>Ga0194120_10000501_pt1 | contig 73879 bp, 55 predicted proteins | sample TA2MahCa65mmetaG_FD_148642 | JGI IMG/M metagenome (GOLD analysis project Ga0194120, IMG submission 148642) | Freshwater microbial communities from Lake Tanganyika, Tanzania - TA2015019 Mahale Deep Cast 65m | ecosystem: Environmental > Aquatic > Freshwater > Lake | place: Tanzania: Lake...
CCCCGGCGGCGGCCAAGAACCACTGATTTCAGAATCCGCCCGATCCGCCGCTCGGGTTGACCTCATTGTTCGGCGATTGGAACTCGAATCGTCGTGCTCGTGCTCGTGCTCGTGCTCGTGCTCGTGCTCGGGCTCGTGCTCGTGCTCGTGCTCGTGCTCGTGCTCGTGCTCGTGCTCGTGCTCGTGCTCGTGCTCGTGCTCGTGCTCGAATGCAGCGTCGCTTTCCGACGCGCGTGCGGGGATGCCATCGGAACGCCGGACCAGTCGAGTCCGCATCGAGACAATTCGCTTCAGCCGCTGCTCCCCTTGTGGAGAGGCGGAAGATCATCCGGCACGTTGCTCACAGATTGCACGCCAAGACGCCCAGATCGACCTTGAAGTAGTCGGCCAGCTTACGAATCATCTGACGGCTGAACGGCTTCTTTCCGGCAAGAACCTCCGAGATCGTGGACTTGGCGATTCCCGTCTCCTGACTCAGTTGCGCCTGCGTGACGCCCTTGGCTTCGAGCAGATGCCGCAGCATGTCAGCGTCCGATGCCGGCTCAATGGCATGATGCTCGTCTTCGTAAACTGCGACGAGATCGCTGAGCGCATTGAGATACGTCTCCTCGCCGTCATCACGCTCGCCCTTGGCGAGCAGCCGGTCCATGACCTTCTGCGCCTCATCGAGATGCTCGTCCGAGCGGATCGACGAGAGCGGGAAGGCCAGCACGAGCTCCAGGTAGGAGTCCCGACCTTTCCCCTTCAAGCCGAATTTGGTCTTGGTCGCCATCTTCTATCTCCGCGGCAGAGTCGGCCTTCACGTCAGCCCACGAATGCCACGAAACGGTCTTGCTGTTGACGTGCGTGTACCAAGCTCGAAGCGGTCCCTCGGCATCTTCGTAGCCGGGCTGTTCCCAGAACTGCACGCTATTCGGTGAAAAACCGAGAGGTTTTCGGTCGCCGCACGTCCTTGTCGCACAATGAGTATTGTGCGACTTCCGCTCACCTGTCTATCTCGCCCATGACGATATCGAGCGAACCGACGATCGCGGGGACGTCGGCGATGAGGCAGCCTCGGCAAAGTTCGCCGGTCACCGACAGATTGCAGAAACAACTGCTGCGGGCCCGGACGCGCCAGGGTATGGCGTTCCCGTCGCTCACCAGAAAGAAACCCATCTGTCCGCGCGGCGCCTCGGTCTCCAAATAGGCCTCGCCCTTGGGCAGCTTTTGCGTGAGTTTGATCGGCGTGCCCCAGTCGCCCTTGCACTTGCCGTAACGATCGATCGCCTGCCGCACAAGGTCGATCGATTGGACGACTTCCAGCATGCGAACATAGAACCGGTGCCAGCAGTCGCCGAGCACGGCCTCGCGCGGAACGGGCGGGTACTTGTGGTCGCTCGGATACCGGCCTTCCTTCTGAACGATCACCTCAAACGCGTACCCGTCGTACATACCCGTGTACCGGGGTTCGCCGTCGCGTCGCAAATCGTAATCGACGCCGCTGCCGCGCAGCACAGGCCCCGAGCAGCCGTAGTCGATCGCCGTCTCGGCCGACATCACGCCGATCGCCGCGGTCCGCTTGACGAAGATCGCGTTCGTCGTCAACAACGCGTGGTATTCATCGATGACCGGTTCGAGTTCCCGCAGGAACGACTCGCACCTCCATAGCCAGCCGTTGGGCAAATCGGCCGTCGCTCCGCCCGGAGTCAAGTAACTGTACGTCAATCGGGCTCCGCAAGCTTCCTCGAACAGATCGAGGATCTTCTCGCGTTCCCGAAACGCGTAGAGGAACGGACTGAACGTCCCGAGGTCGAGTCCGTAAGCGCCCATGCCGACCAGATGGCTCGCGATGCGGCCCAGCTCACAGATGATGACCCGCAAGTGCCTCGCCTTCTCGGGCAGATCGTACGCCAGGAGTTTTTCGACGACGAGCGACCAGCCGAGATTCATGTTCATCGCGGCCAGGTAGTCCATCCGATCGGTATAGGGAATCCATTGCCGCGGCGACAGGTTCTCGCCGATCTTCTCGGCGCTGCGGTGCAGGTATCCGATGTGCGGTTCGACCTCCGACACGATCTCGCCGTCCGTGCGCAACACCAGCCGCAACACGCCGTGCGTGCTCGGATGCTGCGGCCCCATGTTGACGAGCATCTCGTCCGTTCGGACGTCGAATTCCACGATTCGGGGATCGTCGGCTTGAATCGGCATGATGAACGGTGGCTCTCGCGATCAGCGGGTTACAAATCGGAATTCACGCTCGGCGTTCGGCGGCGCCTCGGGTCCCGGTCCGCCGATCGAAACGGGAAACGGGGCTCGGCGCCCGGCGCCGGTCATCGGCCTCGCATGCCGTGGTATTCCAGGGGCATCACGTAGTCCTTGCGCAGCGGATGGCCCGCCCAATCCTCGGGACACAGGATGCGGCGCAGGTCCGGATGTCCTTCGAACCGGACCCCGGACAGGTCATAGACTTCGCGCTCGTGCCAGTCGGCCGTCCGCCACACTCCGGATACGGTCGGCAGCACGGGAAGTTCGCCCTCGACGTCGCCCCGCCATCGAGGCAGGCTGACCTTGAGCACGAGCGAGTGTTTTCGGGTCACGCTCGACAGGTGGTACACCACTTCGATGTGCGGCCGCCACGGCGTCTTCGCGGCCTTCTTGGGATCGGGCTCGAAGTAATCGACGGCCGTGATGCAATTCAGGTAATGGAATTCCAAGCCGGGCGCGGTCTTCAGGAAGGCGGCGACGTCGGCGATGGACTCGGGCGCGACGTCAATCCACGGATCGATGGCGTCGAGCTTGGCGCCGAGGATTCGGTCGCCGAACTTCGCCTTCAATTGGTCGACCAGACCTGTTCCACTCATGCGATCAGCCCCCCTGCGCGACGCGCCATGCCATGAAATCGACCGACCGGATCGACGGGAATGTCTCCGCGGGACCTACGCCGAGAGGGCGGCTTCCCGATCGGCCGAGTTCCCGGCCGAGTTCCCGGCCGATTGGGTCGGGCCGACGGAGATAGCCGCGCGGGTTTTGGCGACCGCGCGGACCCAGTCGAGGTCTCCGCGCCTCCAAACGTAAAAGAACCCGACCATCAACACGCCGAAGAAGACCAAGATATCCGCCACGGCGAGCCACGCGAGCGACCGCATCGATTCGCGCGCCGTGAAGTCGGACGCTTCGACATCGGTCAGTTGCTCCGCTTGCCCGGCGCCGAATCGCGAGCGGACCTCCTCCGCGATGGAGGCGGGCGCCGACTCGGGCGCCCGCGGTTCGCGAACACCCAGTTCTCGAAGCGTCGCGAGCGCGTCGGGCGCGAGCGCCGGTCCGCCTTCGGCGCTGACCACGATCGGACCATCGGCGAGATTCGTCGCCTTCCCAAAAACGGTGGCCCACGGGAAGAAGAACGCCACTTCCACGTCGAAGATGATGAACAGCAACGCGACCACGTAGAACCGAAGATCGAACTGAACATAGCTCGAACCGATCGCCGGTTCGCCGCATTCGTAGATCTCGACCTTCTCCGGGTGGGGATCGCGCGCCCGGACGAAACTACCCAGGAACAAATTCACGAACAGAAAGACCACGCCGACCGCGCTGAACAGGGCCAGGTAGCCGACGATCCCGATCGATGAACCCATGGCTTCGGACATCATTCATTCCATTCCGGATAGCGAGCCCGCATTGTAGGCCGCGAAGGCCTTTTTGCAAGGAGGCCGACCCGTACCGGTCTCGGAGGCGAGCCGCGCGGATCGGCGAGGAAACCGCCGCGAGGGCGTCGCCCGTTCAGGCTTCGCCGCATTGATGCCGAGCACAGCTTCCCGTGCCGGTCAGGAGCGGGCGGCGGCCGGCGAATCCCGCGTTCAGGTCGTGCCAGTAGCGAAGCTCGGGTTCGTCGTATTTCCAGCAGAGGTAGACCACGCGGCCGTCCAACCGCGACGGAAAATCGACCAGACCTTCCGGGCCGCTCTTGAGTTCGACACCGAGTCGCCGCAGTTCGTCGGAATACTCGCGGAGCCGGCACGTGTCTTTCTTCAGATCGATTTCGCTTTGGGACAGTTCGTCCAGATAGAGATCGCGATCGCCCGCGGTCCCGCGCCGCAGCGCGGCGATGCGGGTCCGCCGTTCGAGCATGTCGCGCGACAACTCCACGATGTCCGCGACAATGGCGCGAACGAGCGGCAACATGGCGTTCGCCTGCTCGATCGTGAACAGTTTCGCGGTCCGTACGTCGTCGCTCACTAGGTCTCTCCATCCCGGCCCGCCGCTCCCAAGACAATCCTGCCCTTCCGGGATCGGGGATTCTAGTTGGGGCCTCCGTGCACCGGTTGCGTAATGACCTTCGCCTCGGCCACCGCTGTCGGATTCAACGTCGCGCGCCCCCAGGCGATGTCCAGGGGCAATCGCGAGAAATCCACAATGCACCCGTCCCGGCTGTAGCAACTCAAGTCGTGCGTGGCGCCCATGAAGATGCAGTCCACCGGACACGGCTCGACGCACAAAGCGCAAAACATGCATTTGCTGTAGTCGATCGCATAGGTCGTGATCCGGAACCCTTTGCCGCCCTCGACCCGCTCCTTGCCGATGTAAATGCAGTCCACCGGACACGCCTTCGCGCACTGGTCGCAGGCGATGCACGTCGTGAGATCGTAACGGTGGAAGCCCCGGTACCGGGTCGCCAGCGGAACAGGCTTTTCCGGGTATTCAAACCTTTCCGTGAACGTTCCGCGGTCCGATCGATAGGTGATCATCCAGTACCGAAGTGTGATCCACATTCCATGCGCCACCGTCCCGACGGCCGTGACGATATTGGAGATCCAATCCCGCATCCCGAATACCCTATGCGCCGATGAAGTCCGAAAAGCGGCCTTTGCCGACGATTGCTCGGATTATAGGCCGAGCTGGGTATCCCGCAAGAGTGCGAACGGGGCGGTCGCCGGACCTGCGCGGAATATTCGGCTTTCCGGGGGTATGCGGCTTCCGCCCACCCTGCTCGACACGCCGCGCGAATTTGGCGGAAAATGGCGTCGGGAACCCGCGTTTGCTTGACTCTGGAATTCCAGCACGTAGAGTGGAACAAAGACTGGGAGCGCCCGCACGTGGGGGGCCCTCCGCGGGACGCATCGAGGCGAGCGGGGGACGTGCGTCCGCATCTTGGCGACCCATTCCGGAGGGAATGGGATCACAAAGGAATGAACCATGTTAGTCCTTTCGCGCAAGAAGAACGAGAGCATCGTCATCAACAACGACATCACAATCGTGGTCGTTGAGATTCGGGGCGACAAGGTGCGCCTGGGAGTTGAAGCTCCCAAGGAAGTGCCCGTGCACCGTCGCGAAGTATACGATGCGATCAAACGCCACGAATCGGAAGCTCAGGCGGACGAACCGGCGGCCGAATAGGGGCGTGGACTCCACGCGATCGGTCGATTCCCCGGCCTCCTCCCTCGATTTGCCGAGTCTTCGAGTTCCCGCCGCGACCCGTCCGCTCGTCCAGGTCCCCCCCCTGCCTTTCGGTCCCGGCGCACCGATCGCTCCGATGTCTTCACCGTCGGCGATCTCCCGTCGCGTCACCGCCCCGGATCTCCGTCGATCCGCCCCGCGTCGGTGGGCCGCGCCGAGTCCACTTGACGGTTGGCACGTGCGAGCGGTATACACCATGGCACGCCGCGGGTCGGCACGACCCTCGCGAGGCCCCGTCGTCTAGCGGCCTAGGACACTGGCCTTTCACGCCGGCAACACGGGTTCGATTCCCGTCGGGGTCACTGGTCTTCCTTTTGGTTTGGCTATTGGCTATTGGGCCGAGGCCAATTCGCGGCGGCGGATCGATTGCACGCCGACGTAGGCGCGGCGCGCCTTCATGCACGCATGCCGGAACGCTTCCGGTCGCGAGACGCCTTCGAGCCGAAACGTCTCGGTCTTGCCGTCGCGGAAGATCAGATCGCCCGCCGCATACCATGCCTGCCCGGGGCGAACGGCGACTTCAATCGAGTCGAACCGATCGAGGCCGACCGACCGCAATTCGGCGCCGAACGTGAACCGCGCGCGACCGTCGACGCGCGCGACCTGATTGATCGCTTCGATGACTCGGCGGTTGGTCAGCCGGTAAAACGAACCGCGAACCGGCAATCCCAGGACTCCCGGCCAGAGCCGATGCAGGCTGGGAACGAGACGCATGAAATAGAGCGCGGCGGCGATCGGAACGAGCGGAGGCGCCAACAGGACGCCGAGCCGCACGAACAGGATGTCGGGCCACCGGATCGCCAGGACCCGGCCGATCGCTCGCCCGCATGCGTACACGGCGATCGACGGCCAAACGATCATGGCGGTCGCCTCCCCGCCTTCCTGGCCCGACGCCGGATCCGCCACGCCTCCGTGCACGTCGTCCGCTGTTTGTCCCGCGTTCATGCCCATTCCGCCCACGACAGGAATTGATTCTTGTGCGGTAACCGAGAGCCCGTCCGAGGAATCTAGCAAACGGTTCCCGGCGCGGCCAGTGGTTGGCCTCCCGTATGACCTGGTATTGTCCGCCAAACGGCGCGAGGACACGATGGACGTGTGTCCCGGCTGCGGTGGCTCGCGATGCCTTGACGCCTATCGACGCTCCAGCACCCATGGATCCACCCTTCGACAGGCCGACGCTCACGTGTCTTGGCGAATCCGCTTGGCTCGTCACGTGGGGCCATTCGATCGATCGGGAAACGTTCGCGCGCATCGCCCGTTTCACCCAAACGCTCGACGCCGATCCCCCCCGTGGTCTTGTCGAATATGTCCCCGCGTTCACGACGGTGGGCGTCTATTTCGACCCGGAAACGACCGGCGCGGACGCGTTCGCCGGGGACCTCGAACGGCGCATCGCGCGAAGCGCCGCGTTATTCCCTCCGCCGCCGCGCGAGGTCCGGATTCCCGTCTGCTACGAGGATCCCTTCGCGATCGATCTCGCCTTCGTCGCCCAATACCACGGGCGAACGCGGGATGACGTGGTGGCCCGGCATCATCGTGCCGAGTATTTCGTGCACATGATCGGATTCGTTCCGGGCTTCCCGTATCTGGGCGGGCTCGACACGGCGCTCGCGACACCCCGTCACGCATCGCCCCGGCTCCGCGTTCCGATCGGTTCGGTGGGGATCGCCGACCATCAGACGGGGATCTACCCGATCGACATTCCCGGCGGTTGGCGGATCATCGGGCGAACTCCGCTGCGGCTCTTCCGTCCTGAGGAACGGGAACCGGCCCTGCTTCGTCCGGGCGACGTCGTGCGGTTCGAACCGATCCCGGCATCCGAGTTCCACGCGACATGCGAGTACTCCGCATGAACGCGCATGTGGTGCGAGCCGGCTTGTTGACGACCGTACAGGACCTTGGCCGAACGGGCAACCAGCGATGGGGAGTGCCTGTCGGCGGCGCGATGGATGCGGCCTCGCACCGGCTCGCCAATCGACTTGTCGGCAACGGCGACCGCTGCGCGACGCTCGAATGCACGGGGCTCGGACCCGTCTTGGTTTTCGAACGCGATGCGCTGATCGCGCTGACCGGCGCGCGGCCGGCGGTAACCGCCGCGCATCGGGCTGTCCCGATGGATCGGCCGATCCTGCTGCGCGCCGGAGTCCACCTCGCGTGCGGCGCGCCGTGGTTCGGTTTTCGAACCTACGTCGCCGTGGGCGGAGGGATCGATGTGCCGCCCGTCTTGGGCAGCCGCTCCACGTACGTCCCCGCATCGTTTGGCGGTCATGAGGGAAGGGCCCTTCGCGCGGGTGACGCGTTGCCCGTCGGCCCGCTTTCGCCGCTGGGTGCATCGATCCGCCGCCTGCTGGACCGATCCTCGAACGCGAATCCGTTCGAAGCGCCGCCCTGGTCGGCGGCGCATGCCGAGACGCGTGGCGACCGCGCCACAATCCGGTTGATCCGAGGCCCCGAGTGGCATCGGTTGACGGCGGGAAGTACGGAGCGGATCACGGCCGAGCCGTTTTGGATCGGGCCGGACTCGAATCGCATGGGGTGCCGCTTGCTCGGCCCGCGGCTCGAACTGGTCGATCGCGGCGAGCTGATTTCACAGCCGGTTTGCCCGGGGACCGTGCAATTGCCGCCCGGTGGTTCGCCGATCCTGCTCACGAGTGACTGCGCGACGACGGGGGGATATCCTAGGATCGGGTTTGTCGCGCGCGTCGACCTTCCGCGCGTGGGCAGGCTGCGCCTCGGGGCGAGCGTCCGGTTTCAGTGGATTTCGGTCGAAGAGGCCCGAGCGGAAACGCGGCGCTGGGAAGCGTCGTTCGCGCGGTGGACGTGTTGCTACCGCGAAAAGATCAGCGGCTGGCGTTGCGCGACGGATGACGATGAATGAGGTCCGACTCGGCCTTCCGAATCGGTCGCCTCGGCGGAGATCCGCATGGCCATCGACTTGAACGCCGATATCGGCGAGGGATTCGGCGTGTACCGCATGGGCGACGACGAATCGCTCATGCCGTGGATCACGTCGGTAAACATCGCGTGTGGTTTCCATGCGGGCGATCCGACGACCATGCGGCGGGCGGTCGAGCAAGCGGTTCGCCATGGACGGGCGATCGGCGCGCACCCCGGCTTGCCCGACCGGCTCGGCTTCGGCCGCCGCGCGATGCGCGTGACACCGGCCGAGGCGCGCGACCTGATCCTCTATCAGGTCGGCGCGCTGGAGGCGTTTGTCCGCGCCGCGGGATCGAGGGTCGCCCATGTCAAACCCCACGGCGCGCTCTACCACATGGCGGAAGGCGACTCCGCGCTGGCGCGCGCGATCGCCGAGTCGGTCGGATCGCTGGGCGACGACCGGATCCTGATCGGCCTCGCCGGCGGGGCCTTGGTCGACGCCGGTCGGCGAGCGGGCGTTCCGACGGCGGCCGAGGCGTTCGCCGACCGGGCCTATCTCGCCGACGGCACGCTGGTGCCCAGGGACCGCGAAGGAAGCGTCCTGGAAACCGAGGCCGCCGTCGTCGCGCAGTGCCTGACCCTCGCGCGGTCCGGAACGGTCGCGACGCGTGACGGCACGACAATATCCGTCCGCGCCGACACGATCTGCTTCCACGGCGACACCCCCTCGGCCGCGCGCATGGCGCGCGCCGCGCGCGGCCGACTCGAAGGCGAATCGATCGCCGTTCGGCCTCCCTGCGCCGCGGACCTCCGAACCCTGGGCTCGGCGCAAGGCGAATCGCCGTAGATCCTCCGCGCCGAAGGAGCAACACGAGAAGACAATCGAGAGTGAGAACAGGTCAGCGCAAGGCCTTCTCGCCACCGACCGCCCCATGCCCACGAAGAAGCGCGATCGACCCGACGAGAAGCTGCCGCTCAAGCTGAGCGCCGCCAAGCGAAAGCTCGTCCTCAACCGGCTGGATGCGTGGCGGCTGGAGTCCGTCTGGCCATAATCGGCGCCGATTGCCGAGACGTCGAACGTCCTGCTCCCTATTCGTCCCATTCGTGGTTACGAAGGAGCGGGGATCCAGTGACCACGAATCACGCGAATGGCACGAATCGGGAAGAAGGAAACGATGTCTTTCCGTGAGGTTCCGCGGCCCCAACCCCTCGTGGTATTGGTCGCTCATCGTCATTCTGGAACCACATCGGCCCGCATCGCCGCGAGTTCGTTGCCGCCCGGGTCGAGGAAGTGGAAGCGCCGGCCGCCGGGGAAGCTGAATATCGGTTTGGTGATCGGCGCTCCGGTCGCCGTGACCGCGGCGAGCGTTGCCTCCAGGTCCTTCACCTCAATCACCGGAAGGGGCGCTCGGGTCGCCTCCGCCTGGTCCGCCTGGAGTCCGATATCCACATCGCCGGAAAGCGTGCACGCATACGTCGGCCCGAACGGGGTCATCGTCATGCCGAACACCCTTTCGAAGAAGTTCCGGCTGGCCGCGAGGTCGCGCGCGGGCAATTCGATGAAGTTGGGTCTGGCCATGGTGGTCTCCTTGCTTTACGGGAACGTCTTACGGGAGCGCTTCGCGCAGGAAATCGCGGGTGACCGTCGTTTCGGGCGATTCAAAAATCCGGGCGGGCGGACCCGATTCGGCGATGCGGCCCTCGTGCATGATATGCACCTGGTGCGCGACGTTTCGCGCGAAGCCCATCGCGTGGGTCACGACGATCATCGTCTGGCCCGCCGACGCGAGATCGGCGATCACGCCGATCACCTCCGCCGTCGTCCGCGGATCCAACGCGCTCGTCGGCTCGTCGAACAGCATGACCTCGGGGTTCATCGCCAGCGCGCGGGCGATCGCGACGCGCTGCTGCTGGCCGCCCGACAAGTTCATCGGCATCGCGTCGGACTTGGCGAGCATACCGACGCGGTCGAGCAATCGCCGCGCCTCGGCCACCGCCTCGTCCACCGGCTTCCGCAGGACATGCACGGGCGCTTCGATGATGTTTTGAAGGACCGTGCGGTGCGGGAAGAGATTGAACTGCTGGAACACCATGCCCACTCGGCGGCGAATCCGAAGCAACGTCGCCGCGCGTTCCGCCGTCGGCTCGGGAGTCAGCCGCAGATCGCCCACCTCGATCACGCCCTCGTCGAACGTATCGAGCCCGTTGATCGCGCGCAACAAGGTGCTCTTGCCGCCGCCCGACGGCCCGAGCAGGACACTGACCTCGCCCGGCGCCACGCCGAGCGTGATTCCGCGGAGCACATCGTGGCCCGCGTACCGTTTCTTGAGTTCCCGAATCCGTATCATAGGGTCCGCTCACGCCGCAATCGCCGCTCCAGCCAGCCGGTGAGCATGGCGAGCGGATAACTCATCGCCAGATACAACAACGCGGTCAACACGCCGAGTTCGAGCACGGAGCCCGTGCTGCGCGCGTGGATATAGTATTCCTTGCTCAATTCGACCACCGTGATCACCGAACAGACGGCCGTGTCCTTGAACAGGGCGATGAAATCGTTCGTGACCGGCGGAATGACGATGCGCGTCGCCTGCGGCACGATGACGCGCCGCAGGGCGAGCCATCGAGGCATGCCGAGCGCGAGGGCCGCCTCCATCTGGCCTTTGGGGATGGCCAGCATGCCCGCTCGGTAGATCTCGGCTTCGTACGCCGAGTAATTCACGGCGAGTCCGATGACGGCGGCCCACAGGGCGTTGATCGAGATGCCCATCTCCGGAAGCAGGAAGAAAATGACATAGAGCTGGAGGACGAGCGGCGTTCCGCGAACCACCTCGACATACAGCGCGGCGACGCGGCCGGGCCATTTCGGCCCGAACAGGCGCGTGAGGGCCATGGTGAGTCCGATCAGGACGGCGAGCGGCATCGCCAGGCAGGAAAGGAGGACCGTGATGCCCGCGGCGCGGATCAGCAACGGTCCGCGGTCCGAAAGCACGCGCCAGCCCCGCAGCGGCTCGTATTCCCGGACCTCGGCCGCCCCGTCCGCGCGGACCGTTCCCGGCTGGAACCCGCCGTCCGCGTCCATTTCGAGCCCGCGCATGCGCTGCGTCTCGTTCCATAATCCGTAATTCGAAAGGACGGCGCGGAGGCTTCCGTCGCGGAGCGCGGCCAGGATGGCGTCGTTGATCGCCGCGAGCAGCCGACGGTCCGATTTCTTGACGAGGATCGTATAAAACCCCCGCCCCACGGGATCCCCGACCCGCGCGAGGCCCGGAAACCCATCCGCGAAGAAGACGGCGATCGGCAGGTCCTGCAGGGTCGCGTCGATGCCGTCCGCGTTGAGTTCGACCGCGCGCATCGCATCGGTCACTCCGTCGAACAGGACCAATTCGACCGAGTCCGCGTGGTTTTGCTCGAGATAGGCCTGGGCGGCGGATCCGCCGAGCACGGCGATGCGCCGCTTGCCCCGCTCGGACGGCGCCTTCAAATCGGACCAATCGGACAGCGTGCCGTCGCCGCTACGGGCCAAGAGTTGCAGCTCGTACACGTAATACGGAATCGACGTTCCAAACCGTTCGGCCCACGCCGGCGTCCATTCGTATCCGTTCAACACGATATCGATATCGCCGCGCTGGACGAGATCGGGCAACTTGTCCCATTGTCCCTGACGGAACTCGGCTCGTACGCCGAGCCGCGAGGCGATGAGATCGGCGAGTTCGACTTCGAATCCGATCCGCCGCGATCGGTCATTCGGGTCAGCGTAGACGTATGGGCCTCCCCCTTCCTCATCCGCGCCCCATCGCAGCACGCCGCGCGCGCGGACATCGTCGAGCCCGTCGGCGAGCGCGGTCGTCGAAAGGCCAAAGCCGATCAGCGCCGACGCAACGCACGCGACAAGCAGGCTCCGCATCGCGAACCGTGGACTCGGACTCGCTCGCCGCGACGGCGCGACGGCTGCGCGCCCCGCGCTTCCGTCGATCGGTTCCCCGTGTCGTTCCATCGCTCGTTCCATCGCGTTCCTCATACGCCTTCGCGAATCATGACTTGGCCGTGCGCCGTCCCGGATCAATGCTTGGTATCGATAGGCCGCCCGACACCCAATCCGGCATCCACGTACTGTCCACCCGCGGTCTGACGGCAATGCACGGCGAGGACGTTCGTGCCTTCGCGCAGCGTCTTCATGCATTCCTCTCCGAGATCGACGTCGGCGTATTCCGTGGCGTGCCCGCTCAACACGGCGATCCGCGTTCCATTGAGATACACCTCCGCGTCCTCATCGTGGTGGATTCGCAGTTGGAGCGTCGCGGACTTGGCGGCTTGAACGGCCGGCGGCGCTTCGAAGGTCCGTCGCAACCAGATGTCCGAAGTCCTCCAGGGCGTGCGGACGACCGAACCGGGCGTCGTCGGTTCTCCGAAACCGCCGGGTCCCGATTGCCACGCCGTGTCATCATACGCGATCGTGGCCCAATCGGGGCCGGGGTCCGACGTCGCGAATCGCCAGACTTGCGACTCGCGTTCCGCCGTGGGGACGATCACGTCGACATGCATCGCGACCGGTCGTTCGTACAGCCATGCGTGCATGCGGGCGATCCGCTCGGCATCCAGCTTCACGATCTCGCGATCGTACGTCATGAGTCCATTGACCTCACCCTCGACATCCGTCGTCTGCGTGTACACGGCCGCCGACAATCCACGCGCCGCGAGCGGACGGAGTCGACGGATGAGCATCTCGTAGTTCGACTGCAGGTCTTCGCGCGTCGTATAGGTCCGATATCCCCAGTTCCTCTTGTTCCACCAAAGGTGGCCTTCGATCGGAAGCCCCAATCCGCCGAACTCGCCGAGCACAATGGCGCGTTTGGATTCGGGGTCGGGCATCGCCGGGCCCGGGTAGCGATGCATGTCGTTCAGGTCGCCCGTTCCCCGATCCGACCAACCGCTCGGCCCGTCGACGAGCCGCGTCGGATCGCGCTCCTTGGTCCACGCGAGGATCTCATTCGTCTTGAATTGTCCCCAGCCCTCGTTGAACGGAACCCAGGCGACGATGCACGGGTGGCTGGCGAGCGAGTCGATGATCGCCGCCCATTCGCGCCGATAATTCGACTCGGATTCCCCGGACCGCTCGAAATCCGCCTGATCCGGTCGGATGTGCCCATCACCGTTCGGCATGTCCTGCCAGACCAATAGACCCAATCGATCGCAGTGGTAATACCATCGATCGGGTTCCACCTTCACGTGCTTTCGGATCAGATTGAAACCAAGACGCTTGGTCATCTCCAGGTCATAGCGCAGCGCCTCGTCGCTCGGCGCGGTGTACAGCCCGTCGGGCCACCATCCCTGATCGAGGGGTCCGATTTGGAACAGCGGTTTTCCGTTGAGTCCGATGCGGAGTCGGCCTTCGTCGTCGGCGCACAAGCCGACCTCCCGCACGCCGACATAGCTTTCGACGCGATCCTCGATCCCCGATCCCGACACGACGCCGACGGTCAGCGAATAGAGGAACGGCGATTCGGGCGACCAGAGCTTGGCATCGGGGACTTCAACGCCGAGTTCCGTGCCGGCCGGGCCCGTCGCGCGCGCGATCCGGGTTTCGCCGTCGCGCACTTCGGCCCAGATCTTGTCGCCGCTCGCGTCGCCCGCGAGATCGACGGCGATGCGCACGCGCGCCGGGTCCACTTCGGTGCGAATCCGCAGTCGGCGGATCGACGTCGCGGGGACCCATTCGAGCCACACCGTTCGCCAGATGCCGGTCACCGACGTGTACCAGATGCCTTTCGGATCGGCGACCTGCTTGCCGCGCGGTTGAAAGCCGGCGTCGGTCGGATCCCATACGCGCACGACCAATTCGTGTTCGCGCCCCGAGTCGGAACCGCCTTGGTCTTGGTCTTGTGCTTTGCCTTCGTGGCCTTGAATGGCCTCGGTGATATCGAACGTGAACGGATCGTAACCGCCCTGATGTCGGCCGACCTCGTGCCCGTCGACCCATGCGGTCATTTGCCAATCCACGGCTCCGAAATGCAGGAGGAGGCGCGCGCCCGCCGACGCGCCTTCGGGGCGCGGCGCCCGAAACTTCGTTTGGTACCAGAGCGCGCGATCCGGTCCCACGGTCGTCGCGACTCCGGAGAGGCCGGACTCGATCGCGAACGGCACGAGGATGCTTCCTGGGAATTCAGCGGGCCGTTCGTCTTCCTTCGGAACGACGGCGTATCGCCACAATCCGTTCAGATTGGTCCAGGCCTCGCGCCGCAGTTGGGGTCGCGGATACTCGGCATACACCTTATTGGGATCGATGGCCTTGGCCCACCGCGTCATGATCTTGTCGCCCGCCGGTTTCCAACCCGTGCCCGCCGTATCCTGGGTCCGCGCACCGTCGGTTCGCAGGGCCGTCACGACGAGCACGGACGCCCACAGGACGGCCCGTGCTCGCCGGAGTGCCGTACCATTCGGACTCGCTTCATCATGCGCGTTCATGCGATGCGCCTCGTTGGAAAAGATCGAATCCCGACGCAGCCCCCAATGATCGCCGCATGCCCGGCCTCGCACCACAGCGCGGGGTGTCGGCGGCTCCGCGTCCGCGACGACCGTCACCTCGAATCGCGTCCGCGGCCTCACTGCCCATCTCCCGGCGGACCGGGATGCGCGTCGATCCGTTCGAGCAACCGTTCGGAATACTCGCGCATCCGAGCCGGTATCGATTCGGACGTGCGGGGCAGCCGCCGGATCGCATCGGCCGCGACGGAGGTCTTAGAACCCTGTCGATCGAGCGCGTTGAGCGCCGCGACGACGACATAGAGACTGTTTCCGTTCAGGTCGGCGTGCGCGACGAGCCGATCGAGTCCGCGTCGGCGATCGCCCTCGTCCTCCAACATCGTAAACGCCTCGGCCGCCGCGACACGCACGCTCGGGCACGCGTCGTCCAACCGGCGTTCGAGTGGTCCCCGCGCCGACGCGATCGCCTTGGCGCCGCGCATTACGAGTCCGAGCACGGACCAATAACGAACGGCCGAATCCGGATCCTCGAGCCGCTCGACGAGGACCGCTCGGGAATCGGCTCGACCGGCGGACGCGATTTCGGCCGTTTCGAGGATTCGGTCGAACGGAAATGACGCGTCGTGTCCCACGTCATAGGGCGATCGGTCGACCGACCGAACGTGCAGTTCATCCTCGGGCAACATGCCCACGTCGCGGATTTCACGCTGCCAGTCGCGAAGGACGCCGCGCATGCGTTCGACGACCTCGCGGTATTCCGGTTGCTCGGCGAGATCTTGGATCTCATCCGGATCGGTCCGGAGGTCGTAGAGTTCCTCGACCGGCTTGGGTTCCCAAAACCGCGATTGAACCGGATTGAGCCGGCCCGCGTCGTACAGGGATTTCCATACCTGGGTCGTCGGCGTTTGAAACATGTAGGCCAAGTGCTGCCCATACGGCAGGTGGGGCATGAAGTGCCGAACATAGACATACCGCTCATCGCGGACCGATCGCACCAGATCGATGCGCTCGTCCATCCGGCCGCGGAATCCAAACAGATAGCGCGAAGGCGGCGCGCGATGAGGGCCCAGGAACGCTCGGCCCTGCAAATGGCGTGGTGGCTTGACACCCGCGAGACTCAGCATGGTCGGCGCGAGATCGACGAAGCTGACGAGCCGTTCGGATACCGTTCCGCTTCCTTGGACTTGGCCGTCGGGTCCCAGGCTCGCGAACTTCGCGGGAAGACGCACGATGAGCGGCACGTGGAGTCCGCAATCGAGCGGCCAGCGCTTGTTGCGCGGCATGCCCGATCCATGGTCGCCGAAATAGACGACGATCGTGTCCTCTTCGAGCCCGGCTTCGGCAAGTTCGCGCAGATTGGCGCCGACCAGCGCGTCCATCTCGGTGATCTTGTCGTAATACTGGGCCCAATCGAGCCGCACTTCGGGCGTGTCGGGATGATAAGGCGGCACGCGCACCTTCGCCGGATCGTGGATCGGCGTGTGAGGCCGCCGCCGGATCTGGCTTTCGTGCGTCACCGTATGATTGAAGACGGCGAAGAAGGGCTGCCCCTTCGCGCGGTGTCTCCAATGGGCTCGGGGCGACGATTCGTCCCAAACCGTGCCGGCCTTTTCCAGGTTGTAGTCCTCTTTGCTGTTGTTCGTGCAATAATACCCGGCATCCCGAAGGTACCGAGGAAACATGAGAAAACCGTCGGGCAATCGGGTCATGCTCCGCATGTGCTCCGATCCGGTGGAGGGAGGATACATGCCGCTGATGATCGCGGTCCTCGCCGGCGCGCACACCGGCGCATTGGACCATGCGTTTCGATAGAGGATGCTTCGCGCGGCGAGCGCATCGAGATTCGGGGTATCCGCGTAGGCGTCGCCGTAGCAGCCGAGGTGAGGCCCATTGTCCTCGCTCGTGATCCACAGAATATTGGGCCTTGAATCGGACGTCCGAGCCGCCGCGCCGGTCGCTTCCGCGGCGGCCGTGCCGCCCGTCCCCCCGAGTACGCAGAACGCGACTCCGAAAACGGCCGCACGCATTGTCGTCCAAGCCGGATTCATTGCAATCAACCTCGTCGCGCGGCACAAGCCCGTTCGGGCCGATCCGCGTGGACCAAGACGCGATCCGATGCTGGTCTACCGGCGGAACCAACGCGGCCCGCGCCGGGTTCGCATGGCCGTTTCGGGGCCGGATCCCGCCGCCGACGAAGGCGCTGCCGAATCGCGGCTCACCCGTTCGAGTTCACCGCGCATCCAGGTCATAACGCGTGGAAAGCAGCGGGACAAGTCGGCCTCCCGCGCGGGATCCGAACCGCCGCCGAGCGCGGCCGCGAATGATTCGGCGAACACTTCTTGCCGCCCCGCGTCGCGCGCTTGCAGATAATAGGCCATTCGCGCGGCGTCCTCGGCCGAAATCGCCCCGCGATCGGCCATGTAGGCGGCGCGAAACGGATCCTGCGACGAGCGATAGGAACGCCGAGCGTCCTCGGCGCCGAGCACATCGTACGCGTGGCCGACCTCGTGACGCAGAACGCCCGCGACGCGATCGGCCGCTACGACGGTTCCCGCGCGTGTTCGGCGCTTTTCGGCGAGGATCAACAGCTTGTCGGCCGGCAAGTGGACCGCGTCGACCTGTTCCCAGGTCACGCCCTCGGGCCATCCCCGCGGCCTCGCCGATTTCAATTCCGGTGCCCTGTCCACGACGAACTCGACCAATTCGCATCGCCAGCCGGAACGACGTACGGAGGACCAGATGACGGGAGGGATCGCCGCGAGCGCCTCGGCCACCTCCGCTTCGAACACGGGAGTCACCTCGGATCGAACGGCGACGCCCGCCGAGACAAGGCCCTTGAATCGAACGGGTTCCTCCGCGTCCATCGACGTCGAATCGCCAACGATCGCTCCGCTCAGTGCGAGCGTCACGGCGGCGAATCGGCACATCCGGCATCGTGGGAAAGGGCTCATGTGCGACAGGATGGGGAATCGTGTGGATTCGATTCGGCGAGTGCCTCGACCTCGGCGTCCACGCCGCTCGCGTTTTCGCGGACGCACAAACCGCCGACGGACGAAACGAACCGCGAGGGCCAACCGTGCCGTCCGTCGGCGTTCCGAATAGGACCCACCAACAACACGGTGCCGCGGCCCGAGCTTCGATCGATGGCCGCTGTGGACGTTTCGCGCACCATGCCGCGATGCGCATTCCCTCAGGGGAGCTTCAGGCTCAGCAGGAAGGCCACCACGTCCGCAAGCTCGGATTCGCTGAGATCTTTTTCCAAACCGTTGGGCATGATCGAAACCGATCCGGGGATTCGCTGCTCGATATCCGCGGCGCGAATCGGCGTGGGATCGCCCGTCTGTTGCTGGATGAACACGGTATCGCCGGTCTCCCTGGCGACAAGCCCCGTCAGCAGGCGCCCGTCGGTGAGCGCGAACGCGAACGGTTCGTAGTCGCGAACGAGGGTCGCCGAGGGAAAGACGATCGATTCGAGCAAGTCGGCCGCCGCGCGATTCGATCCGATCGTCGTGAGATCGGGCCCGACGCGTGTTCCCCGGTCGCCGACCCGATGGCATGTCGCGCACTTGGACTTCTCCGCGAAAAAGAGATCGCGGCCTCGCGCCGGATCCGCATGTTCGACGAGCGGCAGTAAGTGGTCGAGCTTGGCGAGCTTCGCCTGTTCGGCTTGACGGACTCGATCGAGCAGGCGATTGGCGGCGGGCAACAGATCTTGGGGGTACCGCAGGATCACGTCGGAAAACTGGTGGGGAGCCACCAACGTCAGGCTCGCGGCGTTCTCCATCGCGGCGAGGAACGCGGCGGCGATCCGCGGGTCGGTCGTCGATCGATACGGCCCGATCAATTCGGGAAGCTGGGACGGGGAAGCGGACGCGAGGAGAGGCGCGAGGCGCACGAGCTGGTTCTTGTTCAACGAAGCGCGTCCGATCCGCTGTGCGGCCTCGACGCTCGCATTCGGCCCGGCGCCGAGCGCGCCGATCAACAGATCCAGCGACGCATCGGTCAGATCGCCGCGGCGGCCGGCGGCCGCTTCGAGCGCGGCGACGCGGAGCAGGACGGGGCGCGAAGCATCGGCGCCGATTTCGAGCAGACGCGCTTTGAAAGACTCGGCCTGAAGGCCGCCCAAGGCGGCGAGCGCCGACTCGACGCGTCTTGAATCCGCGCTCGCGAGTCGACCTTCGATCGGCGCGATCCACGTTTTGTGCGCGGGGACGCCCTGCGATTCGGCCATCGCCGCGAGCAAGAGGTCCTGCACGGAGGCCGGCGCGCCGGGGTCGGCGAGCGATCGCCCCACGAGCGTCGCGACCCCTTCATCGGAGAGCGAGCGCGCGATAAGCCGCCGAATGACGTCGGTGAGCGAGTCGATCGAGGACGGGTTCGCGAGCAACCCCTCGATGACCTCGGCCGAACGCCCCGTCCAGTCCGGGCGGCGTTCGAAGATCCGCGCCGCCGAGCTCTGCGACGGAGCATGGTCCGACGCCGCCAACGGCACGACCTCGTCGGCCGTCAGGTCGCCGCCGTCCATCTGATCGAGGGCGAGCATCGCGCCGCGCCGGATCAAGGGTCGATCGGAAGCCAAACCACGGCGCGTCGCCGACGGATCGCCGATCTCAATCAATGCGTAAACGACGGCGTGTTCTTCCGTGCGATCGGCGGCGCGGTCGAGCGCGACAAGCAGCGAAGGGACCGACCTCGCGTCCCGAAGCCGGCCGAGTGCGACCGCCGCCTCGCGCCGGATCGGCGCCGAGTCCTCTTGCAGCATTTCCCGAAGTCGGGCCATCGCCTCGGGATCGACATAGGTAGCCAGGCTTCGGCACGCGGTTCTCCGAACACGAGCATCGGGGTCGCTCAGCGCCTCGCGAATCGCCTCGCGCGCGGCCGCGACCGTCGCGTCGCGTGTCGGGGCGGGCTCCGAGCTCGAACCGGCGGCTCGGCGCGGCGCCATGGACCCACCAATCATGCGCGTGCAAGCCCAGACCACGTCGATGCGAACGGACACATCGCGATCGCGCGCCGCGTGCCGCAGCACGGGCACGATCGGTTCGCCGCGATTCGCGCATTCCGCGATCGCCCTCCCGCGGACCGCGAACCGGGAATCGGCGAGGAACGCGGCGAGTGATGCGTTGGACAGCTTGGGCCAATCGATGAGCTCGCCGCGTGGATCGTCGATCTTCGCCGCATCGGCGCGGCGCACGCGATAAAGGGCGCCGGGCACCTCGGGCTTCGCGAACTGCGACGTGGGACATCCGCGATAGAACCAACCTCCCGTGTCGACGATGATCAGGCTTCCATCCGCGTCCTCGGCGACATCCGTCGGATGGAAATCGCGATTCAGGCAAGCGAGGAACTCGCGCTGGACCGCGCGGTACGAAGCGCCGTCCGGTTCCAACACGACGCGAACGACTTTTCCGCTGTTGAAGAACGTGACAAGGAAATCGTCGCGCCACGAGGCATCCATCGCGCCGCTTCGATACCGCTGCGTTCCCGAAACGGCCACATGGCCGAATCGATGCACGGGCCCCAGGAACTCGCCCGTCTCCTTCCATTCATTGAGGATCTGTTCGCGGTGCGGGTACGTGCCGCCGTGCTGCCAATGCACAAGGCAGTCGATCCGCGGGCGCGTGTACATGATGTTGACCGTGCCCAACATCTCGCCTTCCTCGGTGAAATCGACCTCCACCGGATTATCCATGCCGCCGCCACAGTGGATCCGGACATCCGATCCGTCGGGCAGGCACGAGAATAGGTAGGAGCCTTCGCGCTTGCTGGTGATCCGCCCCGCGTCGTCGGTGAATTCATGTCCGTGATACCCGTCGCACCAATACAGGCGGCCATCGGGTCCCGAAATGCACCCGTGGATGCTCGCCGCGTTGCCCGTATAGCCGAACGTGCCGACGATGGCGTCCCGCTTGTCGGCGACGCCGTCGCCATCGGTGTCCTCGAGACGCCAGATGCGCGGGGGCGAAGCGACGTACAGCGCGCCGTTGTGCCACGCGCCTCCCATCGGAAACGTCATCTTGTCCGCGAACACGACGCTCTTGTCGAAACGCCCGTCGCCGTCGGTATCCTCGAGCATGCGCACGGAGTTCGGCAGTAGTTGTTCGAGCTCCTCGGCGCTCAGGTTCACTCCCGCGTTTTCACTGACGAAAAGGCGGCCTCGATCGTCGAACGTGGCGAACGTGGGATGCGCGACAAGCGGAGGCGCCGCCGCAACCTCGACGACAAATCCCTCCGGCACCGAGATCGCCTGCGGAACGAATCCGGGATCCGGCGAGGGCGGTTCGGCCGCTTCCGCGCGGCCGACGAGCAGCAAAGCCGCGCAACCCGCGATCCGGCCGATCCGTTGGAACCTGTCGTTCTTCATGATACGAACCTCCTTCGACTGCCGCTCGCGCCGCGGATCCGATACCAAACCGAGAAACGCCGCGAAACGACGCTCATTCCATCGTGATCGACGTCAGGGCCCGAGGCAAAGGAACTGTCCGTCCTGGGTGGTCAGGAAGAGCCGGCCTTCGGCGATCGCCAGCCCATCCCAGGCGGGTGCGGGGACCCGACCTTCGTGAACCACGTGGCCGTCGTCCGTCGCGACGACGACCAATCGGCCGTCCTCGTGCGCGGCGTACAATCGATCACCGGCCAGAGCCAGGGCTTGAATGCGATTCTGGAGCTGCGTTCCCGGCTTCACCGGTTGATCGGGCGCGTCGGGGCCGGCGAACGGATCGACCGTCCACTTCGCGCCTTGGGCGATCCGGTAGTTGCGATAGGGCGTGCCCCCCTTGCCCGCCTCCTGGCCCGCCTGCCAGCCGGTGATCCACTTGGCGTCGAACGATTCACCCTTATCGAGATCGAAATCGCGGCGAAAGATCTTGGTGGTTCCATCGAGCGAGCCAAAAAAATTGTCGTCGCGGAACGCGATGAGCGGTCGGCGCGGCGCCTCGCCCCGGAACCGATGCTGGTGTCTGGCTCCATACGTCCAGGCTCCCCGCGGAACCCAAACGTCGCCGCCTCCCGTGTTCAATTTGGCGAACGCGTTCCACTTGTCGACCGAGATCCCCTTCCCATCGGCGGTCAGGACCCAGCGGGACATGGTGAGTCCGTCGCCCTCGGCATGCAGGATGTCGAACGGATCGAACTCCAACCCCGAGTTTTCGTAAAAACCCGTTTGCGGCACGCTGTCGATCCGGGTGATCCAGTGCCGGTTTCCTGTCATTGGGTCGACGGCGAACACCAGGATGCCACCGTCGGCGAGCGGCTGGCGGCCCGCCGCGAAATGCGCGACGCCATCCATCACCAGCACCGCGCCGGGAACGGGCCAAGGGGATTCGACCTGCCCGTACGCCACGATCCGTTCGTCGGTCGGCGCGGCCCGCATGCGCCAGACGGTTTGGCCCGAGTCCGCGCGCAGCGCGTAGACCCAGCCGTCCGCCGAACCGAACAGGCACAGCCCGCGATGGATGGCGGGAGGCGTATCAATGCGGCCGCCCGCCGTAAACCGCCAACGGATTGCGCCGGATGCCGTATCGATGGCGAGCAGTTCGTGGGCATTCGGTCTCGCCACGTACGCCGTTCCGTTCGCGATGGTGGGAGCGCTGAGCGGCCCCTTCACCACCGGATTCTCGTCCCAATCGTGCAGGATCGGACCGACAACGGCGTCCGCGGATTCCGCCCCCGTCCGCAAGTCGACGCGCCATCGCTCGTCCAATCGCTCGGGCCCCGCCGACGTCGTCGACGCGCTGCGCCACCGATCGTGTCGGTAGAGCGGCCAATCGTGCGGTTGAGCGTCCTGGGCCTCGGGATCGGGCGTCGCCGGTCCCGTTTCCAGCACGAACTCAATCTGATCCAACGGCCGCTTGGCGGGGGACTCCAACGGAGGCGCCGGCGCCATCGCGACGAAACCGCGCAGCATGGGCCAGCACGTGCAGTGTTTGGGAGTCGTGTAGATCAATCCGTTCGCCGGAACCCATCCGTTCTCGCGCGAGCAGTTCGCTTTCGTGATGCGGTTGGCGACCACGGCGCCGGATTTCAGGTCCGTCATGTCCAATTCGCCGGTGAACATGAACTCGGGCGTGCAAACCGGCGGGAAACAATGCGTCAGTCCGGCGGGATACGTGACCTGCGTTTCACCCGAGAGGGGATCGAGCGCCGAAATGCGGATCGGCTCGCGAACCATGTTCGGTTTGTCGGTCGTATTCACTTTTCCGCCATGGAGGATCCAGTACTGGCCGTTGAGGAACATCGCGCGGGCCTGGCGCGTATGGTTCATTCCCGGCGGGAAATCGCGTGACCACAGGTGCTTGCCGTCCTCGGACGCGACGACGTGGATCCCGTTCCCGGCGTCGTCGTCGTTGAGCGTCGATACCTCGAACACCAATTGGCCGTTCGCGAGGACGGTCCGGGTCGTCCGGTTCAACCACGGAAAATCGTCGCGCTTCCAGCGGAGCCCTCCCGATTGCGCGTCGACCGCGACGACTTCGAGCTTCTCGCCGCGCCGAACCCGACCTCGCACGAAGATGACGGAAGCGCCATCGGCGACGAGATTGGCGGGGCTCGCCGCCTCGACCTTCCAGAGTTCCCGCCCGCTGCCCGCGTCGAACGCCCGCACCGCTTCGTCGTTCGCGGCGATCACGCGCGTCCCATCATGCGCGACGCCCGTTGGCTTCTTCATTCCACCGTACTCGACGACCACCTCGCCCGTCGTGGCATCCAGGGCGACAAGCCGTTCCCGCAGGACGCCGAAAAGGAACTGTTCGGAAGCGATCGGGCGCGCCTCGGTCGCCGACAACTTGGGAAGTTCGAATTCGGCCGCGTTGTTCCCGCCTCGAGTCAAATCGCGGTGCCATAGCCGCAGTCCGTTGAAACTATCGCGGGCCAGGATCGCGCCGTAGTAGTTCCGGCCGCCGGCCGAGACCATGCCCTCGACCTCGGACGTCGCGGCGGCGACCCATCGAACGCGTTCGGGAGGTCCCACCGCCGTGTCGCGCGAGACGGCGTTTCCGTCGGGGCCATGTCGAGGGTGCGACCACGCGTCCATCGCCGAGGGCCAGGGCTTGCGGGCGACCAAGTGGGCGTCGACGGTCGCGACCTCGAATCCGGCCGATTCAAGTCGCGATCGGTCGACCAGCGCCGTATCGGTCACGACGATGGAGCCGCCGGGTGTGAGGACGCGCTTCATTTCCTCGATGTCCACCGCGAACTCCCGCACGACGATCAGATTGACGAGATTCTCGGCGTACGGCAGCCGCGAGGCGTCGCGCGCCCGTTCGGCCCAAACGATGCCGTAGCGGGCGTTCGCGCGAAGACGGGTCCTTGCGGATTCCACTTTGTCCGCATCCGGATCCAAGACGTGAATCAGGTAGCGTCCCGACCGGCTGAGCACCTCGGCCTCCGCCGTGTCTCCCGCGCCGAGCTGAACGACGAGGCCGCCGCGCAGACCCGCCGCGTTCGCAGGATCGAATGCCAGTCCATGGGCCGGAACGCCGCAGGCGAACGCCGCAAGGCATCCTCCAATAATCCCGACGCGGGACACCGAGCGGATAATCATGATCCGGCTTCCTTTGGTTTGCGTGTGGCTGGCCAGTCCTCGGCCCGGATTTTGAATCCTCGGCCGGCGCGAGTCAACCGTCGAGCCATTCGCCGTGCAGGAAGACGCTTTCGTACGCTTGGCGCGATTCGGCATGGTCGAGCATGCGTTGGTAGAACGGATCGCGTCCGATGGTGGCTGCGTCGCCGATCACGATCAGCGCGCGGCGGGCGCGGGTCCATGCCACGTTCATGCGGCGGTAGTCGCCCAGGAAACCGATCTCGCCCCGCTCGTTCGACCGCACCAGGGAAACGAGAACGGCCTCCTTTTCCCGCCCCTGGAATCCATCAACCGTGTCGATTTCCATCGATGTGTCGCCGATCGACTCGCGGACGAGCCGGACCTGCGCCGAATACGGGCTGATGACGGCGAGGTCGGTCGGCGCGACGCCCGCCGCGAGGAACCGCCGGGCAATCCGCGCGGCGACCGACGCTTCGCCCGGATTGGCGATGCTCGCGCCCCCTTCCTCGCGCGTCTCCTCGAAGCCGGCCCCCGCCGTATCGATGAACCGCAATGGGCGCGTTGTCCATGCGTCCGACGCGACACCCGGACATTCGCTCAACGTGTGCGTCGCGACCGATCCGTGTGCCTCCAACGAGCCCTCGTAGAATTCGGCGGACGGGAACTCCATGATCGTCGAGTGCATTCGATACTGGGTCGTCAACCGCCGCGCGAGGAGTGAACCGTGCGTCGCAAGCAGGCGTTCCATGAGTGTTCGTCCGAGTCCGAGACGAGCCGCGTCCCGCGAGAGGATGGTGGGGGGAAGCTGGCAGTGGTCGCCGGCCAAGACCAGCCGCTCGCACCGGAGGATCGGGATCCAGCACGCGGGTTCGGTCGCCTGGGCCGCCTCGTCGATCACCACGAGGTCGAACCGGCGATCGCCGAGGATCGACGCGTCGACGCCGGTGAGCGTCGCGCAGACAACGGCGGCGCCGTCGAGCAGGTAGTCGACGAGTTGTCCTTCGATGCGGCGCGCGTCGGCGATCCGCTCGGCGGCGTCCTCGCGCAGCTCCCGCCGTTCGTCGCGACCGCGCGCGGCCCGCGTCCACCGCGCCGCGTCGTCCCGAAGTCGGCGCGCGTCGCGGATCAGACGCCGCGCGATCTTGAGATCGGGATGCCGCTCGACGAGACAATCGAGCGTGTGGTCGATCGCCGCCGGAGTCACTCGGGCCGGATGCCCGACGCGAACGACCCGTTCGCCCGCCGCGGCCAGCCGTTCGACCAGCAAATCGGTCGCCAGATTGCTCGGCGCGCAGGCCAGCACCTTCTGACCGCGCGCGATCGCCTGCCGGATCAGTTCGATGACGGTCGTGGTCTTTCCCGTTCCGGGCGGACCATGGATGATCGCGACGTCGCCGGCCCCGAGCGCGTGCTCGACCGCCGCGCGCTGCGACGCGTTCAGCTCCGACTTCCACTCGGTGATCGGGGTCGGGGTCCACGGCGCGATCGGGATCGCGCCGCACAGCAGGTCGCGCAGCCGAGCGAGCCGCCCGCGCGCGACGTTCGAGTTGGTCGGCGAACCCGATGCTTTCCCCACGTTCGTCGAGCTGGATGCGTGTCCCACGGTGAGCGATCGGATTGCGTCGCGTTGGCGGTCGCGCGAGACCGAGTCGGGCAGCGACTCGATTCGCAGCGGCGTTCCGCGCTCCGGTTCGAACGAGCCGCTGACCGCGACCCGGATCGCATGCGAATCGACGCCGCACACGACGGCCCGCCCCCGTTCGCCGTCTTTCCCCGGCTCGCGTTCCTCGATGATGACGACGGGGCATCCCGGCGTCAGCCGGTGCCACGGCAGCGCATGACGGCCGTCGCGGCCGGCCAGTTCGAGGATCGCCTTTCCGCCGAACCCGACATCGCGATCGCCGATCACCAGGTGACGCACGAGTTCGCCGCGCCGTTCCAGCCGGTCCGCCGCGCCCGCGCCGTCCCATGCGCGCAGCTCGGCTTCCTGTTCGAGGTCAATGCACCGCAGCAGGTCGGCAAGATGATCGTTCATGCGAGCCGTATCCCTCGTTTTCATGTCGTCACGGGTGGTATTTCGCCCTCCAATCGAACAAAATCGGGGTCCGATGTCGACCGTTTCGGCGCGTGGCCGCCCGCCGCGACCATACCAAGGCTCCGCCGCCGCGATACGGTTGCCTCGCCGGTTTCGCACCATCATCCGGAGAACCGATCGTGATCCGATTGCTCGTGCTCTACGGCCATCCCGAAGATCCCGCGGCGTTCGACAAATACTATGACGAAGCCCACATCCCGATCGCCAAGAAGATGAAGGGACTGAGGAAGTGGTCGGTCGGCAAGGTTGTCGGCACACCCGACGGATCGCCGCCTCAATACTACTATGTCGCGGATCTCTACATGGAAAGCCGCGAGGAGTTCGAACGGATGCTCGCGTCGCCCGAGGGACAGGCCGCGGTGGCCGATGTGCCCAACTACGCGACCGGGGGAGTCACGTTCGTCTACACCGAAGTCGAGGACGTCGTTTCCTGAAGGGAACGGGAGACCCTGCCATGAACGAAAGACGCATGCGCCCCGCGGGGCTCGTGGTTCTCACGCTCGCCGCGCTGGTTGCCGACGGCCGCTCCGCCGAGCCGGTTCGGCCGAATATCCTGTTCCTCTTCTCGGACGACCTGACGTGCCAGGCAATCAGCGCGTACGGAGACGAGCGGAAACTCCTCAATACGCCGAACATGGACCGGATCGCGCGGGAAGGCATGCGGTTCGACCGGTGCCTGGTCACCAATTCGATCTGCGGCCCGAGTCGGGCGACCATCCTGACCGGGAAATACTCGCACCTGAACGGCTTCTACAACAACACGAACAGCCGGTTCGACGGCGCGCAGACGACATTTCCGAGCCTCCTGCGCGACGCGGGATACTCGACCGCGATCGTGGGCAAGTGGCATCTGATCAGCGAACCGGTCGGCTTCGATTACTGGCACATCCTTCCGGGCCAAGGCCGGTACTACAACCCCCCGATGATCGACAACGGCAAGAAAGTCGAACATCACGGCTACACGACCGACATCATCACCGACTTGAGCATCGAGTGGCTCAGGAACAGGGACAAATCGAAGCCGTTCCTGTTGATGTCGCAGCACAAGGCGCCGCATCGGGAATGGTCGCCGGCGCTCCGCGATCTCGGATGGGACGAGGACCGCGACTACCCCGAACCGCCGACGCTTTTCGACACCTTCGAGGGCCGTGGTAAGGCGATCCACGACCACGACATGGGGATCGCCGGCACGTTCACGGATCTCGACGTCAAGCTCGTCGCGCCTCCCGGCATCGACGCCGAGCAGCTCGCCGAATGGAACGCCTATTACGGGCCTCGCAATGGGGCGTTCCGCAAGGCGGCGCCGACCGGCAAGGACCTCGTGCGCTGGCGTTACCGCCGCTACATGCACGATTACCTTGGCTGCGTGAAGGCGGTCGATGACAACATCGGACGCATTCTGGAGTTTCTTGACGAGGAAGGGCTCGCCGAGAACACGATCGTCGTCTGTTCGTCCGATCAAGGATTCTATTTGGGCGAACACGGCTGGTTCGACAAGCGGTGGATTTTCGAGGAATCGCTTCGCACGCCGCTCCTGGTCCGATGGCCCGGCAAGGTCCGTCCCGGAACGGCGAGCGCGTCGATCGTGTCGCTGATCGACTTCGCCGAGACGTTCCTTGACGTCGCGGGCGTCGCGGCGCCCGAATCGATGCAGGGTCGGAGTATTGTGCCCCTGCTTTGCGGCGAAGCGCCGAGCGACTGGCGGACGAGCCTGTACTACCACTACTACGAATTCCCCGTTCCGCACCGCGTTCGACCGCATTACGGCGTCATCACCGATCGCTACAAACTCGTCCACTACTACAAGCCCGACGTGGACGATTGGGAGCTGCTCGATCGGGAGAAGGACCCGCTCGAAACTCGCAACTTCATCGACGACCCGGCGTATGCGGACGTCGTGAAACAGCTCCGCGCCGAACTCGACCGACTTCGCGTCGAAGTCGGGGATACGGCCGAGCCGCCTCGATCGGCCTACGGCAATCAGCCGTTCGCGAATGAACCGAGACCGCAGGGGCGACCTGGGGGGAAAACCAAGGCGGCGGCGAAGTAGGACCCCGGCATGGGCCTAGGGCGACCACGACGCGCCGTTCCAATCGGCGACCCGCTCCAATAGGCCGCGCACGCCCTCGGCGAATCGGTTGAACAGATACTCTCCCTTTTCGGCCGTCGCCGAGCCCGGATTGCCGATATGGCCGGGCGCCGAACGGTCCCGCGTGATCCAGCCGCGATAGGCAGGCTCGAAACCGAACCCGGGCTTGACCTCGGCGATCGACGCGGGAGACTCGACGAGGTGCGGCGCGATGCGGAGGATCATCGACGTTTCCCATTCGCACGCGTGGCCCATGCGGGACTGAACAAGATCGTCGCGCCCTTCGCCCGGACGCGCGCAGTCCCAGTACGTCGCGAACAGCAAGAGCAGGTCGTCGCGGCCGCGGTGGCGCTGGCGCAATTCAAACACCGCCTGCCGACCGGGGATCTCATTCCCGCCGTGCCCATTCAGGAACACAATCCGCTGAAAACCGTGGGTCAGCAGGTTCTCGGCGAGACCGGCGAGCAGATCGATGTAGAGCCGGGGCGCGGCGGAGAGGGTGCCGGGAAAATCCATGTGGTGATCGGAATTGCCCAGCCATTGGAGGGGCGTGAAGAGCGCCCGGTCTCCGATCGATTCGGAAACGCGCCGCACGATTTCCCCGAGCAACATGCTGTCCGTGAAAACCGGCAAGTGCCGTCCGTGCTGTTCGAGCGCGGCGACCGGAACGACCACCGGGATATTCTTGTCAAGCGATTGGACGCGGGGCCACGAGAGTTCGGCGAGTTGCATGATGTCTCCTGTCGCTCGAGCCGGATACGGATGCGTTGCGTTGAAACCGCCTTCGATTGTACGACGGCCCATCACCGCGTCCAGGAAATTCGGGGCGCGCTCCCGATTCGCGCGAGGTCGCGAAAGCGGGTACATTGACGCGGCGGGCGCGGCCCCCCGCGCCGCGCGGTCCCGCGTCCAAACGTCGATCCGATTCGGAGTTCCATACGATGTTCCGTTCCTCGCCCGCCGCCATTCGGTGCGTCCTCGCCCTGCTCCTTCACGCCGCACTCGTTTCCGGAGCCGACGCCGAGTTCCTGGCGGGGATCGGCGTGCGGTCGATCACGCCCGACCCGCTGCTTCCGGTCTCCGGCGGCCTCGGAGCTCCCCATCCCGTCACGGAGAAGCGGGGCGAGCTCACCGCCCGAGCGCTCGTCTTGCGGAACGGCCCGACGACCGTCGCGATCGTCAGTCTCGACCTGCTCGGATTTCCGTCCGTTTTGGCGGACCGTGTCCGCGCGAAGATCGAGGGCATTCCCGAAGAGCACATCCTCATCGGCGCGACGCACACGCACAGCGCCCCCGACTGTTACGCGTTTCCCGACGGGAAGGGCGGACATACGGCCGACCTGAAGTACATCGACTTGGTTTGCGAACAGGCGTCGGCCGCGATCCAAGACGCGATCGGACGCCTGGAAGCGGCCGAACTGCGGATCGCGACCGGCGAGGCTCGGGGCAAGATCGCGTACAACTACTACGCCCCCGATCTGTACGATCGGCGCATGAGCGTGATTCAGGCGGTCCGGCCGGACCGGACTGTGATCGCGACGCTCGTCAACTACGCGATCCATCCCGAGGTGCTTGGCGCCGAGGTCGGTATTTGCAGCCCTGACGTGATCGGACCGATGTGCGAGCGGATCGAGGCGCTCGCCGGCGGCCGCGCGATATTCATGAACGGAGCGCAAGGCGGCATGATCACCGCCGACAACCGCGACCTCGACGATCCCCGCGACCCGCTGCGCGGCTATTGGAACGACCGCCGCGTCTGGGACGAGTGCCTGCGGATCGGGAATACGATGGCCGACGAAGCAATGCGACTCGTCGGCGACGCGACCGCGCAGCGCGATCCCAAGCTCGTCTGCCGATTCCTCGACATGCGGATTCCCGTCGATTCGGACGACCTGGCGGCCGTCATCAAGGGTTCACCCCTCCGATACCCCGTGAACGACGACGGCTCGATCACGACGCGGGTCAACTTCCTTGAGCTCGGAAACGCCCAAATCCTCACGATTCCCGGCGAGGCCCTTCCGAACATCGGTTTCTATCTGAAACGCACGATGCGGGGCGAACACAACCTGCTGTTCGGCCTGACCAATGACGCCTTCGGATACATCATGACGAAGGTCGACTTCAAGAGCTTCCCGCGCTACGATTACATTTCGCGCGTCTCGCTCGGCGAAATGACGGGCGAGATCCTGATCGAAACGGCCCATCGACTGATCGGGCGTTGAGCGTCTCGCGCGACGAGCGCGCCGAGGCGAGGTCAATCGGTGGGGAATCCCCGCTTGCGCAGCAGGGCCTTGGTGTCGACGTCGCGGCCACGGAACGCGCGAAACGCTTCGGCCGGGTCCACCGTATCGCCGACCGACATGACGTGGTCGTAAAGCCGCTTCGCGATCGCCGGATCGTAGTACGTTCCCGCATCCTCGAAGACATTCGCCGCGTCGGCGGTGAGCGCGTCCGCCCAGAGATAGCTGTAATAACCCGCCGAGTACCCGTCGCTCGAAAAGATATGGCTGAAGTGCGGCGTGCGATGTCGCATCACGATTTCCTTGGGCATGCCGATTTCGGAGAGCGTCGCGCGTTCGAATGCCCATGGATCGGTGATCGAATCGCCCGCGAGATGCAGTTTCATGTCGACCAGCGCGCTCGCCAGGTACTCCACGGTGGCGAACCCCTCGTTGAACGTCGCCGCCCGCTCGATCTTCGCGACCAGTTCCGCCGGCAGGGGCTTGTTCGTCTCGTAATGCAGGGCGAATCGATTCAGGACCTCGGGCGTCGAGAGCCAGTGCTCGTTGATCTGCGAAGGGAACTCGACGAAATCACGCGCGACATTGGTTCCCGCCTGCGACGGATACCGGACGTTCGAGCATAACCCGTGCAACGCGTGCCCGAACTCGTGGAACAACGTCCGCGCGTCGTCCCAGGAAATCAACACGGGCTGACCGGGGCCCGCCTTGATGAAATTCGAGTTGTTCGAGACGATCGGCGTGATCGGACGGTCGATCCGTTCCTGAACGCGGTAGTCGGTCATCCACGCGCCGGACCGCTTTCCCGTCCTCGCGTACGGATCGAAATACCACAGGCCGACATGGTCGCCCGTCCGCCCGACAACCTCCCAGACCTCGACGTCGGGATGGAAGATGGGAATGTCGGCCAACCGGCGGAATCGGAATCCATAGAGTTCCCCGGCGGCCCACATCATGGCGTCGCGCAGCTTATCGAGCTGCAAATGGGGTTTGACCAGGTTGAAATCGAGGTCGTATTTCGCCTTCCGGACCTTTTCGGCGTAGTACCGGTAGTCCCACGGCTCGATCGTGACTCCCGGATCGGATTGATCGGCGATCCGCTGCATGTCGGCCACTTCCTCGCGCACCCGCGCGACGGCCTTGGGCCAGACGGTCAACATCAAGGCGAGCGTCGCCTCGGGCGTCTTGGCCATTTGGGGCTCAAGCCGCCAGTGCGCGTGGGTCGGGTACCCGAGCAACTTCGCGCGCTCGGCCCGCAGTTGGAGGATCTCCGTGATAATCGCCCGATTGTCGTGTTCGTCCCCATGTTCCGCCCGCGTGTAGTAGTTGCGCCACACCTGTTCGCGAAGCGGACGGCGATCGGCGTATGTCAGGAACGGTTCCATCGACGACCGCGTGTTGAGCACGGCCCATCGGCCGGGCTTGCCCCGCTCGCCGGCGGCCGCCGCCATGGCCCCGACGATACTCTCGGGTAGGCCCGCGAGATCCGCTTTCTCCTCGATCCACGTCACGTGCCCCTGCTCCTCGGCAAGCACGTTCTGGTTGAATTCGGTGAACAGGGAGGCGAGCCGCTGGTTGATGGCGGACAGTTTGGCCTTGTCTTCGGCACTCAGCCGAGCCCCCTGGCGAATAAACGCTCTGGTGCGTTCGTCGACGAGCCTGCGTTCGGCGGGTGTGGGATCCGACGTTCCGAGGGCCCCGTGCACGGCGGACATGCGCGCGAAGAGCTTGGTGTTCTGGACGACGCTGTCGCGAAACGCGGCGAGCTTCGGTTCGACCTGACGCTCGATGTCGGGGATCGGATCGATGTTCAGGTTGCTCGTGTGGACGCCGAAGATGTTTTCGAGCCGCGTGAGCGCGCGGCCGGCGTTCTCCATCGCGACGAACGTATTGGCGAACGTCGGCGGATCGGACTCGTCGGCGATCGCGTCGATCTCCCGCTTCGCCTGTTCGATCGCCGCGTCGAACGCCGCGATGAATGCGTCGGGGCGAACCTGGTCCCACGGAGGCACGCCTCCAAATGGTCCGGGCCATGTCTTGAGTAGGATCGATACATCGTTTGGGTTCATCGGTTCCCGCGCCAAATTGGGCTCGCCTCGCGCGATCGCTCCGGCGATGCCGACGAGGCTGAGCAAGAAAAAGCGGATCGTTCGCGAACGGAGGCATGTCCGTTTCATTTCGGTCTTCTCCAATAGAAATAGGCCACACCCGCGAGGATGAGTACGCTTCCGGCCATCGATTCCAGAAACTTGTCGAGCAGCATGCTCAGCAGGGCCGCGGCGAACGCGAGCAGGTAGAGGGCGGGCGTCCACGGATATCCCCATGTGCGGTAGGGACGCGGAAGATCGGGCCGCCGGTACCGAAGCACGAAGACCGACGCGACGGCGAGCGCGTAGAAGAGCGATCCACCGAAGATCACGAAGTCGGTGAGCGCGTTGAACGCGTCCTCCGGATCGCTCCGCCATAGATGGGCCACGACGACGAGGACCGACGCCCATACGCCTTGCACGATGACGGAATTGGCGGGCGTCGAGTACTTCGAATGAACTCGGGCTAGCTGGTCGGGGAGCAGTCCGTCCCGCGCCATGGCGAAATAGATGCGGGGGCCGGTCAGCATGTTCGATTGCGTCGCGCCGAATGTGGAGCACATCACACCGACGGAGGCGAGTACCACTCCGATCGGTCCAAGCAAGACGAGGAAGACGTCGCTCGCGACCGCCTTCGATTCCTTCACCGCGTCCATCGGCAGGACGAAATGGTACGCCGCGTTCGCGGCGACGTAAACGGCGACGATCAAGATCACGCCGATCGCGAGCGCCAACGGAATGTTGCGCTGCGGATTGCGGATCTCCTCGGCGAGCGGCGCGATGTTGATCCAACCATCATACGGCCACAGCACGGCGATCGCAGCGATTCCGAGCGACCGAGCGAAGTCCACGCCCGGCGCGTCGGGCCAGATCGGACCGAGATTCGTTGAACTCGCCTTGCCGAGCATCCAGGGAAGGGAGATCAAGAGCCCGAGGAATCCGACTTTGATGATGACCGTGATGTTCTGAAGCGTCGCGCCCCAGCGCGTGCTGCGCCCGTTGAGCGCCGTCAAGACGAGGATCAGTCCGATGGCGGCCGGGCCTTGCGCCGCATCGGGCATCGGGACGATCTTCCTGAAATAGATGATCGTCGCGCAGGTCAGCGCGCCGAGCGAGCCGGTCCGGACGATCCAGAACTCCGTCCATCCCCACAGGAAGGCGGGCAACTTTCCGAACGCCTCGCGCAAATAGACATACGGGCCGCCGGCCTGGGGAAGCATGGCCGAGAGTTCGGCGAGCGCCAGTGATCCGCACAGCGTGACCAGACCGATCACCGACCAGATCAGGACGATCGGTCCGAAGCGGTCCAGCTCGCGGGCGACCACCGAGGCCTTGAGGAAGATGCCTGAACCGATGATCGATCCGACGACGATGCCGATCGCGTCGAAGAGCCCGAGCACGGTCGGGAGCCTCGCGGCGGCCGGATCGGAAAGGGGCGCGCGATCGTTCATGCTCGATCCATCCATGCTCCGGAACGCTCGAAAACGGCGGACAGTATGCCGTTCCCCGCCGGTGCGGTCAATTCCCCCGCGCAAAGCGGGCCCGGGCTCTCCGCATGACGTGAATATGTCAGTTCACCGTCCCCCGTAGCCACCGTCGCCAGACGGTGGCGGCAGCGAGACGGGCTCCTCCGCGCTCTGGCGAGCGTGGCTACGGACGGTGGCCGACGCGCGCCCTGTTCGGCGGATCGAGCCCGGACCATCGTGGAAATCGATCGTCCGCCCGTTCGGAATCGCCCGGTTTCCGCCGCGATCCCTCGACAATAGGAACTTTCCCAAAGGTCATCGCCATGCGCCGCGCCACGTCGTCTCATCCAGACTCCCGATCCGTTTGGGCCGTTCGATGGGAACTTCGCGCCGAGCCCGAATGAGGATCCCGATTGGGGACGCCGAGGACGCGCGGATCTCGACCGTGCGCTGGCTTCGAGCGGGTGCAACTGTTTTTCGGGGATGCCGATCGCATCTACCATCCGATCGACGCCGCGCGTCAGCGGCAGGCGGTTCAGTTCCTGATCGAACGCGCATTCGCGACGCCCGCCGCGCTCGTCGACCCGAACGTGCTCGAGCGGCTGGAAGCCGGCGGAGCTCCCGATCGCATCTTGGGTGGCCAGAAACCGATCCGCGCGTCGCTGCTCAGCGACGCGCGGCTCAAACGGATGGCCGAGCACGCGCAGCGCGCCGGCGGAGACGCCTACACGCCCGCCCAGCTCATGGCCGACCTGCATGCGGGGATCCGGGCCGAGCTCGGCGCCGACCCCGGCGTGATCGACCTATACCGGCGCAATCCCCAGCGCGCGCGCCCGGACCTGCTGGTCGCGCGACTCCAATCCGATGACGACTCGACCGAAGCCGCGGCCCCGGTAGGCGACGGCTTCGGGTTTCACGAGAAGCCGGACGCCGCTTCCTTGTGGCGGTCAACACTATGGATACCGTACTCGACCAACCGCACCGTCTCGGGCAAAATGCAATCGCGCCCCGATCCGGGTCGCTCGTTGCGCCAGTACGCGGTACGTATCTTCGACCTCGATCGGTATGCGGGCATGCCCATCTCTCCGTATCCCAGACCTGGCCATCCGATCGCGCCAACCATACTCGCGCCGTTCCTTCAACACAAGGCGCCGAGGGTTGGCGTTCTATTCTCGGAATTGGACGCGACGGCGTGGGACCGCTTTTCTCCGGCGACGTGCAGGAATCTGGGACGGAAGCTGATCGAGCGCCTCAAACCGCGCGTTAACGAGATTGAGACGCTCGTTGGCGCGGAACGAGTGGCTCCGGCACCCGCGTGCCTGACACTGCAACAACTTGACATCGAGACGCGGACGTTCAACTGCCTCATCGCAGTCAATATCGACGAAGCACCTGGAGGCGTTGCGGGATTGACCGTTCGGGATGCGCTTGCCATGCGCGCGTTCGGCGTCAAGTCGCTTGTCGATTTGCTCACGTCGGTCGAGGCGGCGGTTGCCGCTTGCCCTGGAACAACCGACGTGCCATTGCGTCGAAATGAGCCGGCCAAGACCGTTTTCCCGGTCGACATATGCGGATTGATCCGACGATACGGCTACGCTCCAGCCTGCATCGAGGCTCTTCGCATGCCGGCACTTCCCCGCGACATCCTGTTGGAGGATCTTGGACTTCGCAATCGAACGCTTCACGCCCTGATTCAGGCGGGCTATCAAGACGACCCGACACGTCTGGGAGGCCTCACGTTTCGTCAATTCATGGCACTACCCAAATTCGGCGCGGTAAGCCTCTGCGACCTGATTGAGGCCGTCGAGCGCATTGCGAATCGCCGATGCGAGCTTCCTTCGGGGCAGGACGTTCGACGAGACGAGTGGCGTCTTGTCGTGGATACGATACGCGATGCCGACGCGATTCCGAATTCCGTCTTGACGAGCACCATTCCGCCGCTGCCTCCCCGTTCGACGATCAAGGACCTTGGACTGCAACCTCGCACGCGAAGCGTGCTCGATCGGGAAGGCATCACCAGGACGTCGCAGCTAACCGACAGGACGGTCGGAAGTCTGTGTGAATTGCGGGGCTTTGGTCGGGCCTGCGTTCTCGATCTACTGACGAGTGTCTGTCGCCTTCGCGAGTCCGCCGGTCGCCTCGGACACGACAAGAGACCGCATTATCGTGAGATCGACAAGACGGTCAAGGCGATCTGCTCCGTGCCCGGCGTTTCCTCCGTCGGTAAGTCCGATCCGCGACTCGGGCGCTTGCTCCGAAACGTGGACGCCGGCATCGCCACAATTGGTGACCTGAGGGACAATTGCAAAAGGTCGGCCGTCCTTGGACGAAAGCGGGTGCTGGATCGACTGCAAGCGACGATTCGCCATTGCGAGGGACTAACCGTGGAACGGGAACTGTTCGACCTGATCGTCGGGCAAAGGGCGCCGTCACGGAATAGTGGACTCGTGGCGGAATACTACGGATTCCATGGGCAACCTCTTCAATCGCTTCAGGCCATCGGCGCCAGACATGGGTTGTCTCGCGAACGCATTCGCCAAATTTGTGCTCCGAACCGGATTACCCGATTGCCGCAACCTCCGTTCGCGCCGGCCATTGACGCGGCTCTCGCGCTGGTGCGTGATCAAGTTCCCGCGTCTCGGTCGCGCATCGAGAGGCTCCTTGTCGAGCGACACCTCGTGGAGGCGGAAACGACAATCGAGTGCTTGTTGCGAGTCGGCCGTTTCTTGCGCCGCGAAGCCGATTTCGCGTTCCTGGGGACTGGGAAATCCGCATTCGTCGTTTCACCCGCGGAATTCGGACCCATCAAACAGGTCGAATCCACCGCGCGCAGGCTCGTTTTCAATTACGGAGCAGCGGCCATCGATGAAGTCCTTGAACGCTGTGGGGATTGTCTCCCCAAGACCAACGCGAGGGGGCTCGTCGTCGCGGCCGTTGAATTGCTGACGGGGTTTCGATGGCTCGACGTGGAGACGGGGTGGTTTGGGTTCGACGGTAGTCATCACACTCGACTTCGTCAAAGGATCCGAAAGGTCCTGTCGGTCTGTGGCCCGATCGATGTGGAGGAATTGCGATCCGCGATGGGACGCGACTTCCGTTGGTCGGATCGTATTCCTCCAAAGGGCGTTCTCCTCGAGTTGTGCCGGCAAATGCGCGAGGTCGTGGTCGACGGTGAGTTCGTCAAGGCCAAGGTGAAGGGAGGGTCGGCGGCGTTGTTGCGCGGTGCCGAGGCCAAGATAGTGGAAATCTTTCTCAAGCACGGACCGATTTGCCGACTGGAGAACCTGCAACACCTCGCGTCGGAAGCGGGCATCGGCGACCACTCGTTTTGGAGGTGCCTTGTGAATTGCCCGACCATCTCCAGATACGCGCCCAGGGTATACGGTCTGGTTGGCGCAAAAGCAACGCCGGCCCTGATCGAATCGCCGCCAAATCGGCGTCGCGCCGACGATCGTTGATCGCAATCCCGGTGTCGGAGGGTGACCTGAGGCGTGTTTCAGCCTCAGCTCGACCGAGCCGCCCTGGTTTGGCACTCGACTTTCGCCGTGCGGATCGCCACATCGGTCTTGGGCCGGTCGTTCGCGCCGGTTGGAACACGACCGATCTTACGGACCGTGTCGAGGCTCGCCGGATCGGCCGTCAGGCCGAATACCGTATAGTTGCGGTCGAGATGGGGCGCTTTTTCGAGGCAAAGGAAGAACTGGGAACCGGCCGAGTTCGGATCGTTGGTTCGCGCCATCGATAGAGTGCCCGGTTCGTGCGGCAGCCGATTGAACTCGGCGCGTATCGTGTACCCGGGGCCACCGGTCCCCGTCCCGCTCGGGCAACCGCCCTGGATCATGAACCCCGCGATCACGCGGTGGAAGAGCAAGCCGTCATAGTATCCGATTCGGGACAGGCCGATCAGATTGCGGCAATGTTCCGGCGCCGCGTCCGGGAAAAGGTCGAGCCGGATGGGGCCGAGCGTCGTGTCGAACTCGATCCGGTACGTGTTGGCGGCGAAATCGAGATCGGCGGTCGCGGCGTCAACGTCGGACTTGCGATTCGCGGAAGCCATGTGGCGATTCTCCATGGATCTAACGATGGGCGCGCTAACGATGGGCCGCATCAAAGGCGGAACTCATGATAGTCCTGATGGGCGTCGAGCGGGAGGTGCGGACCAGGAGGCGCACACTGGTTGATCCATGGGTGACGCGATAGAATCGACCGTTTCGTTCGGGGAGGCGGGCACAGCGGATTCCTTCCCCGGAAGTTAATCCTGTCCCCCCACGCGAATGAGGCGGTTTGAGAATCCATGGCTGACGATCCGAATCCGTTTCGAGGGCTTGGCACCCGGGCGGTGCACGCCGGGCAGGTGGTCGACGCGACGACCGGGTCGCGGGCCATGCCCATCCATCAAACGACGAGCTACCAGTTCCGCGACACGCGGCACGCCGCCGACCTGTTCGCGCTGCGTGAGATGGGATTCATCTACACGCGGCTGATGAATCCGACGACGGAAGTCTTCGAGCAGCGCATGGCCGCGCTCGACGGCGGCATCGGCGCGCTCGCCCTATCGAGCGGGCAGCAGGCGATAGCCGTCTCGCTCTTCAACCTCGTGCACGCCGGCCAGCATCTGGTTTCGGCCGCCGCGTTGTACGGAGGCACGCTCTCGCTCTTCGGCCAGACCTTCAAACGGCTCGGGATCCACGTCACTTTCGTCGACGCGACCGATCCGCGCAACATCGCCGGCGCGATCCGCGACGATACGCGGGCCGTCTACATCGAATCGGTCGCCAACCCCAAGAACGACGTGCTCGACTACCGCGCGATCGCGGACGTCGCCCACGCCCGCGGTCTTCCCGTGATCTGCGACAACACGGTGCTCACGCCGATCCTGTTCCGCCCGTTCGAGCACGGCATCGACATCGCGATCTACAGCGCGACCAAGTTCCTTGGCGGGCATGGAACGAGCATCGGGGGCGTGATCGTGGACAGCGGCCGGTTCGATTGGCAGGCCGATCCCGATCGCTGGCCCCAGTTCACGAAACCTGATCCGTCGTACCACGGCACGGTCTTCGCCGATGCCGTGGGCCCCCTGTGCTACATCATCACGTGCCGCACGCACTGGTTGAGGGACTTGGGCGGCGCGCTGAGCCCGTTCAATGCGTTCCTGCTCCTGCAGGGGCTCGAGACGCTGCACTTGCGGATGCCCCGCCACTGCGCGAGCGCGATGGCCGTCGCCCACCACCTCGAGTCGCACCCGCTCGTGCGTTGGGTCAATTTTCCGGGCCTCCCGTCGCATCCTTCGCACGACCTCGCCCTGCAATACCTGCCGTCCGGAGTCGGCGCGATCCTCGGGTTCGGCATCGAAGGCGGTCGCGAGGCGGGCGCGCGGTTCATCGAGGCGTGCCGACTCGCATCCCACCTCGCCAACATCGGTGACGCGAAGACGCTCGTCATCCATCCGGCATCGACGACCCACAGCCAACAAACGGCCGAGGAGCTCTCGGCCGCGGGAGTCTCCGACGACTACGTCCGAATCAGCGTCGGGCTCGAGGATGTCGACGATATCCTCGCCGACTTGGATCAGGCACTGCGGGCCTCCCAAGCCTGAGGCCGCATTCGCCTGGAGGCCGAACATGTCGGGTGTTCGACGCAATGAACGGGCTCATGGATCGACCGCGGAGGCCCCGCGCGAGGCGGAGTCCGCGTCGTTCGACAGCGATCTCGACCGCCACGCGCGTGAACTGCGGCACGCCCGTCGCGTGACGTTCGACGAACCGATGCGGCTGATGCGGGGCGGAAGCCTGCCGTCCGTCACGGTCGTCTATGAAACCTACGGAAAACTCAACGCGCGTCGCGACAACGGCGTGCTCATCTGCCACGCCATCTCGGGCGATTCGCATGTCGCGAGGCACGATGCGAACGACGATCCCGGTTGGTGGGACCTCTTCGTGGGGCCCGGCAAGCCGGTCGACACCGACCGCTATTTCGTCGTTTGCCCGAACATCCTGGGCGGATGCCGCGGGTCGACCGGGCCGAACAGCGTGAATCCGCGGACGGGACGGCCGTACGCCGCGGATTTTCCCGTCATCACCGTCGAGGACATCGTCGATGTCCAGCGGAAACTCGTCACCCACCTCGGCATCGATCGGTTGCGCGCGGTCATCGGCGGTTCGCTCGGCGGACACATGACGCTCACCTGGGCGACCCGTTATCCGGAACGCCTCGATGGAGCCGTCGCGCTGGCGACTTCGGCCCATTTATCGAGCCAATCGCTGGCGTTCGACGTCGTGGGACGCAACGCCATCCTCTGCGATCCCGAATACCAGGGCGGGCAATATTACGGCAACGGCGCCGGACCCCGCGTCGGACTCGCGATCGCCCGCATGCTCGGACACATCACCTACCTCTCGCCCGAGGTCATGACCGAGAAGTTCGCGGAGGAGCGTTCGGAACCGCGCGAAATCCGGTCGCGGTTCGAGACCACGTTTTGCGTGGGATCGTATCTCGCCCATCAAGGCGACAAATTCGGCGAGCGGTTCGATGCGAACAGTTACCTGACGCTATCGATGGCGATGGACCTGTTCGATCTGGGAAGCACACCCGGGAAGCTCGCCGCGGCGCTGCGCGCGTCGCGCTGCCGATGGCTCGTGATCAGCTATTCGAGCGATTGGCTGTTTCCGCCGGCGCAATCCCGCGAAATCGTCGACGCGCTCGTCGCCGAAAACAAGCCGGTCAGTTACTGCAATGTGGAGAGCCGCAACGGCCACGACGCCTTCCTGCTCCCCAACGATCTCGGTACCTACGGCGAATTGACCCGCGCGTTCCTCGCCAACCTCGGCGCGGACGCGCGCGGGGCCGCCGATCCGAATTCGGATCAAGAATCGCCCCAGGCGGCGAGGCACAGCCCCACAAGCATTTTCCACGCGCGACACCGGCTCGACTACGAACGCATCGCGCAGCTCATTCCGCCCGCCGCCGCCGTGCTCGATCTGGGTTGCGGGAGCGGAGGCCTTCTGTGCCGGCTCGCGGACCGCCAACAGGGCCGTCTCGCCGGCCTCGAACTGGACGAACGGGCCGTCGTGTCGTGCGTGCAGCGCGGTTTGGACGTCGTCCAGCACGATCTCAACCAGGGGCTCGCGCCCTTCGCCGACCGCCAATTCGATTTCGTCGTCCTGTCGCAAACGTTGCAGACGGTGCTCGACGTGGAACGCGTGATCGACGAGATGCTCCGAGTGGGCAAGCGGTGCATCGTCAGCTTTCCGAATCTCGGCTACGAACCGCATCGAGTCCAGCTCGCCGAATACGGTCTCGCTCCGCGCGTCGATGCGGCGCGGGCGTTCGAATGGTACAACACGCCGAACGTCCGGTTCCTCACAATCGCCGATTTCGAGGAGTTCTGCCGCAACAAGGGGCTGCGGATCCATGAACGGATCGCCCTCGACACGGTGGCCGGACAACCGGTCGAGCACGACCCGAATCGGAACGCGAACGTGGCCATCATCGTTCTGAGCCAATGACCGAATCGATTAGACAGGCGATCGCTATGGTTCCGACCGAAACGGGTACCGACACGGCATGGATCGCGCGGGCGTGTCGCATTGCGTCGTCGGTGCGCCGTCGCGTTCTTGAGCACACGGTCAAGCACAACGGCGGCTACCTGAGCCAGGCCTGCTCGGCGGCCGAGATCCTCGCGACGCTGTATGCGCGCGTGATGCGGCTTGGGCCCAGCGCCGGACCGCTCGCGCCGCTCCCCTTCCCCGGCGTTCCGAGCGCGTGCAACCCGTGCGCGTTCACGGGTGCGGCGTACAACGGACCGCGCGCGCCGCATCTCGACCGGTTCATCTTTTCGCCCGTGCATTACGCGCTCGTGCTCTATTCCGTTCTGATCGAGATCGGAAGGCTCGCGCCCGACGCGCTCGATCGGTTCAATACCGACGGAAGCACGCTCGAACTGATCGGCGCGGAGCATTCGCCCGGGCATGAGGTGACCGCCGGTTCGCTCGGGCAGGCGATCAGCCAGGCGGCCGGGATCGCCTTGGCGAGACGGCTGCGCGGCGACACGGGCCGCGTATGGGTGTTCATGTCGGACGGTGAATTCGAGGAAGGCCAAACGTGGGAGGCGTTCGCGGCGGCCGCGTACCATCGGCTCGACGGACTCGGCGTCTATGTCGACGCGAACGGACAGCAATGCGACGGGCGAATGGACACCGTGATGAACATCGAACCGCTCAAGGCGCGGCTCGAAGCGTTCGGCGCCGAGGTTCACGAGGTGGACGGACACGATCCCGCGGCGCTCGCCGAACCGGCCGAGCGGGACCGGCGCGGAAAACCGATCGTCGTCATCGCGCGGACCGATCCGTGCCGGGGCATCGATCTGCTTCGTCGCCGAGCGCCCCGATTGCATTACGTGCGGTTAAAGAGCGACGAGGAACGCGGCGCGTTCCGGGACGCGCTCGGCGGCGGCGCGGAGAGGGAGACCGGCCATGGAGATCGTTAGTCGCCCGCACGGCCGCAATCTCGTGCGGTGGGCGCGCGATCGGGAACGGGTCGTTGTGCTGTCCGCCGACCTGACGTCGTCGTGCGAAGCCGACGAATTTCGCGAGGCGTATCCCGACCGGTTCTTTTCGCTCGGTATGGCCGAGCAGAACATGATGGGGTTCGCGGCGGGCCTTGCGCGCGAGGGCTATTTTCCGTTCGTTCACACGTTCGCCGTTTTCATTTGCCGCCGCCCGTTCGACCAGGTGGCCATGTCGATCGCCTATTCGAATCTCCCGGCGCGGCTGATCGGGTTCCTTCCCGGCGTCACGACGCCGGGCGGCGCCACGCACCAGGCGATCGACGACCTCGGTCTGATGCGCATCCTGCCGAACATGACGATCCTGGAATGCGGAGACGCGACCGAAGTGGAGTCGGTTCTCGACGTGGCCCAGTCCGTGAACGGCCCCGTGTATGTGCGCATGCTGCGCGGCGACGTGCCTCGCCTGTTTCCTTCTTCCGAGCCGATGCGGTTGAACGCGTGCCGCGAACTCGGCGACGGCGACGACGTCGCGATCGTGTCGAGCGGAATCTGCACCGAGGAGGCGATGCGGGCCGTGCCGGCGCTGAGGGCGCGGGGCGTCTCCGTGCGCCACCTGCACGTTTCCACGCACAAACCGTTCGACGATCCCGCGATCCTCGACGCCGTCACCACCGCGCGCCGCGGCGTTATCACGCTCGAAAACCACACCATCATCGGCGGACTCGGTTCGGCCGTGGCGGAACGGATGGCCGAGTCCGGCGCGGGCGCGCGGCTCATCCGATTGGGACTCCGCGATACGTTCGCGCACGGCGCGAGCCGCCCCTACTTGATGCGAAAGTACGGACTCGACGCCGTCGCGCTCGTCGGCGCCGTCGAGGACCTGATCGGCGACCGGCTCGGGATCGCCGCCGACGCCATCCCCGCCGCGCCGCCCCCCCCCCTTTCGCACGCGGTCAAGGTCGAGGACCTCTAAGAAATGGCGAACAGCATGCCGGCATGCGCCGAGACGATTTCGGACGAACGATTCACGGCCATCTACCATCTCACCGCGTCCGACGCGGAAGCCTCGGACCGCGCGTGGGATATCTGCCTCGAGCAGACGGTCGAGTTCCCCGACGATCTGATCCCGACACGGGCCATTCGGGAACGGATCGTCGGCCGGATCGCCTCGATCGTGAAACTCGGCCGGGACCGACACGAGGCGAGGATCGCGTTTCCCGTCGATGTCGCGGGCGGCGAACTCACGCAGTTGCTCAACGTCCTGTTTGGGAATGTGAGCATCAAGCCGGGTGTTCGTCTGATGGGGTTCGAACTGCCTGCGAGCCTGGCGAACCGTTATCGCGGACCACGATTCGGACAGCGGGGCCTTCGCGAGCGGCTCGACGTGTGGGATCGGCCCCTGCTCAGCACGGCGATCAAGCCGATGGGCCTGTCTCCCAAGGAGCTTGCGGAATTCGCCTACCGGTTTGCGCTCGGCGGTATCGATCTGATCAAGGACGACCACGGATTGGCCAACCAATCGTTCGTGCCGTTTCGGGAACGCGTCACCCGATTGAGCGAGGCGGTCGAGCGCGCGAATCGGGAGACGGGCCTGCGCTCGGCTTATCTTCCGAACATCACGGCGCCTGCGGACCAGGTTCTGGAACGGGCGCGGCTTGCTCGCGAATTGGGCGCGGGAGGCTATCTGATCGCGCCGGGGCTCGCGGGATGGGACGCCATGCGCCGCGTCGCGGACGACGATGCATGCGGGCTTCCCATCATGAGCCACCCGGCGTTCCTCGGCGCGTTCACGTCAAGTCCCCTGGCGGGCATCGCGCACGGAGCGCTCTACGGCCAAATCACGCGGCTCGCCGGCGCGGACGCGACGATCTTCCCGAATTACGGCGGTCGGTTCGCATTCTCGATCGACGAATGCCGGGACATCGTGCGGGCCTGCAACGCGCCGATGGCCTCGATCGCGCCCATATTCCCGGCTCCGGCCGGCGGCATGAAAGTGGAACGGACCCGCGAATTGTGCGCCTTCTACGGCCGCGATTCCGTGCTGCTCATCGGCGGCGATCTGCACCGCCCGGCGGGAGACCTGGTCGCGAACTGCCGCCGGTTCGAAAACTCGGTGCGCGGCGCGATCGGCGTCCCCCCGCGCGCCGAGCGGCCGGATTCGGAATGAGCCGTTTACCAACGAGAATCCGTATCGAGACGTCCCGCCCTTCGGTTACACAGGCTTGCCCCACGGGGTAGAGTGAGCTTCCGGCTTGCGATCCCTTTCCCCATCCCCGCATGAATGCGGCAAGCCGGAAGTTGCGATTTTCTTGATGGGGTCGACATCGTGTGTCCGATCGTCGCCGGTTCCGCGTCTTGATGGGTAGAATGAACCCATGCGATGAAGTCGATGTCGAGCGTCAAAGGAGAACCGAATGATCTTGCGGCGTTTCCTGAGCAGTATTGCTTGTGCGACGGTTCTTGCCGCGTTGACGGTGAACGGCGCCGTCGCTCAGCCCAATCGCGAGTCGGCCATTCGATGGAACGACAAAGACGGGATCCCCGACGATCTGGTGGATGCCGAGTTCGCCCAGGCGATTGACCTGGAGCGCCTGCGGGAGGCCGTCCGTTCGCTCGACCAAGCGTGGATCGTCGACGCGGCCGTTGGCCTTTCCCAAACCGAGAAAAAGGTCGGACGATCCCATCGGGCCATTTCGTCGGATGCCCTGTTTCGACTCGCCTTGCGGATGGCCGCCGATGCGCGGGACGGAGGGGCGTTCGAACGCGCGGCGAAGGCGATCGCGTCGGTCGGGAAACCCGAGTTCGACGCCATTGTCGAGCAAACAAGGAAACTCGTTTCCGCGGGACGCAAGCTGGACGTTCCGCCCGACGTGCCGCGCGGCGAACTGACGGCCGAGGCGATTCTCGTATACAACGCCTGCAAGAAACAGGTCAAGGCGGCGCGCGTCGTCGGTGATTCGAATGTGCTGCGGGACCTGCGCGGACAGCTCGGCGATCTGTCCGAGCTGCACCCCAAACAGCGCGTTCACCTCCAACGCATGATCGACGAATCGCTGGTCGCCATCGCGCCCAGGCCAGACGCCGAGCAGCTCGCGCTGAGCCGGCTCACCGGCTTTTCAACGCGGTCGACGCGCTCCGAGCGGTAGGTCGCGGCGCGGTGTTCGCACCGGTTCCATGACGTCGCCCTCCCGCGGCGGCAAGCGACGATAGTCGACGCGGGCGGGATCTTTGATGACGCAATCACTGCCCCGATCCGGACCGTCTCCCGGTTTGCGACGCGGTCTTCCCACCGAAATGAGCGATGCGCCGCTGGGTGCCTGGTAAATCGACCCCCTTGTTGGGAACGATCCGCACATCATGCGGATAGACCGGATCGCAAGAAAACGCGCATGCCGGGCACTTGCGATCGCAAGGCCCGGCACACGCCCGTCTCCTCTGGTCGACGAATCGCCGGCGGTCGATCTAGAGGGGGCTAGTTGTGATACAGGTTGAACCGTACGGGATTGGGAGTCGGATTGAGAATCGTCACGGTGACCGGCCCGCCCTCTTCGGACCCATAGCCGGATCCCACTGAAGTCCCCAGACCACCACCGACGGGCCGCCCCTTGTCCTTGATCTCGACCTGCAGGATGGGCGGGACCGGTCGCCTATTTGGAGCTGCAACGGGGATTCCGTTCACGCGGAAGATCGTGTTCGTCCGCGGTTGGCAAACAACGGTGATATCGGCCTTGGCGCCCGGCGCGAGAACACCGCCCATGTTTCGCGGACCGGTCACGGCGCCTCGCGCCGTTTCAGAGACGGCCTCGGCGGCCTGGTCGGCCAAGCCGGCGAGCGTTTTGTCGTCGGCACGGGCCTTGCGCGCTTCCTCGATGAGCGCGGCGGGCGTTTCCGTGTCCGCGGCGTCGCCGACCTTCTCGGACGGTGTCCGATGCAGGATCAAGGCGGCCATCAGCAAGGCCTCGGGCGACTTCGTGCGGCGGCCATACGCGATCAAGTCCTGGGCCATGCCCAGATCGGCGACCGCCTGAGCCGACTCGCTGAGCTCGGGCACGGCCTTGTCGTCCGCACGGCCGGCGATCGCGACCACCGCCCCCATCATCACCAGGCTCGCCGCGAACAGGGCGCGCCCATACCCAAATAGAACTCCAAACCTCATCACGACACTCCTTACGTAAGGGAAACAAATCACGAGACGACGCGCCTCGCGATACATGCACTCGGTTCATGACGACGACGGCCCCGCTTCTCCATCCGAGCCGGCGGCGGAAAAGACGGCCCAAAAATAGGGATGGAGCCACGGTTCGGCTTTCTTTGACTTCCGCAATGCATCCACGAAACTCCGCTGCGACTCGGCGAGCGCCGACGAAGGCCGTGCGCCGGCCGCCACGCGTTTGAAGAAACCCAGCATCAGACGCGGAGCCGTTCCGTCGTACACGTCCCATAGTCCGGAAACGACGACCCGCGAACCGGACTGGAGGAAGGCCCGCTGAAGGCCGAACAGATCGTCGCCCGGCAGCGGCGAGCGATCCCCCAGGCCCGAATAGCAGGCATTCATCAGCACTACGTCCGCCCGCACGCGCGTTCCATACACTTCGCGGGCCGTCAATCGGCCATCGTTTCCGCCACGCGCCGGCGAGTCGTCTGGTTGGTCGCCACTCGACGGCTCGGGCAGGAACAGGAGGTGGCTTTCCAACGGATCCAAGGCGTCATTCATCCCGTGCGTCGCCAAGACGAGGAGTCCAGGCCGACGGAGCGCGTCCTTGGCCTCGCTCTCGCGCGCCGCGTCGCCTTGCGAAATCTTGGATACTCGTGATCCGAACACCGAACGCACATTCTCGATATCGGCGTCGACTCCGGGAAGCGGATCGGCTCCGGGCAATTCCGCAACGCCGACCGCCGAAACCTGATCGATGGCCCGCCACGCTTTCCGACCCAGAAGGTCCCACGTCGCCAGGGATGGCGCGTAGATCACATCAAACGGTTCGTCCAAGAGGAATCGAGGACGGACCATGTCCATCTTCCCGCGCGGCTCGGCGTCGAGTTCCGTAACGAGCGCCGCGAAGGGAAAGTAATGCAAGACATGATGCGGCACGACGACGACCGTCTTGGCTTCTCGCAGCCGTTCCCGAAAGGCCGTCGGTATGAGCCGATCGTGGAGTTCATGGAGTTCATTCTGCCACGCATGGTCGAAACCGCCGCCCGACAAGATGTCGCGAGCCATCTTCGCCGAATGGTTGTTGATGCCGGCCAGGAACGCACGCACCTGCCGGATGAGTTCGGCGGGCGGCATCGGCGCGCCGGACGCATCGCACAGCGGGGCCGCGTGGACTTGTCCGGACGTGTCCACGAGGAACACCCAAGCGACGCGGCTTCCGAGGAAATACTCAAGCACCGCGACGTGTCGAGGCCACCGCCCCAGGAGTTCGGAAAGCGAGTCGCCGGGGCCGGCGTCGCGGGTCGGCAGATTCGCGGCCTCCAGTACGTCCTGAGCGGATCGGGCCTTCGCGAGTTCGGCGTAACGCAGGGCTTCGGCGGGACGGCCCGCACCGATCAGCAGTTCGACGATATGTTCATGGACGTAGCTGCGTCGAGCAATAAAGCCCGCTCGACCCAGACCGACCTGATCGGACGGGAACTGCTCGCGCAGTTGTTCGGCGACGATCTGCGACACCAGGAACTGGCGCAAGGCCGACGCTTCGTCCCCGCATCGCAATTCCACGAGCCCGAGAAGGCGCGCCACACTTTCCACGCCGGCCAATCGGCCATTCGCGACGTACGATTCGCGCGCGACGGCCGCATGCCGACGGCTCGCTTCCCAGTCTCCCGCGCGGAACGCGAGGTGCGCGCGAAGTTCGTGCGCGAAAGCGATCGTCGCCGAGTCCTGGACGCGATCCGCCGAGCGATCGGTGACCTGTTGGGCAAACCGATCCGCCGTCCTCGCCGCCGTCGCCTCCACCTCCGACGAACGACTTTCCATCGGATCCCCGTTATCCAACATGCGAATCGTGTCGGCGAGGAGCGCGTAGAGGCGAGCGAGATTGATGCGTGTGGCCGCGGTCTCCTCGACATCGCCCATTCCGTCCGCCAATTCGAGTGCCGATTCGTACTCGTCGAGCGCCGCCTGCCACGCCCCCAGCGCCGTCAGGATGGGCCGTTCCACGCCCACCGCCGTGCGAAATGAAGCGTTGTTGAGTCGATCCTGAGCCTGCCGCAAGAGGAAGTTGCCGTAGTTCACATGCGCTCGGTATTGGTCCGACGCATGACCGCCCTCCAAACGGCGAATGGCCTGTTCAAATGCGGCGGTCGCATCGCGTTCGCGCGTCGCTCCGGCCTCCGACAGGATGACGCCGCGGTACGTGTCGGCAAGTCCCGCGGACCGAGGTTCCGATGCCGCGTCCCGACTTATTGCGTCGAGCTCGGCCAACGCCTCGTCCCACCGTCCAAAGGCGATCTTGTCGCGGGCCGCATCGATGGATGGGATCCCTGTCGTTCGCTCGACGCCGCCCGTCACAAGATGGGCGGATGACGCGCCCGGATCGCGCGCCAAATGCTCGAGCCACTGCAGCAACTGTTCCCTGCGCTTCCGCAGGTGGGCTGTCAGTGATGCGTCGGGCCTGTCGCGAAGGGCCATCCACGCGTCATTCAAATGGAGCGGCACACCGCTCTCATCCTTCTCGCTCAACAACGCCTCAACCGAAAACGTAATGAACATCGGATCCTCGGGGTCATTGACGATCCGCGCCAATGCATCGATCGAACGCATGGCGAGCCGACGGCGCGCGGGGTCCGCGACCCGGAACTCGGTCTGTTCCGCCGCGTTTTCCAATTGAACGCGGTAATTCCCCGGCGGAAGGCCATCAAGGTGTTCCGGAACGGCGGCCGCGATTCCGGTCCACGCGAGTTCCGCCTTGCCGCTTGGGAAACGAAACTCGACAAGCGGCTGAGCGCGGTTCGATTCGCGAATCCGCACGACGCGTTAGGGATAGGCCTGGTCGCCGGTACCCTCGGGCAACCTCCGAAAGACGGCTCGCCCGTCAAGCAGCTCCGCGTTGTGCCGGGGACTGACGAGCAGCGCCGCCCGCGTCAACGTTCCCGTCGCCAGTTGCTCGACACGGATGTCGCGCAAGAACCCGACCGGCCCACTCGACGTATCACCGCGCGTGCCGCCGCGGACGGCCGACAGTTCGACAAAGGGGGTTGTTTCGGCCGGGGTTGATGGCCCGGGCCATGCGTCAAGCCTCGAAAGCGACTGGCAGTATTCCGTGGTTCCGTCGGGCGACCACACGACCAAACCGACCTGGCCGGGCTCCATCGCCTGGTCTTCGTCAATCGACTCCACGACCACGTTGCCTTCGTGATCCACTCGGATAACGCGGATCTCGGATGCCGCCGTAGCGAGCGGGGCGCCGACCAGGATGATCAAGGGCACGATGCGCCAATCAATCCCGGCGGCTGAGCGAATTCCCAGGGCATCCCCCATGTTGCGTTTCTCGTCGTGGTGTCCGTCCCCGCCCATCATCCTGGCCAAGCCGAATCTACTCGTCCCGCCCCGGATTGGAAAGCCCTTCGTTCCTGACGGGGGAGTGCGTCCACCGGCATGTTGACTCACCGTTCCGTCCTACCAGACGCGATCCGGGGCCGAACCGGACACGATTCCTCAAAAAAAACCAAGAACTCGTCCCAATGGGCCGCCACATCGGGACGCGACGTGGTCTATTCGTACGAATCACTGGAGAGGAACGCGCGACGGGAACGGCGAGACGAAGAGGCTCACCGCCAGTCTCCGCTCAGCACGAACGGCGCCCAGTAATACGGCGAGGCGCGATTCGAGGCGTCTTGGGCGCCGGCCCTCTCGCGCACCGCGCCGCGCTGCGCGAGGGTCTTGGATTCGGATTTCTCCCGCACAACGCCGCGCGGCGGTTCGGAGTCCGAATCGGAGTCCGATTAGGCCGCCGCGCGCGGCTCGCCGCGCCGCGGGCCTTGGTTGAGCATCCAAAGCTGCGCCTCGCGCAGTGCCTCGTGCGTCGGAAGGTCCCGATCCCAGAGATTCCGGTAGAACCGTTCCATCAGAGCCCGCGTCTGGTCATCGTCGACCTTCCAGAGCGACGCCATGACCGTATCCGCGCCCGCGACTTGAAACGCGCGCTGCAACCCCAACACGCCCTCGCCGCGCGCGAGCGTTCCAAGCCCAGTTTCGCACGCGCTGAGCGTGACGAGCGCGACGCCCCGCAAGTCGGCCGTTCCCACTTCCTCGGCCGTCACGAATCCGTCGATCATACCGGCGTCACTCTCCGATTCGGCCGGAGGTCGATTCGCGCCGGCGAGCACCAGACCGGACAACGGGTTTGACGCGACGGCATTCCGCGGGGCATTCGCCGCCCACGCGTCGTCCTCGTCGAACCCGTTGGACCGATCCACGTCCGCCGTCTCCCGTTCGCCGGCCGCGAAGAACCCGTGTGTCGCGATGTGCAGGTAGGCATGCCGAGGCGATTCCCGCCAAAAAGCGCGTTCGCCGGCATCGGCTTTCCGCAACGTCGTCACTCGGTCGTTTCCGAACGTATGCCGATAGAGCTTCTCGACGGCCGCGATTTCCTCGAGCGTACCATCGAGGGGCGCAAATGGTCCCAGGACTCCGTCACGGGTGAAACGAGGCCCGAATCGACGCGCCGATCGTTCCGAACCGATCGAGCCGACCGCATCGGCCGGTTCGATCGCGTCGGCCGCTCGATCGTAGTCGACGCCGCCGATCAGCAGGAGGTTCTTCTCGGCGCTGGGCCGCGGGCCGTCGTCGAACATCGCGGGCAACCCTTGCGCGGCGGGCACGAGCGCGAACGTCCGCTCTTCGACCAGGTATCGGTCACCGGCGGCCTTCGCGGGCAATGCCGCGAACGGAACGCCCGCCATGGCGCCGTCGGGTGAGACTACGATGATCTCCGCGTCGCCGACGTACGGTTCGATCGGATCCCATAGGCGTGTTCTCAGGACGACGCCCGCTTCCCGACCGGACTCGGTTTGGCCATACGATGCGCGCCACGCCGCGACAGCGGGCGCGATCGGCGCCGCGTCACCCAGGGGGACGAGCCGCAAAGGCGCATCGCGCCGGACGACGAACGCGACCAGTTGCCGCGTGCCTTTCGCGGGGACGGGATCGGTCGAACGGCGAATCGGGACGTATTCCAAATAGTCCACCAGAACCGCATCGGAGGGCAGGCTTGTTCGTACCGATTCAGCCGTGACGGGCGAGCGGGCAAGACGATACGATTCGTTCTTCGCGGCGAGTTCCGCCTCGATCGCCTCCTTCCGACGCGACCAATCATCGATCCGCCGCCGCCACGCATCGCGCTCGGCGGGAGCGGGCGTCCGGAGGGCGAGTGACGCGAGCCGACGCGTCAAGGAGGCGAGTTCCGCGCTGCGAGGCTCGGTTGTCGTGTCGTCCCGCAACGTGCGCATCGCCCGTTGCCTGGAAAACACCGAACCTTTCCACTGCAGAACCTGGTCATAGGCCGAGTCGGCGTGCGATCCGGAACTCGCGGAAACCGCGACATAGGAATCGAGGAATCGGCGGGCCGTCTTGACCATCGCCAACTGCTGCCGCTGGGATTGCACGGACGCCGACGTCTCGATCAGGCGCCGCATCACGGGTATCGCCTCGCGCAGCAGCGACTCGGCGCCCGCGTCATCCCCGCGTTTCGCGAGGATCCGCGCCAGAAGACGCTTGGTTTCGGCCGTTCGCGGATGTTCGCCGCCGAACGTCGCGACTTCGAGTGCATGGCTCTCCCGCATGAGTCGCTCCGCTTCGGGCAAATCCCCTTTCGACATGTGCCAGATCGCCAGATTGGTCATGCTGAATATCGTTTTGGGATGGTTGGGTCCCAACGATTCGCGATACGCGGCAAGGCTTCGCTCCAAGTACGGCAGGGCTCGATCGAGTTGCCCCGAGGATTCGAACAGCGCGCCCAGGTTGTTGAGGATATCGGCCGTACCGGGATGGGAATCTCCAAGCGCCTCGCGCTGGGTTGCCAGGCTTTGCTCCAACAGGCGTTCGGCATCGGCGGTCATGCCGCGCGCGCCGAGCAACGTTGCGAGGTTGCTTCGGACTTTGGCGACTTCCAAGTGGTCTTTCCCAAGAGCGCCCTCGAGCATCGCCAGACTGCGCTCATAAAGCGCCTGGGCCATCTCGATATCGCCCATCGTCTCGCGCACATCGGCGAGATTGTTGAGCATTCCGGCCAAGTCCCGAGGGTTGGTGTCGGAATCGTCCTCCAGAATCGAGAGCCCCTCCGACATCAGGGACACGGCGCGCGCCGTGTTTCCGAGGTCCGAATGAAGGAGGGCGAGGCTATTTTGCGCGGCGATCGTGTCCGGATGTTCGGCGCCAAGATGGTCCCGCTGCATTTTCCAACCGCGGTCGAGCAGCGGTTCGGCTCGCACCAGGTCGCCCACATCGGCATAGAGCGAGCCGAGGTTCACGACGTGTTTTGCGATCGCCGGATGCTCGGCTCCCCTAGCCGCTTCGCCGATCCGAATGCTCTCCTGAAAACAGGACTCGGCACGCTCGAAGTCGCATTGCCATTGATAGACCAGTCCGAGGTTGTTGAGTGTCACGACCGCGCCGGATTCGTCCGGTTCCTCGCCGCCGCGCTGGATTTTCAATGCCCGCTCAAAGAGCGCCGCCGCCTCGTCGAGTTTGCCGAGGGCGCGTGCGAGCGAGGCGAGGTTGTTCAGATTGAGCGCGGTGTGGGGATGCGACGGTCCCAACACCTTTTCGCAGATTTCCAGGCTGCGGCGATAAAGCGGTTCCGCCTCGGCGTACCGCCCCATCGAATCGTAAAGGAGGGCCAGATTATTGAAGCACGCGGCCGTGTCGGGATGATCGTCGCCGATCGTAGTCCGCGCCACGTCGAGCGCGCGCCGCAAAAGCGGTTCGGCCTTCGAGCCGTTCCCCATCGCGATATGCAGCGATGCGAGGTTGTTCAAGTGGTCGGCGATGGTCCGATCGGCATTGCCGAACAGGTCGGAATGAAGGGCCAAGGCGCGTTCGGCGTCGGGAAGGGCTTCCGCGTAGCGGCCCTCGTCGTAGAGCGTCCAGACACGATCGGCGAGCTTCTTCGCGTCCCGCGCCCGGGACCTCGTTTCGGGCTCCATCGCGTGGAGCCGTTCCAATCGGGCGCGTTTGAGCCTCGCGTTGGCCACACGCCAGTCGTCCGCCCCGAACCGTTCCCGGCGCAGCGCCAGCAATTCGTCGCATAGCCGCATCGCCTCGCGGAATTCGTCCGCGTCGCCGTGGAGGTCCACGAGAATGTCGAGTGATTCGAAAATGTCGTCGTGCAATCGATCGAACAGCTCCCGCTCGATCGCCAGCATCTTCGTCGCGGCGCCGATCGCCTCACGCCATCGGCCCTGGTCGCGGAATTCGATCGCCTGGGCCGCATATCGATCCCGCTCGTCGATCCGTGTCCGGGACGGTGGCTCGGTCGGCGCGGCGCGCAGGCCGATCGAACGGGGCCCGAGGCCGCCATCGCCGGCGCACCGCGCCCAAACGAGGAGTGCGAACGCCGCGACGGCCAACGCCCGGCCCATTCCGCGACGCGGGGCGTCCTTCCCGGCCCACCATCCGTCTTGCATATCGAATCCTCCCAGCCCTATAGTCGCGAATGGCAGCCGTCGTGTCCGGTGTCCGTTCCGATTGCGTTGTATTTGTCAGGATCGGCCCGCGGCAACGGGGCCGGCATCGACCCTACGAACCGGGAGCCGTTTCCCCATGACGTTTCCGTCTTGTCATGTTCCCGATCGCGGGCACCGCAGTCAGTGTAACCCATGTTCGTGGTTTCGCGCTATTCCGATTCTTGCCGCATGGGTGGCCGGAATGACCTTGGAAGCGCGCGGGCAGGACGCGCGGACTTCCCGAATTGCCGAGCGGCACGCGTTGTTGGTGGGCGTCACGGCGTACGCGAACCTGCCCGAGTCGTTGCAGCTCAAGGGTCCCGCGAACGATGTCCGCCTGATGCGGGAACTTCTTGTCAACCGGTTCGGTTTCGTGCCGGACCATGTTCGCGTGCTCGCCGAGGGCGAGCCGGACGGTGACGCGGCTCGCCCGACGCTGGCCAACATCGGACGTGAATTCCGACGGCTCGCCGACGCGGCCCGATCGGGCGACCAGGTCGTCATCCTGATGGCCGGGCACGGCAGCCAACAACCCGATCAGGACCCGCCCGGTTCGGACGACCGCGAGCCCGACGGGCTCGACGAGATTTTCTTGCCGGCCGATGTCGGAGCGTGGTCGGGCGCGATCGGACAAGTCGAGCGGGCTATCTCCGATGACCAACTGCGCGCGTGGTTGAACCCGATCCGGGAGAACGGCGCCTCGCTCTGGGTGATCCTGGACTCATGCCACTCGGGGACCATGGTTCGGGGCGCCGATCAGGAAGTCGTTCGCCAAATCCCACCGGGCGCGTTGATCCCGGAAAACGTGATGGAAAGCGTTCGGTCGATCACGCGCGATCCGGAGACGGTTCAGGATCGGATGCCTCTCGCGCGGCGCGCGGACGGCGCCGCCCCGCTGGTCGCCATGTACGCCGCTCAGGCGAACGAAGTCACCGTCGAAAAGGCCCTTCCCTCGGGAGCCCGCGACAAGAAGCCGCACGGGCTATTCACCTACACGATCACGCAGGTGCTGTCCCAGGCCAATGGACCGCTCACGTACCGGGAACTCGTGAGCCGCGTGCAGGCTCGATATTCGCAAACGGGCCGCACCGCTCCCACGCCGCTCGTCGAAGGCGCCGACCGGGATCGCGAGGTCCTCGGTTCCAAGCAATGGCCGGGCCGTTCCCGCATGGCGCTCGCCAAATCCGATCGGGAATGGACCGTATCGGCCGGGCGCCTTCAAGGCGTTCTGGAGGGAAGTGTGCTTGCCGTCTTTCCGCCGCCGGGACGAGCGCGAACCGAGAAGCCGCTCGGATATGTCACGGTCATCGAGTCGCGGACATTCGATTCGATCGTCGAACCGCGCGAATACGAGGGTATCGCGACCGATGCCGCGAGCTTGCCGGTCGGCGGCATCTGCGACACGGTCTTCGTCGACTGCGGCGATCTTCGCCTGCGCGTCGCCGCGGATCCCCTCGATCATCGCGGTCATCCGGTGGACGCCCCTCTTCTTGAGTCCTTGCGACGGAAACTCGATTCGATGTGCGGCGCGGAGGGCTCTTTCGTTCAGGCGGTCGACGCGTCCTCGGACGCGGATTGGTTGATCCGCGCGGATCGTGGCGGCGTCTATCTTGTGCCCGCGTCCGGAGTCGTCGCCGATCGCGGCGCCGACGGCTCGGCGCTGCCGCCGATCTATGGCCCGGCGCCCCAAGGAGCCGACGAGACCGATTGGCTGAAGGACCGATTGAACCGGATCGCGCGCGTGAAAAACCTCGTTCGGCTCACCGGCCTATCCGCCGACGCGGGAGACGATGCGGCGCCGTCGCCGATCGAATTGACGATGGTCCGTCTGCGGGACCGGAAGGATCGCGAGGGGATCGCCATCGGCGCCGAGGAGAACGGCGCGGTGCTGCACCACGACGACTGGGTCGAGCTGAAGCTGACGAATTCGGGTCGCGATCCGGTCGATGCGACGCTGCTCTATATCGACAGCGCGTTCGGCATCGATTGCCTGTATCCGCGGGACGGAGAGGACAATCGATTGCGGCCCGGCAATTCGGTTCCGATCCGCATTCGAGTCGATGGGCGAACGGCCGGACTCGAACACCTGGTCGTGATCGGCGTGCGGGCGGTCGCGGGTCCGCCGGCCGACTTCTCGGTGCTGACGCAAGAACCGATCGAGCGGGGCGCGGCCATCGCACGGAACCGCGGCGGAGCGCCGGTCGCGCCCCAATCGCCGCTCGGCAAGTTGCTCGAACGGGCCGCGAACGCGAGGGGCACGACACGCGGCGTCCAGCGGGCTACACTGGACGACCATGTGCTGCGTCTGCATTCGTGGGTCATCCGGTCCCAACCTCGAAACGTCGGCCGTTGACGGAAACGCCATGCCCTGATCGCATGCGGCCGCGGCTTCACCTCGCAAGGCGGACAGCGCGCGGAGTACCGACATGAGATCGCAAGGGCCCTTGTTCTCGTTCTTGTGTTGCTGGATGGCGTCCGCCGCATCGATCGCATGGGCGCAAGCCGATCCGGAACCGCATCCGCGCGCCTTGGACCTCGTGGGCCTGCATGCCTACGCGCCGAAAGTCGTAGCCGCCGGGGAGACGATCGAATTCCGGACGAGCAGTTCGGCTCCGTACGAGCTCTCGATCTGCCGCCTTGGCCACGCGGTGGACGACCCGGCGGGCGACACGGTCCTTGCCGTCTTGCCTCCGACGCAACCGATCGCTCAACCGATCCACCCCGGATCGTTTGTCCATATCGCGCGGAATCTGCCGCCCGATCAACGGCTCGGCGCGCTCACCGTCGAATGCTGGGTCCGGCCGTGGAAGCTCACCGGATGGCAAACGCTCGCGGGGCAGTACAACTATCCGAACGCGTGCGGATTCGGCCTGTTCCTCGGGCCGGACGGCCGCGCCGAGTTCTATTTGGGGGACGGCGCCGCGTACCGCGCGGACAACGTGCTTCGAGGGCCGCCCCTCACGCACCGACGATGGAGCCACATCGTCGGAACGTGGGATGGATCGACGAAGGCGATCTGGGTCGACGGCAAGAAGATCGCCGAATCGCCGTTCGCCGGGGAAGTGAAGCCCGGTCCCGCGCCGATTTGGCTCGGAGCGTGCGGTCACGACGGACCCGCCGTGAATATCCTCGACGGCGACCTCGCCATGCCCGCGATCCACAACCGCGCGCTGCGTCCCGAGGAGATCGAGGCTCGGTTCCGCGATCAGGGTCTTACGCCCGCGACGGGCGATTCGGTGCTCGCGTGCTGGCCTTTGTCGGAGGAACGCGGCGAGCGCATCGTCGACGCATCCCCGCACGAACGGCATGGCCGCATCGTGAACAGCGCGATCTGGATGATCGGAGGACCGAGCTTTGACGGGGCCAAGGTTCCCCGGTTCGGCGACTACGACCCGAGTCGCGACGCGCGCCGCGGACACGGGCTTCGTTTCGCGTCGGACGATCTCTACGACTGCGGATGGCGCGTCACCGAGTCGTTCGAGATTCCGCGCGACGCCAAGCCCGGCATCTACGTCGGTCGTTACCGCTATGAGCTCGACGGCGTGCCGCGGATGTACCACGTGACATTCGTCGTGCGCAAGCCCCGCGGCGCTCCCCGCGCTCCGATCCTCGTGCTTGCGGCGACCGGCACGTGGGGTGCCTACAGCGCGACGTCCTTCGTGGCCACGCCGCCGGGACTCCACCAGAACTGGGGTACGGGCGGCATCGAGAACAGCCCCGGGAATCCGCCCGCGTACTGCGTCTATCGCGATCATCAGGCCGGTCAGCCCGCGTATCAGATCGGGATCAACAAACCGTGGCCCAACGCCGCGCCGTACGTGCTCTACAGCCCGGAGAGCGTCGGATACAGCCACTTGATGCGGGCCGAGCGGTTCCTGCACGTCTGGCTCGAGAAGTCGGCCTACGACTATGACATCATCGGCGACTACGAGCTGCATTGCGACGCGAGCGAGCTTGACGGGTATCCCGTTCTGATCATCAACGGTCACAGCGAGTATTGGTCGATCGACGCGTACGAGGCCGTGGACCGATATCTGCGAAAAGGCGGCAACGTCGCCGTGCTTTCCGGGAATTCGATTTTCTGGAGAGTCAGTTACGACGAAGGTGGGCGAATCATGGAGTGCCGCAAGCTCAACGAATTGCCCGGCGGCAGGCCCGGATGCACGGTCGGCGAGATGTGGCACAGTCAGGATCGACGCCGCGGGAGCATGCTGCGCGAATGCGGCTACCCCGCGTGGCGGCTCGTCGGCCTCGAAACGCTCGGATTCTGGGACGCCGGCGCGAATTCGGCCTTCGAGACGGCGATGCCCGGCCACTTCCTCTTCCAAAAGCCCGAGCCGACCGGCCTTGGGAAAGGCGATGCGTTCGGCGGCGCGCCGGGCGGCGGATTCCCGAAAGCCGTCGGCCATGAGCCGGACGTTCGGTTGGAACTGCTGAGGCGATTGACCAAGGAGATTCCGGACGGCGCGACGCTTCCGGAGGAGCCCGCCGGCATCATCACGCTCGCCGACGGCCGTCAGCCGGGCGCGGTCGCGTTCGACTACTTCTTCCGGCCCGCGCGCATCGCGGATGTCGACAATGTCGCGTGCCAAATGATCTATTGGGAACGTCCGGCGGGCGGTCGCGTCTTCCACACCGGTTCGCTCGGCGCCGGCTGGGGCCTTTCGGCCGACGTTCGATTCCAGACCCTCATGCGGAACGTCCTGCACCACTTCGGCGTCGATCCGCGCCGATAGCCGCGCATCGATTGGTCGAGAGGCACACCCGCTCGCGCGGCGAACTTGTTGAGCGGTTCCAGGTGGCCGAACGCGCCCGCTCCCCGCTCGGGTTCTCCATACCGAATCACGATGTCGCGGCAGCCTGGGTAGTCCATGCCGAATTGTCGAACGGTCAGGTCCGGGCGGAGCGGAGGTCGGCGAGCCGAACGGATGGTCGCATCCTGCTCGGGTGTCTTCACATGTTCGTCACGCCCCTCCGACTCCAAGCGGTCCATCCGATGGACCTCCGTCGATCCCGAATCATGCGTGTTTGCCCGACGCGTCGTGAATCGCCCGACCGGTTGTCATAAGTACAACCCAACCCGAAACTCGCCTAGCCAAACCATGCTGGGCGCGGCAAAATAAGGACCGTTTTGCGGTCGGCGTATCGAACGAGCCGCATTGTCGCAAAACGGGGAATGGATTGCCGACATGCAAGGACGCCGTATGAAGAACGCCGCCGACTGGCTTGTGTATCTGGGCGTCCGAATTGCGATCTGCGTCGTTCAAGCGGCTCCCATGGAAACCTGCGCCGCGTGCGCGGACGTACTGGCCTGGTTGCTCACCGCGGTCATTCCGATCCGCCGCCAAGTGATCGAGGAAAACCTGCGTTGCGCGTTTCCCGAAATGACGGACGGCGATCGGCGAAAACTCACGTTGCGCATGTGGCGCCATCTTTTCCTGATGGTCTTCGAGGTCGCGCACGCTCCGATCCACCTGAAGGCGACCGATTGGCGGCGCCGTATCCGGTCGCGATCGCACGGTCGAATCAGCCGGTTGTTGCTCGATCCTCGCCCCAAGATCGTCGTATCGGCGCACTTCGGCAATTTCGAGATCGCCGGATACGTCGCGGGCCTCTTGGGGTTTCCCGGCTATACGATCGCCCGGCCCCTCGATAACCGATACCTCGACCGATACGTCAACCGTTTTCGACGCTCGACGGGCCAAGCCATCCTTCCAAAACAAGGCAGTGCCGAGACCGTGCAACGCATCATGGACGAGGGCGGCGTCATTGGTCTGCTGGGCGATCAGCACGCGGGTCCCAAGGGATGCTGGGTCGACTTCTTTGGGCGTCCGGCGTCGAGCCACAAGGCGGTCGCCCTGTTTTGCCTTGCCTACGATGCGCCGCTCATCGTGCTTTTCGCGATCCGAGGCTCCAGGCCGTTCTGTTTTGACATGGATGTCGCCGACATCCTCGATCCCCGCACGCTGCCGCCGTCATGCCGCGATGTGCGTTGGATCACGCAATGGTACCATCACGAACTCGAGGCGGTCATTCGCCGCTCACCCGAACAATATTGGTGGGTCCACCGGCGATGGAAGGGAACGCCGCCGGGCAATCGCAAGGCGGCGGAAGGCGAGAAGGACCGGGAAGCGGCGTAAACGGCGCGGCTTCGGCGATCCGAGCGGCCGATCGTCGGCGGTGAGGCTCCCCAAGAACATGAAACAATGGCATTCCGTCGGTCCTACCGACCACTTTCCTCCCGAGTCGGGGCGCGAAGTCGTTGTGGGGAACCGCGTTCTTGCCGTATTCCGCGTCGGCGAGGCGTTCTACGCGCTCGACGGCCTTTGCGACCATCAGGCCGGGCCGCTCGGTCGAGGTGCGCTCAACGGACATGTCGTCACCTGCCCTTGGCATGGATGGCGATATGATGTACGGTCCGGCCAGCACGTGGATATTCCATCGCTGGTCCACGGGACGTTCGCCACGCGGGTCGAGCAGGGCGAGCTCTTCGTGGAAATCGCCGTTGACGGTGCCGCCGCCCCATGATCCAGTTCCGGCCGTTCTCGAACCAGGACCCGCCCCGGCTGCTCGAAGTCTGGAACAGCGAACCGCCCGTGAACGGCATCGCGCGCCTGCTCGGCGTGCCCCTGCTGGAGCAGTTTGTTCTTTCCAAGCTGTACTTCGACCATCACGGATTGATCTTGGCCGAGGAATGGGACGGAGCGGATCGCCGAGTCGTGGGATTCGCGCACGCGGGTTTCGGGCCGAACGCGGACGGATCATGGATCGGGACCGACGTCGGCGTCGTAGCCATGGTGATGGTCCGGCCGCGCGACGACGAGGATAGGATCGCGGCCGAACTGGTGTCGCGGTGCGAACAATTCGTGCGGGCCGCTGGAGCGAGGTCCGTCTGCGCGGGCGGCCTTTTCCCGACGAGCCCGTTCTATCAGGGCGTCCATGGCGGCTCGCAGCCGGCCGGAATCCTCGCATCGGACGCGCGCCGCACGCGATGGATGGCGGCGGCCGGATATCAACCCGGCCCGAGGCGGCATATCCTCCAATTGCGGCTCGCCGATCTGTGCCCCGTTGCCGACCGCCAGCAACTCATGATCCGGCGGCGCTATCGAATCGAGGCGGTCGTGGATCCCCCGCCCCGCACCTGGTGGGAGGCGAACCGCGTCGCGCAGCACGACCATCTCCGATATCAACTCACCACGACGCCGTCCGGCGCGCCCGCCGCGATCGTGGACTATGTGTCGATCGACCCGTTGTCCGCGACGTGGGGAATCCGCGCCGCCGGCATCCTGTCGATCGAACGGGCCGACGGGTGCGAGGAAGGCATCGAGACCTACCTGCTCTGCGAATCACTGCGCGAGCTCAAGTCGACCGGCCTTGGCTTGGTGGAAATCCACCTCGACGAGCATGACGACCGGCTGCCCACACTGCTCGAACGCGTGGGATTCCGCAACACGGACACGGGGGTTCTCTACCGGAAACAATGGGCGGACGGATAGGCGGAACTTGGCGTACGGCGCGCCGCGGCGCGATCGTCCCACGGTTGGAATCGACGGGAGGACGCAAGGATGCCCAGAACTCGGATCCGATGGCGAGTCGCGGGATTCGTAGCCGTGCTGGCGGCGTCGACGACCGCGTGCGTCGTGCCGGCCGCTCCCGAGTTCACGGCGCTCCCGGATCAGGAGCAGGTCCAGCGCGAACAACTCGTGCTGCATACCGACTTCCGATTGCCGAGACATCACCGGCTTGTCGAGGAGCTGATCGCCCTTCGGCACGACGTATCCGAACGGCTTGAAGTGCCGCTTTCCGACGAACCGATCCATGTCTACCTGTTCGAGGACGCGGATCGGTTCCACGGATTTGTGAGTCGGCACCACGAGCAGTTGCCCGAGCGTCGCGCGTTCTTCGTCGAGAGCGATACACAACTGGTCGTGTACGCGCACTGGGGCGACCGTGTTGCCGAGGATCTTCGGCACGAGTTGACGCACGGTTATCTGCATTCGGTGGTTCCCCACCTGCCCTTGTGGCTCGACGAAGGCCTTGCCGAGTACCACGAGTTGCCGAGGGGTCGGAAGGGTCTTCATCTTCCGCATATCACGGCGCTGTCCGACCGTTACGCCAAGTACCTTTGGAAGCCGGGCCTCGACCGACTGCAGCGGTTCACCGACGTCCGCGACATGCGCCAGATCGACTATGCCGAATCGTGGCTGTTCGCGCATTGGCTCATGGAATCCTCGCCCCAGCGATCGGCCCTCTTGCGGAACTACCTTGCTCGACTCCGCATGACGGGCGAATGCCCGCCGTTTTCGCGGTATTTGGCGGAAGCCGAGCCCAATTACGAACAGGAGCTGCTCGCGCATCTGGAGTCCTTGCGTCGGGAAGTCGAGCTGAACGATAATGAGTTCGGCTCGCGGGCCCCGCCGGTCGGCGTCCGGAATCCCCTCGCCCTTCCCGGCGCAACTCCATGCATGTCTCGATTCGATCGGTCCGGTTGGGACTCCTCCCCTCCGAAACGCGCATTCCCTTCCGATACGGATCGGCATGTCTGACCGCCTGTCCCCAATCGGTGGTCGAAGTGGTCGCGGAGACGCCTTCGGGAATCGTCTCGGGCTTTGGCGGCGACTGTTTTCCGCCGCTTTGGTTCGACAAGGACGCGACGAAGTCGTTCGAGCTGCAGGTCGAGGAGATGGTTTTTGCGATCGGGACGGCGGCCGCCTGTTTTCGCGACGCGTTCCGAACGGGCCGCACGGTGTTCGACGGCTGGTGCGACGCGCACGCGGAGACGATGCGGGCCGTGACCGAACGAAGCCTGCCTCGATTGCTCGCCGCTTTCGGCGGCGGCATGCTCGAACGGGCCTTGCTCGACGCGACCGCCCGCGCCGCCAACGTCTCGTTCTCGAAAGGACTCGCCGCCGACTGTTTCGGCATCCGGCCCGGCCGGATCCACCCCGAGCTTGCGGGCGCGCGCCTTTCGGATTGGATTCCGGCCGAACCGGCCAGGCATGTTTGGGTCCGCCAGACGGTCGGGTTCGCCGATCCGCTCGGCCGCGAGGAACTCGTCGAGGGAGTTTGGCCGGACGACGGGTTTCCCGTCGCGATCGAGGATTACCTCGCCGATTCCCGAGTCCGCTATTTCAAACTGAAGGTCGGCAATCATCTGGAACGCGACGTCGCCCGGCTTCGCGCCTTCGCGGCGCTGGCCGAGCGGTATTGGGGAGACGCCTATCGCCTGACGCTCGACGGAAACGAGCAATACGCGCGGATGGCCGACTTCGAGTCGCTTGTCGACGCGATCGAATCGGACGCGAACCTCGCGACGCTCTGGTCGAACACGCTGGTCATTGAGCAGCCCCTGTCGCGGGCGGCGGCGATGTCGGCCGACGAGACCCGCGGCATCCGTGAGCTGTCGGCGCGCAAGCCGATCATCATCGACGAGTCCGATTCGGACGTACATTCCTTTCGCGAGGCGATCGACGTCGGGTATCGCGGCGTGAGCAGCAAGAACTGCAAGGGCCCGATCAAGAGCCTCTTGAACGCGGGCCTGGCTCGGCGCTTCACGCTGCGCGATCCCGGACGGCCGATGATCGTCACCGGAGAGGATCTTTGTTCGGTGGGCGTGATCCCCGTCCAGGCCGACCTGTGCCTCGCCGCGACGCTCGGCCTCGAACATGTCGAACGCAACGGCCACCATTACCACAAGGGGCTCGACTACCTGCCGCCCGGCGAACGGCGTCTGGCCCTCGCCCGCCACGGCGACTTCTACGCCGAGCGCGCCGGGCGGATCGCGCCGCGGATCCGCGACGGCCGGTTCGCGATCGCGAGCCTGCAATGCGTCGGATTCGGATTCGACTTCGCGCCCGACATGGGCGCCCGCGATCCCATCGAGCTGGCTTAGAGTGACTGGAATGTGTCACTTCGAGCCGGGCTCGGCGCCGAGCGATCCGACGGTTCGGGATTCGATGAGCCGGTCGAGTTCGGCGCGGAGGCGATCGAGGATCGCGTCGTACGGGAAGGAACCCAGGGTCAAGGAGCCGCGTTTCAGGTTGACCGCGTGGGGCCCGCACCAAAGTCCGAGGTCGGCGTCGTCGGTCTCGCCCGGCCCGTTGACTCGGCATCCCATGACGGCGATCGTGATCGCGTGCGGGGTCGCGTAACGCGTCATGTCGCGGACGCGTTCGGCCAATTCCACGAACGCCTCGTTCTCGACCCGCGAGCAACTCGGACACGAAATGACGTTGAGCCGGTGGCCGACCGCCGACGGATCCCAGCCCGTCCGTCCCGCCGCGACGTCGGCCAGGATCGCGCGGGCCGCGTCGATTTCCTCGTGTTTCCGCGGGTTGGGAACGGTGAGCGATACGCGGACCGTGTCTCCGATCCCCTGGCCAAGGAGCGGTTCGAGCGCGCGGCGCGTCTTGACGATCGCGTCGGGCGGCAGCCCCGCCTCGGTGACGCCCAGGTGGATCGGCACGTCGGCGCGCCGCTCGGCGAACCGCCGATTCAACTCGACGACCTTCGCGGGATCCGAGTCCTTGAGCGAGACGCAGTAGCGCGTGAAGCCGAGCGAGTCGAGGAATTCGCAGTGATCCCAGGCTCCGGCGAGCATCGGTCCGAGGGAATCGGTCGGATCGAATCGCGACTTCCGTTCGGGCTCGATGCTCCCGCAGTTCACGCCGACGCGCATCGCGCATTGGTGGCTTCCCGCGACATCGACGAGATAACGCACCTTGTCGCGCCAGTCCTTGGTGCGTTCGTGGTGGTAGAGGTGGCCGGGATTGTATCGGATCTTGTCGACGTGCGGCGCGATCCACTCGGCGAGCCGATAATGTTCCTGCAGGTCGACCGAGAGGTTCGCATCGACCTGGCGGCGGATTTCGGCGAGCGCCTCGGCGTCGGCTCGACTGTCGGCGGCGATCCGGACGATTCCCGCGCCCGCGGCCGCGAGAGCGCGGACCTGCGCGACGGTCGCGTCGATGTCGGTCGTCCGAGTCGCCGTCATGCTCTGGATCACGATCGGTTCGCCTCCGCCGATCGAGACGGCGCCGATCGGAACGCGGCGCGTCGGATTGCGTTTCGGGCCCACGCGTCAAACTCCCGCCGCTCGAGGCGTCATCGTCCGTCGACGACGACCTTGGTCAGCGCCTCGACGAAAAAGTATTCGCCCCACATCACCGATTCGTCAACGCCGAGATTCTTGGCCGTATGGTAGACGCCGTGCTTCAATATGCCTTCCCAACCCGGCGTTTGGACGGCGAGGTACTCGGGATCGACGAGCGCGTCGAGCATGGCGAGCGCCGTCGAGCGGCATGTCGCGGCGAGCGCGGGATCGCGCGCGTGCGTCGCCAGGTCGAGCAGTCCGCAGGCGGCGATCGCGCCCGCCGACGATTCGCGCTGCGCGCCCCACGGCGGCGGCTGTGTCCGATCGGCGCGGAAATCCCAGTAGGGAACGTGGTCCGCCGGAAGATGGTCGATCCAGTATCGGGCGTTCCGTTCGCTCACTTCGAGGAATTCCTCGTTGCCCGTCAAAGCGAAACACTGATCGTATCCGTAGAGCGACCACGCAAGGCCGCGCGCCCAAGCGCTGTCTGGGGCGAGGCCCTGATGCGTCGACTCGCGAAGGAACTCGCCGGTGTCCGTATCGAACAGGCCTTCGTGCGCGGTCGAGCCGTCCGGACGCACGATGCGGTCCCGCGTCGTGCGGCAATGGGCTGTCGCGATGTCGCGAAGCGTCGAGTCATCGGTCTCGTTCGCCGCGAGGAAGATGATCGGAACGTTCATCATGATGTCGATGAAGAGTGATTCGGGGCCGACGAAGCTGCACAAATACCGACCCCGTTCGCGGAACCGCAGCGCCAACGTGCGTCCCGCCTGGATCAGGACCTGGCGCAATCGCTCGTCGCCCGTCAACCGGTACCAGGGCCCATACGTGTTGAGGAAGATGAAGCCGAGATCGTGGACGTTTCGGTCGAATTGGCGGTGTTCGAGCAGGCGGGAATAGTGTTCGGCCCGCTCCCGCCAAACCGCGTCACCCGTACGGCGATGGAACTGCCACATCATGCCCGCGAGGAACCCGCCCGTCCAATCGGTCCAGAGTTCGCCTTCATGACGCCACTTTCCGCCGCGGGTGTAGATCGGGAAGAAGTCGGCGTGCCGTTCGATCAGGTTCGCCACCTGGCGTTCGGCGAATTCCAGCGCCGACCGATAACGGGCCATGCGTTCGTCGGTTTCCATTCGAGGATCATCCACGGGATCGAGGTGCCGGGAACCGGGCGCGGAGCCGCTCGCGAAGCCACGCGCGAAGGCCCGAGGTCGCGGGCGCGGCGCTCGCCGAATCCGCCGATCGGCTCGACCTCGCCCCGACAGACGCCGCATCCCGGTCGATTGTAGTCGCGGAAGGCCGAGCCTGACGAGACGGCTTGACGGCGCCGAAATCGGCTGCTATTGCAAAGGCGTGGAATACGAACCGGTCCTGCACGTCGTCCTGCATCAGCCCGAGATCCCCCAGAACACGGGCAATATCGGGCGAACGTGCGTGGCGGTCGGCGCGAAACTCTGGCTCGTGCGGCCCCTCGGGTTCCGGATCGACGCGAAACAATTGCGGCGCGCCGGGCTCGACTATTGGCGGCATTTGGAATGGGAAGTGGTCGAGCACTGGGACGCGTTGACCGAACGCCTCCCGGGACGTCGTTGGTGTTTCTCGAAGTCGGCGCCGCGATCCCACACGCATGCCGACTACGCTCGCGGCGATGTGCTCGTATTCGGCTGCGAAACCGCGGGGTTGCCCGAGTCGATTCTGCGAACCCATGGCGGCTCGACCGTCCGAATCCCCATGCGGAACGCGGCCCGAAGTCTGAACTTGTCGAGCGCCGCGGCGATCGGAGTCTACGAGGCGATGCGCCAAATCACAGGCACGACCGACGACTTCAACACCTGACCCACGTGTTCAAGACGCCTCGCACGCCGCACCTCGTCTTGTTCACAATGTCCAACCGGCGTAATCTTCCGGTCCGCAGTGGAAACCGACTCGAGGAGGATCGAACCGTGCCCCGCATTCCGTTCGACCGTCTTGATGAATTCGCCTTCGCGCTGCTTCATGCGGGCGGGGCGACCGAATACGAGGCTCGCCTGGTTGGCCGCAGCCTCGTCGAATCCAACCTGCGCGGCTACGACTCGCACGGCGTGATGCGCATTCCGTACTATGTCGAAGGGCTCGTGAAAGGGCAGACCAAGTCGGACGTCGCACTGTCGATTGTGCGTGAAACACCGACAACGATCGTCGCAGACGCGCAGTGGGGGTTTGGCCGAGTCCAATGCGGACGGCTCACCGAGCGCTTGATCGAGCAAGCCGCCGCACATGGCGCGGGAATCGGCACGATGACGCATTCGAGTCACATCGGCAGGCTCGGAGAATACTGCGAGTTGGCGTCGGAACGCGGGTTCGTATCGATGATGATGGTGAACTCGCACGGCGCGGCCCGCCGCGTCGCGCCGCCCGGCGGCAAGGCGCCCCGCCTTGGCACCAACCCCATGGCGATCGGCGCGCCGTGCGGCGACACGCCGCTTGTCCTCGACTTCAGCACGAGCGCGACGGCCGAGGGTAAGGTCCGGGTGAAACGGATCGCGGGCGAGCGATGTCCGCCCGGCTGGCTGCTCGACGCGGACGGACGGCCCACGACCGATGCCAACGCGCTCTACACGAGTCCGCCCGGAACGATCCTGCCGATGGGCGGCGATCAGGCGTACAAGGGGTTCGGACTCGCGATGATGATCGACATCTTCAGCGGCGCGCTTTCCGGCGGACTTTGTTCGCGTGAAACGCCCGAGACGCCGCCGGGCAACTGCGTGTTCGTCATGATCGCCGATCCCGACCATTTTGGAGGCGGCGCGGCCCGTTTTCAGGACGAGGTGCGTCGTCTGGCCGATTTCGTGCGATCGTGTCCTCGCATCGAGGGGCACGGCGCCATCCTCTTGCCGGGCGATCCCGAACGGGCGACGCGCGCCGATCGTATGGCCAACGGGATCCCGCTCGACGAAGAGAACTGGACTTGCCTGTTGGAACTCGCCCAGGATCTTACTTTGCCGCCACCTTTGATCGTGTAGAGCGAATGCGATCGAATGGGTGGCGCGGTTCCGTTCGTTTGAGCGGACGCCGTCGTTCGTCGGAGCGAGCCTCTTGCCGGTGTTCGCGAATTGAACTACACTCGCCGTCCATCAGGCCGGAGTGGCGGAATCGGCAGACGCGCTGGACTCAAAATCCAGTGACCGCAAGGTCGTGTGGGTTCGACCCCCTCCTCCGGCACTTTTTCACGTCGTGCCCGTCATTCAATCGCTACGTCCAGGAATTCGGTGTTCTCGATCGTCGCCCGCACGCCCCGGATCGTCTTCATGCGATCGGGCTGTTCACCGACTTGGATCGTGTAGGATCCGTCGCGAAACACTTTGGGACGGAATTCGGTGCCGGGAATCCGCAGCGAGTAGACCAAGTCGCCGTACGTCTCATCGATGACGGCGATCACGGGATCGCTCATTCCCGACACGCGCACGGTCGGAAGCCATGCCGTCGCCTGCCGGCCATAGTTGTCGGTCTGATCGATGGTGATGGGCCAGCCGGGATATTGCTCGGCATCCGCGCGCGTCACGTCGACTCCGCGAGGCCAGCACTCGATCGTGATCTTTCGGGTGGGAATATGGAATCGCACCAGGCCATGGCCGTCGGCGCGCCCGCCCCATTCGCCGCCGTACCGGTTCTTGCGCGCCTCGTCGGGATTCGCGTACGCATGCATCGTGACCTTGTTGCCGAACCCGTCGAAGAAGTCGCCCAGATGAGGCAAGGGACCTTCGATCGTGCGCTCGGGCGGTTCATCCGGAATCCACCACCGATTGTAGAAATTGACGATCGACGGCACGCAGAACGAGTAGCCTGAATCGCCGAACGCGTTGGTTCCGTGATGGATGACGGTCGCCAGGTGCTGATCGCCGCCGATCATGAATCCATGGAACCGGCGGATTTCCTCGAGCGCCCGGTTGCGGCCCGATTGAGGCCAGCCGTTCGAATCGAGATCGGCGATGAGCCGGTAGTCGTACTTGCCGTGGAGGTGGGCCGCGTTGGCGAAAACGGTTTGCGAAAGCACGGCCTTCAGGTGTTGGCCCCGCCAATCGGCGCCCCATTCGCGCAGGAAGGCGTGCTGCCGTTCACCCAAGAGTCGCGCGTCGGGCAAGTCGACCCGTTGCCGGTCGTATTTCGGGTCGGTGATATGGTCGGGGCGGGGCCCCATTTGCGGAACGAGTCCCGCCGGGCCGGTCTTGAATTTGCGGTCCTCGATGATCGCGAAACCGACGCGCCCGACGCGAAGGCTTGTGTAGAACACGCCGATTCCGCGCTGGATGGGGGTCGGGTCGTACGGGTCCGGCAAGTGCCAGGTCTGCGCGTCCTGCACGCTGTTCACGTACTCGGGAGACCAGAAGTACCCTCCGTCCGCTCCGTTCTGGCTCACCGATTCGGCGACGCCGTTCTCGCCCCACAAGTTCGCCTGGCCGATGTCGTGGTCGTCGGGAATGCAGATGGTCGGTCGATCCCGCACGACATCGCCGAATTGACGTCCGAAGAGGAGCCATGCCTGGTAGTGCAGCTTGTGGTCGTACGACTGGTCACCCGAGAAGAACAGCAGATCGGGATCCTGGGCCTTGATGTTCGCGACGAGGTCGGGTTTGAGACGCCGATCCTGGCTGCTGTTCCCGGTGAACGCGGCGACGACGATTTCGTCCTTGTCGACAGGGTCTCGGCGGATGCGTCCCTCGTATTCGGCCGCGCCGCCGGCCGCGACGACTCGATAGCGTTGGTCGCGCGACGTGTCCCACGGTTGCACGCGGAAATGGGCCGTCCATCGTCGAAGTTCCTGCTGGGGAAAGCCGTACGGCGCCTCGCTGACCGGGGTCCTGGCCACATCGATCCAACCGTCATCGGTGTGGACCTGCAATCGGACCTCGCGATCGACGCCGTCGGCGAGCGGATACAATTGGGCCGTCAGCTTCAGCACATCCGCGTGGGTCGTATAGAGACAGAAGGCGATCGCGTCGCGGCTCGGCACGTTCGCCAGATCGATCGGCCACGTTCGAGGCGATGGTTGCCCGCGGACCGGGGACGCGGCGAGAAGACACGCGATCGCAATCGTACCCAAGACGCGCTGTCGGCGCATGCGTCCGCACTCCTTCGTTCGGTTCACGGCTCCCGGATTTCGAGCGTTCCGTTCACGGCGAGGGGAGGCGGCACCGTTTGCGACGTTCCGGACGGCCAAATGACTTCGACCGCATCCACCTCGGTCGCCGTGTCCAAGCCAAAGTACAGCGGCGCGGAGCTCTGCGACAAGTAGCCCGACTGGCCGTCGTTGTCGAAATCGAACGACTTCACGCCCATCGATCCCCATGGCGTCGCCGGGAACCGGTCCCTCCCTCTTCGTTCGAAGCGCCGCCCGCCGTTGTTCTCGTAGTACTCGTCGTGACCTTGCATGTTGACAAGGTACAAGTCGATCCAACCGTCCTCGTTGGCATCGATCGGCGTCGCGTCCCCCGTCCAGTTCGTATCGACGATTCCCATTGCCTCGGTCACGTCCTCGAACCGGTTGTCGCCGACGTTATGGTACAAGACGCTTCGTTCGCTCCGTTCGGGTTTCAGATGGGCCGCGAACGCATCGGCGTTCGACACGTAATACTCGTACGTGCCTCGGTCGGGACCCGTGTAAGGATCGTTGACGACCGTTGCCTTGACATCCCGCGTGTATACGCCGACATTCACCAGGAACAGGTCGAGCCGTCCGTCCCGGTCATAGTCGAAGAACTCGGCCGACGAGGAGTGTCCGGAATAGGTTAGGCCCGCTTCGCGCGTCGCGTCGGTGAATCGGCCCTTCCCGTCGTTTGCGAAGAACGTGTTTCCACCGCGCACCGACGTGACGAACAGGTCCGCGTCGCCATCGTTGTCCGTATCGGCGAACGAAGCCGCGACTCCGATCCGATCGGCCATCACCAGACCGGCTTGCTCGGTGATGTCTTCGAATTTCCCGCCGCCCGCGTTCCGATAGAGACGGCTCGTGCCGACCTGATTGACGAAGTAGAGGTCGCTCAGCCCGTCGCCGTCGACATCGGCGATCGCGACACCCGTTCCATGGTCGTAATGGGCCGTCACGAGCGACCGACCCGCGTCGTCCACGATCCGATGGCGAAAGGCGATTCCGCTTTCCGGGCGCCGGTCCTCGAATCGGAAATCGTGCCGCACGTCCAGCGCGGCGCGCGCGTCGATTTGCGCGGCGCGGCGCGACTCGACCCACGGCGGATCGATGAGCGAACGGACGACGAACGGCGGGCCGACCCGATTCTCGACGATGAGCACGCGTTCGCTCAGCACGCGTTCGATATCCCCCATCATGTACCAAATGGACTCGGGCCGGGCCGCATCGTACGCTCGGCGCCAATTCCCTTGCGGATCGACGAGCGAGAGCGTGACACGGCCGCCCGCATCGTATCCCGAGTCGCGGCAAGCGACGTCCACAAACGCCGCAAGTCCATCGACGGCGCCTCCGGCCAATTCGTGTTGCTCGACCCCTTCGCCTCGCGAGTTCGGCGAGGATCCTATGCGGGATGCCTCGTCCTGAGGTTCACGACGCGATCGGACGAGCCGGACCAAGGCCACGTCGGTCGCGAAAGGTTTGTTGGTGAGTTCCGATTCCAGCTCGCGGAAGCGGAGTTGCACGGTGTCGTCGGCGAGGTGTGACGGCGGGTCGTTTTGGACGGCGACGAGCCAAGCGCGGCCCATGAGGTGGGCCCGCGTGACGAGCTGTCCCGCCCCATCGGTCAGATTGAAGTCCGGGAATTCGGGGCCAACGTCCGGAGCCTCGGCCGTATCCTCGCCGATCGGCCTCGGAACGGACGCCAATTCGTCCGGTCGCGCGGCGTGTTTTTGCGCGCGGGCAACCTCCTCTTTTTGATCTTCCTTCCGTTCCACCCAACCTGGAGTCAACCAGACTAGGCCAATCGCGGCGACCACGGCAATCAGGAGCAACAAGAAGATGGCAGGCCGGCTCATGATCGGGCTCGCTTCCCAGGAGGATCTTGAAGTCTTGGAAGTTCTTGGAACCAAGCATGGAATGTGGCCGTCTCTTCGACGACAATCCGCCCCATCCACGCGTCGTGCAACAAGCGGACACCGCACATCGGATCGGCGACGAGGTCGAATTGTCCGCGCGGACCCGTGCAATAGTCGAGTTCGAACGTCATTTCCGGGACGGCGATGTGCCGCCATCGCAGGCCCGGCGCCCAGAACGAGTAGACATAGTCGTCGCTGGTAAGTACGAGGCGAATGCGCGCGTCGACAGGAAGACGCATTTCGCGATCGACTTCGCGGTCATCGGGCGTTTGAAGCCGCCCATCGGGTCCGGCAAGTCGAAAACGCCAGCCAAACGCCCGCCCCGTGACGCCGACGACGATCGGGCCGTCCTCCCAAACCGCGTCCGACTCACCATGCCCGGCCCGCGAAGCGATATGTCGCGCGAAAGGGATCGCGAGCCATCCGGCGAGAATCGTCGCCGCGGTGGCGAGTCCGAGAATGGCCCACGAAACGCGGACGCGGCAACGCGGACGCCTGTGCGAAGGGTTTGGCGCGATGTTGGGGCGATTCAAGACGGACGTCCTCGGCGATCGCGGCTCTCCAATGGGAATCCGCAAGGTGACGGTCCGTACCCCCGTATCGAACGCATCGACTCTTGGTTGTAGTCGAACGGCGGGCGCGGGAAAAGTCCAAGCGGGTCGCACGCGCCATGGCGCGTGTCGCGCACAAGACACGCCGGTTGTCATTCCCCTCGGCCGTTTTCTTTGCTTGCATGGCGGCGAACGCGTCGCTAAGCTATCCACCAGCACTTCCAGGGGGATCGCCAATCATCGCCCATTGACGGGGTAGTCGCCATGCGTTCGCATTCGCGCGCGGTCGGGATTGAGGATGCGGGTTGGTTCGGAATTCGCCGCTTCGGCGCCGGTTGGACGGTCGTCGTCCTCGCCGCGTGGCTCGGCGCGGCAGGTTGCGATGGACCTTGGATCGTCAAGGACCGCGAGGCGTACAACGCCACGAGGGATCTTGTCGAATACGGTACGATGAAACTGAAGTGTTATGAATCGATACGGGACGCCGAATCGGCGCGTCAAGCGATCCCCGAGCTGACCCGTATCCATGACATTCCCGAGAGTGTTACAAGTTTCTTCGCGAAGCAAACCGTCGACAGTTAGGGCGCGCTTAACAATAAATTACCGATTTCGGCATTGACCTAAACAGCCATTTCGGCGATGGTTTCCGGCATGCCGGATGCACAGGTGATTGAATGGATTCGCGAAAAGTACACCGCAATTGCCGCGGATCTCGAT
>Ga0194120_10000503_pt1 | contig 73791 bp, 54 predicted proteins | sample TA2MahCa65mmetaG_FD_148642 | JGI IMG/M metagenome (GOLD analysis project Ga0194120, IMG submission 148642) | Freshwater microbial communities from Lake Tanganyika, Tanzania - TA2015019 Mahale Deep Cast 65m | ecosystem: Environmental > Aquatic > Freshwater > Lake | place: Tanzania: Lake...
CAGCGCGCGGACGACGACGGCACCGGCGGCGACCTCGGTACCCTGCGCGCGCAAGGCCGCGGCCAGCGCGGGCGGCGCCTCGTCGCGGCTGTCGACGAGCAGCGGTACGGCGACGCCGGCGCTGGCGAGGTCGAGCGCGGCGGGATAGGCGGAGTCGTTGTTGGTGGCGAAGACCACGCGGCGGCCGGCGGCGACGGCGAAGCGGTTCGCGTACTGGCGGATCGCGCCGGCCAGCAGGATGCCCGGCAGGTCGTTGTACTCGAATACCAGCGGCTGCTCGATTGCGCCGCTGGCGACGAGCGTGTGCTGCGCGTGCACGCGCCAGTAGCGCTGGCGCACGCTGCCGCCGGCGACGGTGTCGAGCCGCTGCAGCAGGCCCGCGTGGCCGTGATCATAGAGCCCGAATACGGTCGTTGCCGGCAGGAGCGTCACGTGCGGCAACGCGCGCAGTTCCGCCACGGCGCTTGCGACCCAGTCCGCCGGTGTGGCGCCATCGATCGCCGCGCGCGAGCCGAGCAGTTTCCCGCCGAACTCGAAATCCTGCTCCGCGAGGATCACGGTCTGGCCGGCCCGCGCTGCTGCCAGAGCGGCGTCGAGACCGGCCCGACCGCCACCGGCGATCAGCAGACCGCAGTGCGCCTGCACGGCTTCGTAGCGCGCCGGATCCGGCAGCCGCGGCGCCGGACCGAGGCCGGCCGCGCGGCGGATCCAGGGTTCGTAGCAGCGCCACGATGGCCAGATGAAGGTCTTGTTGTAGAAGCCGGCCGGCACCAGCGGCGCGAAGACATCGACGATGCGACCGCAATCGAAGCCAACGCCCGGCCAGGCGTGCTGGCCGCGGACCTCGAGCCCCTCGCGCAGCGGCATCATCGTCGCGCAGGCGCTCGGTTCCATCTCCGCGCCGTGACCGATCGTGACCAGTGCGTTCGGTTCCTCGACCCCGGCGGCGAGCAGGCCGCGCGGGCGGTGGAACTTGAAGCTGCGGCCGACGATGGGGATGTCGCTGGCGAGCAGCGCCGAGGCGATCGTGTCGCCGGCAAAGCCGGCCAGCTCGCGGCCGTTCCAGCGCCAGCGCAGCGGCCGGTTGCGGTCGATGCGGCCGCCGGCCGGCAGACGGAAGCCCATCAGTGCGCCACTCCGGAGGCCGCGCCCTCGTCGACCAGTGCGCCACTGGCGAAACGCCCGAGCCCGAAAGCGACGATCAGTTCGTGCGCGCGATCGTGCGCGATCGTCCACGCCATGGTTTCGCCGCCGGCCGGAATCGCCTTGTAGCCGCCGGTGCCCCAGCCGGCGCTGATATAGAGCCCTGCAACCGGCGTCAGGCCCATGATCGGACTGGTGTCCGGCGAGATGTCGACGATGCCGGCCCACTGGCGCATCACGCGCAGCCGGCCGAGCACCGGAAACAGCTCGACCGCCGCCTGCGCGTTTGCCTCGAGGATCGGCAGGCCGCCACGCTGCGCGTAGGAGTTGTACACGTCGGCGCCGCCGCCGATGACGACTTCGCCGCGGTCCGACTGGCTGAGGTAGACGTGAATCGCCGGCGAGATCAGTACGTGGTGCAGCAACGGCTTGACCGGCTCGGTGACCATCGCCTGCAGTGCCATGCTGGCGAGCGGCAGCGCGAGGCCGGCCCGGCGCGCCAGCACCGAGGAATGGCCGGCGACCGCGAGGCAAACGCGCGGCGTCGCGATCCGGCCGCGGTTCGTCTCGACGCCCGTGACCCGGCCGCACTCCAGCGTGAAGCCGGTGACCTCGCAGTCCTGCACGAGATCGACGCCGAGCGCGCTCGCCGCGCGGGCGAAGGCCCAGACCACCGCGTCATGGCGGGCGATGCCGCCGCGCCACTGCACCGAGCCGCCCTCGATCGGATAACGGCAGCGTAGGTTCAGCGCCGGCTCGAGGCGGCCAAGGTCCGCCACCGAGAGCAGCTCGGCGTCCACGCCATTCATCCGGATCGCGTTGGTCGCGCGGCGCAGGACTTCGAGGTCGTGCGGGCTGTGCGCGAGGTTGATCTTGCCGCGCTGGCTCAGCATCAGGTTGTAGTTCAGCTCACGGCTGAGGCCCTCATAGAGCTGCAGTGAGCGCTCGAAGAACCGTGAACTGGACCGGTGAAAGTAGTCCGAACGCACGACCTGAGTGTTGCGGCCCGAGTTGCCGTGGCCGATCGCGCCCTTGTCGAGCACCGCGATGTTGCGCATCCCGTGCCGGCGTGCAAGGAAATACGCGGTCGCAAGGCCGTGCCCACCGCCGCCGATGATCACTGCGTCGTAAGCTGACTTCGGTTCGGCGAGCCGCAGCGCCGGCGGCCAGCGGCGGTGGCCGGTGAGGGCGTGCCGGACCAGCGCCGGGAACGAATAAGCCGCGTGCCTCAAGCCGGACATCCGCTGCTGCGACGCTGCGCAGGATAACCGGTCATCGGCCCCGGCACGATCAACGCCGCTGCCTGCGCCGGCCGCGCAGCTCGCGCTCCGGTGTTGCCGGCGGCGCCGGCGCCAGTACGCCACCGGCCTTGACCTCGCGCAGCACGAAACTCGTACGCACCGTCGAGACGCCCGGCACGGTGAACAGGAACTCCTCGAGGAAGCGGTCGTAGCCGGCGATGTCGGTCACGTAGATGCGCAGCAGGAAGTCGGCGTCGCCGGTGACGGCCAGGCATTCGAAGACCTCGTCGCGTTCGGCGACGGTGCGCTCGAACTGGACGGCGACGTCGCGCGAGTGCCGCGCCAGCGTCACATAGGTCAGCGCGCAGAGCTGGTAGCCGAGGCGGGCCGGGTCCACGAGCGCCGAAAAGCGCCGCACCGTGCCGCTGGCGACGAGCTTCTGCAAGCGTCGCCAGCAGGCGGCTGCGGAGGTGCCGACCGTTTCGGCGAGGCGCTGGTTGGTGATGCGGCCGTCGCGCTGCAGCACGGCGAGCATGCGCTGGTCGCAGGAATCGAGGGCGGGCGGTTCGGGTGGCATCGGCGTTGCTTCCTCGAATAGCGCGTACGGCGAAAGATTCTTTCACAACAGACCACAACTGGTTAACAAAAGCAAGATCATTTCCGGCAGGAAAATATAGGATTCCGGCCAGTCCAACCGGCCGGCGCCGCGCGCCGGGGAGCCTCGTATGCACCGCGACACCGTCTTGATCAACGGCCGCACACTGACGATCGGCGAGCTGATGTGCGTCGCCTTCCTCGACTTTCCGGTCGCCCTCGACCCGGATCCGGCCTGCCTCGCCCAGGTCCGTGCTTCGCGCGAGCTGAACGACCGGCTGATCGCCGAGGGCAAACCGATCTATGGCGTCACCACCGGCTTCGGCGATAGCTGCGACCGGCAGCTATCTCGCGACCGCGTGGACGAGCTGCAGCGCAACCTGCTGCGCTGCCTCGGTACCGGTACCGGTGAGTATTTCGGCGTGCCCGAGGGCCGCGCGATCCTGCTGGCGCGGCTGAACTCGAACGCCAAGGGCTACTCGGGTGTGCGCGTCGAACTGCTGCAGCAGATGGTCGACTTCCTGAACCACGGCATCACGCCCTGCATCCCGGTGCAGGGCTCGGTTGGCGCCAGCGGCGACCTCGTGCCGCTGTCCTACCTCGGCGCGACGTTGTGCGGCGACCGCGAGGTCTGGTTCCGCGGCCAGATCACGCCGGCCGCCGAGGCGCTGGCGATCTGCGGCCTGAGGCCGCTGACGCTGCGCGCCAAGGAAGGACTCGGCATCGTCAATGGCACCTCGGTGATGACCGGGGTCGCGGCGATCAACCTGTTCCGTGCCGCGCAGATCGTCGAATTCGCGGCGCTGACCACCGCGCTGACGACCGAAGCGCTCGCCGGCGTGCGCAACGCCTTCGAGCCGCTGGCCCACGTGCTGAAGAACCACCGCGGCCAGCAGCGCTTCGCGGCCCAGGTCCTCGCCTGGCTCGATGGCAGCCACCTGGCGCGCAACCTCGACGAGGTGTTCGCCGAGGTCGGGGCTTTTGACGGCGCTGAGGCGCGGCGCCTGCGCCTGAAGATCCAGGACCGCTATTCGATCCGCTGTGCGCCGCAGATCGCCGGCGTGCTCGACGACGTGCTCGACTGGGCCACTACGTGGATCGAGAACGAGCTGAACTCGGCCAACGACAACCCGCTGTACGACGCCGCGACCGGGCACCTGTTCAACGCCGGCAATTTCTACGGCGGGCACGTGTGCATGGCGATGGACGCGCTGAAGACCGCGGTCGCCAACGTCGCGCAGATGTGCGAGCGCCAGCTCGAGCTGATCGTGGATGAGAAATTCAGCAACGGCCTGCCGGCCAACCTGGTCGACCCGGGCCGCAGCGAGGAACAGCGCGCCGTATTTCACGGCTTCAAGGGCATGCAGCTCGCCTGCACCTCGCTGCTGGTCGAGGCGCTGATGCGCTGCAACCCGGCCTCGGTGCACTCGCAGTCGACCGAATGCCACAACCAGGACAAGGTCTCGCTCGGCGTGCACGCGGCGCGCGACTGCGCGCTGGTGATCAGCCTGGCCGAGAAGATCATGGCGATGCAGTTGATCGCGCTGGCGCAGGCGGTCGAGATCCGCGGCGCCGACCGGCTCGGCCCGACCCGCGCCGCGTTCGACTTCGTCCGCGGCCACGTCCCGTACATGACTGGGGACATGCAGCTCGACCGCCCGATCCGCGACATGGTCGCGGCCTTCCGTGACAACAGCTTCGCCCCGCTGTTCCACCTCGGCCAGCCGCAGCCGCTGCTGCACCTGCTCGCCCGCCTGTACGGATAGGAAAAGGGGACAGTCCCCTTTTCGGCGCGCCGTGGCAGAATCTGCCGAAAAGGGGACTGTCCCCTTTTCCGGAGTACGCCGGTGCTGACGATCGACTGCCCGTTCTGTGGCCCGCGCGCCGAGCCGGAGTTCACCCATGGCGGCGAGGCGCACATTGCGCGCCCGGCACCGGACTGCTCGGACGAAGAGTGGGGCCGCTACCTGTATGTCCGAACCAATCCGAAGGGCGCACACGCCGAGCGCTGGTGCCACACCTGCGGCTGCGGTCAGTGGTTCAATGTGGTGCGCGACACGGTGACCCACGAGGTCCTGGCCGTGTACCGGATGGGAGAGCCGCGGCCGGCGCCGGGTTGAATGGCCGGGGAGCCGCGGTAGCCGATTCCGGCTTCCCTGCAACCCTCCGGATCCGTACACTGCCGAGGTACGCCCTGACCCCGGTCTCTGGACCTTTTTTGACTGCCGCCATGACGACACGAGCCCCCCGATCCGGTCTGGGGCGCCCCACAGCGCCGCCCCGACAAGGCCTGTACGACCCGGCCTTCGAGCACGAGGCCTGCGGCGTCGGCTTCGTCGTGGACATGCAGGGGCGCAAGTCGCACCGCATCCTCGAGCAGGCGATCCAGGTCCTGCGCAACCTCGACCACCGCGGGGCCTGCGGCTGCGAAGCGAACACCGGCGACGGCGCCGGCGTGCTGCTGCAGATGCCGCACCGGTTCTTCGAACAGGCCTGCGCGCGCTCGCCGATCGCGCTGCCGGGGCCGGGCCAGTATGGCTGCGGCATCGTGTTCCTGCCGCGCGAGGTCGCGAAGAGGCGGCGTCTCGAGCAGCGCTTCGAGCAGATCGTGCAGTCCGAGGGCCAGACGCTGCTCGGCTGGCGCACCGTGCCGACCGACCACAGTTCGCTCGGTGAGACGGCGCGGGCCAGCGAGCCGTTCATGCGCCAGGTGTTCATCGGCCGCGACCCGGCGCTGACCGACGACCTCGCCTTCGAGCGCAAGCTGTACGTGATCCGCAAGTGCGCCTACAGCGAGATCCGCACCTCGACGCTCGACGGCGCCGAGCACTGGTACCTGTGCAGCCTGTCGTTCAAGACCATCGTCTACAAGGGCATGCTGCTGACCGAGCAGCTCGCGCGCTACTTCCCCGACCTCGTCAATCCGGCGATGGAGACGGCGCTGGCGCTGGTGCATTCGCGCTTCTCGACCAACACCTTCCCGAGCTGGGACCGCGCTCATCCGTACCGCTACCTGGCGCACAACGGCGAGATCAATACGCTGCGCGGCAACGTCAACTGGATGGCCGCGCGCGAGGCCCGGTTCGAATCGGCGCTGTTCGGCGACGACATGAAGCAGATCCCACCGATCGTCAATCCGAACGGCAGCGATTCGGCGATGTTCGACAACGTGCTCGAACTGCTGGTGCTCGCCGGCCGCTCGCTGCCGCACGCGATGATGATGATGATTCCGGAGCCGTGGTCGAATCACGCCGACATGGACGACGCGCGGCGCGCCTTCTACCAGTACCACTCGAGCCTGATGGAGCCGTGGGACGGCCCGGCTTCGATCGCCTTCACCGACGGCGTGCGCATCGGCGCGGTGCTCGACCGCAACGGCCTGCGCCCGTCGCGCTACTACGTGACCAGGGACGGCCTCGTCGTGATGGCCTCCGAGGCCGGCGTGCTGGACATCCCGCCGGAGAACGTGCTGTGCAAGGGCCGCCTGCAGCCCGGCCGCATGTTCCTCGTCGACACCGAACTGGGCCGCATCGTCGACGACGCCGAGATCAAGAGCGCGATCGCGGCCGAGCGGCCGTACCGGCAGTGGCTCGATGAGCATCTCGTGCACCTCGACCAGATTCCGCCGGCGCCGGAGGTGCCGGCACCGGATCACGACACGCTGCTGCACCGGCAGATCGCTTTCGGCTACACCTTCGAGGACCAGCGCCTGCTGCTGACGCCGATGGCGCGCGACGGCGTCGAGGCGCTCGGCTCGATGGGCAACGACACGCCGCTGGCGGTGCTGTCGGAACGGCCGCGGCTGCTGTACGACTATTTCAAGCAGTTGTTCGCGCAGGTCACCAACCCGCCGATCGACAGCATCCGCGAGGAGCTGATCACTGCGTCCGAGGTCTGGCTCGGCTCCGAGGGCAACCTGCTCGAGCCGCAGCCGGCCGACTGCCGGCGCGTCGAGCTGTCCGGGCCGATCCTCGACAATGAGCAGTTCGCGAAAGTGCGGCGCCTCGACCTGCCGGGCATCCGCGCCGGCGTGCTGCCGGCGCTGTTTCGTGCGGCGCGCGGCGAGAAGGGGCTCGCGGCGGCGCTCACCGAGCTGTGCGAGCGCGCCTGGCGCATGGTCGTGGACGAGGGCCAGAACGTCCTGATCCTCAGCGACCGCGGGGTCAGCCGCGAATTCGTGCCGATTCCGGCGCTGCTGGCCGTCGCCGGGCTGCACCACTTCCTGATCCGCGAGGGACTGCGCACGCGCGTCAGCCTCGTACTCGAGACTGGCGAGGCGCGCGAGGTGCACCACTTCGCGCTGCTGATCGGCTACGGCTGCAGCGCGATCAATCCGTACCTGGCGCTCGAGACCCTCGACGGCATGATCGAGGACGGTCTGCTGCCCGGCCTCGACCACCGCAGCGCCGTGAAGAACTACGTCAAGGCCGCGACCAAGGGCGTGGTCAAGACCATGTCGAAGATGGGCATCTCGGCGGTGCAGAGCTACCACGGCGCCCAGGTGTTCGAGGCCGTGGGCCTGCGCCAGGACGTCATCGACGAGTATTTCACCTGGACCGCCTCGCGCATCGGCGGCATCGGCATCGAGGTCATCGCTCGCGAAGCCCTGCTGCGCCACCGCCAGGCCTTCCCGGCGCGGCCGGTGGACGGCCACAGCCTCGCGCCGGGCGGCCTGTACCAGTGGCGCGCCGACGGCGAGCACCATCTGTTCAACCCGGAGACCGTGCACCTGCTGCAGCAGGCGGTGCGCAGCGGCGATTACGCGACCTGGCGCGAGTACGCGACGCGGGTCAACGATCAGTCGCGCCGGCTGGCGACGCTGCGCGGACTGCTGCAGTTCACCGCCGGCACGCCGGTGCTGCTCGACGAGGTCGAGCCGGTCGAGAGCCTCCTGCTGCGCTTCAAGACCGGCGCGATGTCCTACGGCTCGATCAGCCAGGAAGCGCACGAGACGCTGGCGATCGCGATGAACCGCATCGGCGGCAAGTCCAACACCGGCGAGGGCGGCGAGGATCCGGAGCGCTACCAGCCGCTGCCGAACGGCGACTCGAAGAACTCCGCGATCAAGCAGGTCGCCTCGGGCCGCTTCGGCGTGACCAGCGAGTACCTGGTCAACGCGCAGGAACTGCAGATCAAGATGGCGCAGGGCGCCAAGCCCGGCGAGGGCGGCCAGTTGCCGGGCACCAAGGTCTATCCGTGGATCGCGCGCACGCGGCACACGACCGCCGGCGTCGGCCTGATTTCGCCGCCGCCGCACCACGATATCTACTCGATCGAGGACCTGGCCGAGCTGATCCACGACCTGAAGAACGCCAACCGCGACGCGCGCATCAGCGTCAAGCTGGTCGCCGAGGTCGGCGTCGGCACGATCGCCGCCGGGGTCGCCAAGGCCCACGCCGACGTCGTGCTGATCAGCGGCTACGACGGCGGCACCGGTGCCTCGCCGCGCAGTTCGATCTTCCATGCCGGCCTGCCGTGGGAGCTGGGACTGGCCGAGACGCACCAGACGCTGGTGCTCAACAACCTGCGCAGCCGCATCCGCGTCGAAACGGACGGCCAGCTCAAGACCGGCCGCGACGTCGTCATCGCCGCGCTGCTCGGCGCCGAGGAATTCGGCTTTGCGACCGCACCGCTCGTCGCGATGGGCTGCGTGATGATGCGCGTCTGCCACCTCAACACCTGCCCGACCGGCATCGCGACGCAGGACCCGCGCCTGCGCGAGCGTTTCGCCGGTGAGCCCGGGCACGTGATCCACTTCATGCGCTTCGTCGCCCAGGAGGCGCGCGAGCTGATGGCCGAACTCGGCTTCCGCACGCTCGACGAAATGGTCGGGCGCGTCGATCGGCTCGAGCCGGTGCACGCGCTGGAGCACTGGAAGGCGCGCGGCTTCGATTTCAGCAACATCCTGTACCAGCCGGATCTCGGGCCGGAGGTCGGGCGCTACTGCCAGATCGCGCAGGACCACGGGCTGCAGGACTCGCTCGACCTGCAGCAGCTTCTGGCCATCTGCCAGCCGGCGCTCGAGCGCGGCGCGCAGGTCAGCGCCGAGCTGCCGATCCGCAACGTCAACCGCGTCGTCGGCACGATCACCGGCAGTGAGGTCACGAAGAAGTGGGGCGCGAAGGGTCTGCCGCACGACACGATCCGGATCCGCTTCACCGGCTCGGCCGGGCAGAGCTTCGGCGCGTTCCTGCCCAAGGGCATGACCTTCACGCTCGAGGGCGACGCCAACGACTACTGCGGCAAGGGCCTGTCCGGCGGCCGGATCATCGTGTTCCCGCCGGCCGCGGCCACGTTCCGCGCCGAGGACAACATCATCGTCGGCAACGTCGCGTTCTACGGCGCGACCAGCGGCGAGGCCTTCATCCGCGGCATGGCCGGTGAGCGCTTCGCGGTGCGCAACAGCGGCATGGACGCGGTGGTCGAGGCGGTCGGCGATCACGGCTGCGAATACATGACCGGCGGGCGCGTCGTCGTGCTCGGCCCGACCGGACGCAACTTCGGCGCCGGCATGTCCGGTGGTATCGCTTACGTGCTCGACGAGGCGGGCACGCTCGAGCGCAACATCAACCGGCAGATGGTCGGCACGGAGAGCGTCACCGACGCGGAGGAGATCGCCGGGCTGCGGGCGCTGATCGAGCGGCACGCGACGCTGACCGGCAGCAGCCGCGCGCGCGCGGTGCTCGACGGCTGGCACCGGCTCGTGTCGAAGTTCGTGCGCGTGATCCCGCGCGACTACCAGCGCATGCTGTCCTGCATCCGGCGCGCCCACGAGCAGGGCCTGACCGGCGACGAGGCGATCATGGTGGCGTTCGAGGAGAACGCGCGCGACCTGGCGCGCGTCGGCGGCAACTGACCATGGGCAAGCCCACCGGCTTCATCGAATTCCTGCGCGAAGTGCCGGTCGATCGCGCGCCGCGAGAGCGCATCCGCGACTGGGACGAGTTCCACCTCGAGCTCGAGGAGCGCCGGCTGCGCCAGCAGGGCGCGCGCTGCATGGACTGCGGCACGCCGTTCTGCCACACCGGACTGCTGCTGAACGGCGCGGCTTCCGGCTGCCCGATCAACAACCTGATCCCGGAATGGAACGATCTCGTCTACCGCGGCCTGTGGCATGAGGCGCTCACGCGCCTGCACCGCACCAACAACTTCCCCGAGTTCACCGGCCGGGTCTGCCCGGCACCGTGCGAGGGCTCCTGCGTGCTCGGCCTGCACGCGCCGGCGGTGACGATCAAGAACATCGAGTGCAGCATCGTCGAGCGCGGCTGGGAGGAGGGCTGGATCCTGCCCGAGCCGCCGGTGGCGCGCACCGGCAAGAAGGTCGTCGTGATCGGTTCCGGTCCCGCGGGACTGGCCGCGGCTGCGCAGCTCAACCGTGCCGGGCACCTGGTCACTGTGCTCGAGCGCGCCGAGCGGCCGGGCGGCCTGCTGATGTACGGCATCCCGAACATGAAGCTCGACAAGCACGAGGTCGTCGCGCGGCGCCTGCGCCTGCTGGAGGCCGAGGGCGTCAAGTTCATCTGCAACGCCAACGTCGGCGAGAACGTCGAGGCGCAGTTGCTGCTGACGGACTTCGACGCGACGGTGATCTGTACCGGCGCGACGCGCCCGCGGGATCTGCCGGTCGAGGGGCGCGGACTCAGTGACGTGCTGTTCGCCATGGACTACCTGACCGCGGCGACCCGCGCGGTGCTGGCCGGCACGCCGGACGAGACGCCGCTGCACGCCCGCGGCCGCGACGTCGTCGTGATCGGTGGCGGTGACACCGGCACCGACTGCGTCGCCACTGCGCTGCGCCAGGGCTGCCGCTCGCTGCTGCAGTTCGAGATCCTGCCGCGACCGCCGGCCGAGCGGGGCGCCGACAACCCATGGCCGGAATGGCCGCGGATCCAGCGCAGCGACTACGGCCACGAAGAAGCGGCGGCACGTTTCGGCAGCGATCCGCGCGTGTACCAGACCACGGTGCAGCGCTTCAACGGTGACGCCGACGGCAACGTGCGCGAAGTCGTCACCGTCGAAGTCGACTGGGCGCGCGACGCCGAGGGCCGCTGGCAGTCGCGCGAGCGAGCCGGCAGCGAACGTGTGCGACCGGCGCAGATCGTACTGCTGGCGCTCGGTTTCCTCGGCCCGGAAGCGGGGCTGCTGCGCGACTTCGGCGTCACCACCGATGCGCGCGGCAACGTGCAGGCCGGCCACGGCAGTTACGCCACCAACGTGAAGGGCGTGTTCGCCGCCGGCGACTGCCGCCGCGGCCAGAGCCTGGTGGTCTGGGCGATCCACGAGGGCCGCGGCGTCGCCCGCGAGGTGGATCGTTACCTGATGGGCAGCACCGATCTGCCGTAGCGGCGCGCGGCGGCCGGATCGCAAACCCAAGCCCGGCGGAGCGACGAGTTCCGTCAGCAGTCCGCACTCGGCGGAAATTCCCGGTACTGCGGGAGGTCGTCGGCGATGTCGAACCACGGCGCCTTCGAGCCGACGAAGATGTGCAGTTGCGGGCGCAGGCCGGGATCGTCATCCAGCGAGCCCATCGGAATGCCGACCGGGCCGGCGGCGGGGCGCGGCAGCGAGGAGCCGCAGTCGACGCAGAACGCGTAACTGAAACGCGGCGCTTCCGGCAGCGTGAATGTCTGCAGCCGATCGGCGCCCCGCGTGTAGGTCACGGCCGCAAAGAGATAGGAGCCATGCGCCGCCGAGCGGGCCCGGCGGCAGCGACTGCAGTGGCAATTGACACTTCGCTGCGGCGCGGCGGCGAGGCGATACGCGACTGCCCCGCACAAACAACTTCCGCGCGGCGTACCCGGCGGGTCCGACGATCGGCACTCCGGAAGAGACGGCGCCGCAATGCCCGGCGGATAGCAGTCGAAGCGCGGCAGACGATCGGGGATCTCGTACCACGGGGCTTTCGAAGCGGTGAAGATATGCGCCAGCGGACGAATGCCGGGGTCCTCGGTGAAGTTCCCGGCTGGCACGAAGACCTGACCGTCGACGGGGTCGCCGGGCACCACCGAACCGCAGTGCCGGCAGAAACAGCGGTATGCACCAGGCGCTGATTCCCAGCGGGCCCGGTGAGTCGTGCCGGACAGGCGGAAGTTCGCCACCCGGCCGGCCAGATAGGTCGCAAAGGCCGACCCATGTGCCTTGCGGCACCGCGAGCAATGGCAATGCACCATCGACTCGAACGGCCCGTCGAGTTCCCAGGCGACGGCTCCGCACAGGCACTGCGCACTCGCCATGTCAGTCTCCGGTCTCCACAACGGACTCTACGTGGCTGCGACCGTGCTCTCAACGAGATCCGGCGGAGCGACTGCGCCGGCGCCCGGGTGGCGGCACGCTCACGCCCGATGCGCCCGCGCCAGGTACTCCCGCCCCTGCATCTCGTGCAATCGGCTGGCCGTGCGCCGAAACTCGAAGGCGAGGCGCTGGCCGCGGTACAGGTCATCGGGCGTGGCCGCGGCGCAGGACAACAACAGCTTGACGCCGCGGTCGTAGAACTCGTCGACCAGCGTGATCAGGCGCCGCGCGGCATCGTCGGCCAGCGCATCGAGTGCCGGCACGCCGCTGATCAGCACTGTGTGGTAGCAGCGTGCCAGCTCGATGTAGTCGGCAGCGGCGCGCGGCCGCACGCACAGCTCGTCGAAGTCGAACCACACGATGTCCTCGGTCGCCCCGCGCGCCCGCAGGGGGCGTCCGGCGATGACGATGCGCGGGTCGGCGGTCGCGCCGTCGGCGGCCAGTGCGGCGAATTCCGCGGCGAGGCGCTGTTCACGGTCGGCGACGGCGGCACCGAGAAAGGTCGGCAGCCGCTCGAGTTGCCGCAGCCGGTAGTCGTCGGGGCCATCCAGTTCGAGCACCAGGCAATGGCGCTCGAGCAGCGCGATCGCCGGCAGGAAGCGGGCGCGCTGCAGGCCGTCGCGGTACAGGTTGGCGGGAGCGACGTTCGAAGTCGCGACCAGCGTGACGCCGCGGGCGAACAGCGCCTCGAGCAGGCCGCCGAGGATCATCGCGTCGGCAATGTCGCTGACCACGAACTCGTCGAAGCACAGCAGGCGGGTGCTGGTGGCCAGATCGTCCGCGACGCGCGCGAGCGGCTCGGGCCGGTTGCGATGCCGGCGCAGGCCGGCGTGCACGTCCTGCATGAAGCGATGGAAGTGCTCGCGCCGCTTGTCCGGCAGTGGCAGCTCAGCGCAGAACTGGTCCATCAGGAAGGTCTTGCCGCGGCCGACCGCGCCCCACAGGTACAGGCCGCGCAACGGCGTCACGCGACGGCGCGGAGCGAGCGCGGCGAGTCCGCGTGCCAGCAACGTCGGCCGTGCGGCGCGCGCCAGCAGCCGCCGGCGCAGATCCTCGAGGCGGGCGATCGCCCGGCGTTGCGCCGCATCCGGCTGGTGGCCGTGAGCGGCGAGCGCGGCCGTGATCCGGGCCGCGAGCGGCGACGCGCTGTGCATCGGTGTCAGTCGGCCAGTTCCACGCGGTTGCGGAAGTGAGCGAGCGCCGCCGGATTGGCCAGCGCGTCCGTGTTCTTCACCGGCCGGCCGTGGATCGCCTCGCGCACCGCCAGCTCGACGACCTTGCCGCTGATCGTGCGCGGCACTTCCGGCACCGCAAGGATCTTCGCCGGCACATGCCGCGGCGTCGTGTGGCTGCGGATCTGCCGGCGGATCCGCTCGCGCAGCGCCTCGTCGAGTTCGACTCCATCGCGCAGCCGCACGAACAGCACGACGCGCACGTCGTTGTCGTGCTCCTGGCCGACGACGACGCTCTCCAGCACCTCGTCGAGCTGCTCGACCTGGCGGTAGATCTCGGCGGTGCCGATGCGGATGCCGCCCGGATTGAGCACCGCGTCGGAGCGGCCGAGGATGACGAGGCCGCCGCGCTCCGTGAGCAGCGCGTAATCACCGTGATGCCAGGCGCCGGGGAAGCGCTCGAAGTAGGCGGCGCGGTAGCGGCGGCCGTCCGGATCGTTCCAGAAGCCGACCGGCATGCACGGGAACGGCGCCGCGCACACGAGCTCGCCGCGCTCGCCGGTGACCGGCGCTCCGGCGTCGTTCCAGACCTCGACCTGGAGGCCTAGCCCGCGGCACTGCAGTTCGCCGCGGTATACCGGCAGCAGCGGGTTGCCGAGCGCGAAGCAGGAGACGATGTCGGTGCCGCCGGAGATCGACGAAAGCTGGATCTCCGGGCCGATCGCGGCGGCGACGAAGTCGTACTGCTCGGGCGCGAGCGGCGAACCGGTGGACAGGATCGTGCGCAGGCGCGGCAGCGCAAGCCGCTGGCGCGGACGGTAGCCAGCCTTCTCGAGCGCGGCGAGATATTTCGGGCTGGTGCCGAAGATCGCGACCTGCTCGTCCGCGGCCATCTGCCACAGCACTTCCGGGCCGGGGTGGAACGGCGAGCCGTCGTAGAGCACGACGGTCGCGCCGCTCGCCAGTCCGCTCGCCAGCCAGTTCCACATCATCCAGCCGCAGGTCGTGAAATAGAACAGCCGGTCGCCCGGATGCACGTCGGTGTGCAGCAGGTGTTCCTTGATGTGCTGCAGCAGCGTGCCGCCGGCGCCGTGCACGATGCACTTCGGCACGCCGGTCGTGCCCGAGGAATAGAGCACGTACAGCGGGTGGTCGAACGGCAGCCGCGTGAAGCCCGGTGCTGAGGCCGCGGCGCCGAACTCCGCCCACGGCACGGCATCGCGCAGCTTGCCGGTCGCCGGCGCCGCGCCGACGTACGGGATCACGACGACGCGCGACACCGACGGCAGTCGCTCCAGCACGCCGGCAATCGGCCGCAGCGAATCGACGATCTTGCCGCCGTAGAAATACCCATCGGCGGTGAACAGTACTTTCGGCTCGACCTGGCCGAAGCGGTCGAGTACGCCGCGAATGCCGAAGTCCGGCGAACAGGAGGTCCAGGTGGCGCCGATGCTGGCGCTGGCGAGCATCGCAATGATGGTCTCGGGCAGGTTTGGCAGGAAGCCGGCGACACGGTCGCCCGGGCCGACGCCGGCCGCGCGCAGTCCCGCCGCGATGCGTGCGACCTCGGCGCGCAATTCCGGGCGCGACAGCTCGCGCCGTGCGCCGCGCTCGTTGCGGAAGATCAGCGCCGCCGCCGTATCCGGGCCGCGCAGCAGGTTCTCGGCGAAGTTGAGCTGTGTGCCGCTGAACCAGCGCGCGCCGGGCATGCGCTCGGGCTCGCTCAACACCGGGCCATCGTCGTGGCCGGCGATCACGCCGCTGAAATCGAACAGCGCCTGCCAGAATGCGGCCGGCTCGTCGATGGACCAGCGATAGAGCGTCGCGTAGTCGCCGCCCGGCGCGCCGCGCGCAGCGGCAAAGCGCATGAAGCGGGTGAGATTGGCCGCGGCGATCCGTTCGGCTGACGGCTGCCAGATCGGGAGTTCGCCGTCCATCCTAGAGCTGGTTGTAGTTCGGTCCGGATCCGCCCTCGGGCGTGGTCCAGGTGATGATCCCGTACGGATCCTTGATGTCGCAGGCCTTGCAGTGCACGCAGTTGGCGGCGTTGATCTGCAGGCGGCGGTTGCCGCTGTCGTCGCTGACCATCTCGTAGACGCCGGCCGGGCAGAACTTCTCGCAGGGATTTCCGAACTCCGCGGTGCAGCGCGTCACGCAGATCGAGGGATCGGCCACCTTCAGGTGTACGGGCTGGCTTTCCTCATGCGCGTTGCCAGCATTGAAGACCGCGGCGAGCCGGTCGCGCGGCGGGAGTGTGCGCTCCGTCCAGCCGCGCTCTGGCGTGGCGCCCGCGTCGAGCTGCTGCAGCGCCGTGTGGTTCTCGTGGTTGGCGAGCGTCCACGGGCTGCGGCCGCCGAGCACGGTCTCGAGCCCGGCATTGGCAAGGCCCACCCACAGACCGCCGCGGAAACCGGGCTTGACGTTGCGCACGCGGCGCAGTTCCTGGCCGCCGGCCGACGCGCGCCAGCGCGCATCGAAGCCCTCGGTCGCGCCGCGCTCGACGAGATGCTCCGCGGCCAGCACGCCGGAGCGGATCGCCTGGTGCACGCCCTTGATCTTCGGCACGTTCAGCGTGCCGGCCGCATCGCCGACCAGCAGCAAACCCGGCGCGTCCATGCGCGGCAGCGACTGCCAGCCGCCCGCCGCGATCGTGCGTGCGCCGTAGCCGAGCAGTTCGCCGCCCTCGAGCAGCGGCCGGACGCTCGGGTGATGCTTGAACTGCTGGAACGCCTCGAACGGGCTGAAGCGCGGATCACGGTAGTCGAGCCCGACGACGAAGCCGAGGTACACGCGATCCTGATCGAGGTGATAGAGAAAACTGCCGCCGTAGGTGCGCGCATCGAGCGGCCAGCCGATCGTGTGGCGGATCAGTCCCGGCTCTGCGCGACCCGCAGGAAGCTGCCACAGCTCCTTGAAGCCGAGCCCGTAGGTCGGCGGCGAACAACCGTCCGCCAGCTTGAGGCGCGCGATCACCTGCTTGGTGACGCTGCCGCGGCAGCCCTCAACGAGCACGGTCGTGCCGGCATGGATCTCGGCGCCCGGCGTGTGATTGGGCCCGGGCGTGCCGTCCTTGTTGAGCCCCATGTCGCCGATGCGCACGCCGCGGACGCGGCCGTCGTCGGCGTAAACCGCCTCAGCGGCGGCGAATCCGGGGAAGATATCGACGCCGAGCGCCTCGGCGCGGGTCGCCATCCAGGCGGCGAGCAGCCCGAGCGAGACGATGAAATTGCCCGCGTTGTGCATCTGCGGCGGATTCGGCATCCACCAGCTCCGCCGCCGGGTCAGCAGGCGGAACTCGTCGCGCGCCGCCGGCACGCAGATCGCGGGCGGCGACTCGCGCCATTCCGGCAGCAGGGCATCGAGCGGTCCGGGTTCCATGACGCAGCCGGACAGGAGCTGCGCGCCGACCGCCGAGCCCTTCTCCAGCACGCAGATACTGAGCTCCGGTTGAAGCTGCTTCAGGCGGATCGCGCAGGCGAGACCGGCCGGGCCAGCGCCGACCACGACCACGTCGTATTCCATCACCTCAGTCATGGCGAAAGTATAGCGAAAAAGGGGACGCTTCCCTTTTTCACCGAGGACGGTGAAAAAGGGAAGCGTCCCCTTTTTCGCCCACCAGAACGGTGGTCATCGCATCAGAGCGCAGGAAGCGCTGCGCGGCGGCGCTGACCTCGGCCGGCGTCACGGCGTGGACACTGGCGACCCAGCGGGTCAGGTACTCGTCCGGCAGGCCGTGCAGGTCGAGGAAGGCAAGCTGCGCGAGCAGGCCGTCGGCGCTCGAGTTGACGACGACGAACAGGCCGGCGCGGTAATTCGCGATCGCGCGCAGCTCCTCCGGCGGCGGCGGCTCGCTGCGCAGCCGCTCGATCTCGCGGTTGATCTCCACGAGGGCTGCCGCGGTGTGGGCCGCGGTCACGTCCGCCTCGAGCACCCACAGCGCGGCGCCGCGGAACAGGCGGAGCGAGGAGCCGGGCGAGTACGCATAGCCCTTGTCCTCGCGCAGGTTGCTGGTGATCCGCGAGATGAACGAGCCGCCGAGCAGGGTGTTCATCACCGAGAGCGGAAACCACCCGGCCTGCGCCGGGCCGGTGACCGGCACGGCGATCCGCACGGTGGTCTGGTTCGAGCCGGGCCGCTCGATGAACTGCTGCCGGGCCTGCGCGCTCGCGACCGGCGGGTGATCGGTCGGCGCCGCGCCCGCCGGCCAGTCGGCAAAGACCTCGCGCAGCGCCGCTTCCAGTGTGCCGCGCTCGAAGCGGCCGGCGATGTACAGATGCGTGCGCCGCGCGCCGAAGTTGCGCGCATGGAATTCGCGCACTGCCTCGATACCGTAGCCCGCGAGCTGGCCGGGGCGCGGCAAGGTTCGCGCGAACGGATGCTCGCCCCAGATCATTGCGGCGAGCGCCTCGTCGGCGAGCGCATCGGGCTCGGCGCGCGCGACGCTCAGCCGGCGCTCGAAGTTCGCAAGCACACGTGGCAGCTCGCCGGCCGGGAAGCGCGGCTGCCGCAGCAGGTCGGCGATCAGGCGCACGGCCTGCGGCGCGTGCTCCGAGAGTACCGACAGGCCGACGCTGGTCTGCTCGGCGCCGGCGGCGAGCGCGAGGCTGCCGCCCATGCCGGCGACGTCGCGCGCGATGTCTTCGGCACTGCGCCCGCCCGCCCCTTCGCGCAGCATCTCGACCGCGACGTCGGCGAGCCAGGTGTTCTCGCCCTCGTCGACGTTGCCGGTGCGCACGACCGCGAGCACGGTGGTCTTCGGAATGCGGCCCCAGGGAACGAAGGTGATGGCGAGGCCGTTGTCGAGGCACACGGTCTCCTTCGCTGGCAGCGCGAAGTCGCGCGGCGTGCCGGGTGCTGGCGGAGACTCGGCGGCTCCGGCGCCGGTGACCAGCGCCGCAGCGAGGACCGCAGCCGCGAAGACGACCGACTTCATGGCTGGCCCGCCGTGCGACCCGGCGCGAGGGTCAGGATCGTACGATTCTCCGGCCTCAGCCAGTCCGCGGCGACCTGTCGGATCTGCTCCGGTGTGATCGCGCGGAACCGCTCCTCGAGGCGATTGATCCGGGCCGGGTCGTCGTCGAACAGCGCGAAGGCAGCCAGCAGGTTGGTCAGGCCGAAGCGCGTATTCGAGCCGGCGAGATCATAGAGACCGGCGCGCAGCTTGGTCAGTGCCCGCTCGAGTTCCGCTGCGGACGGCGGTTCACGTTGCATGCGGGCGATCTCGGCGTCGAGGTCGGCGAGGATCGCATCCGCGGCGGCCGGATCGTCGTGCACGAGATAGACCATCCACAGCATCGGGCCGTCGTAGTCGAACAGATTGCCGAGCAGGTTGACGCCGCCGGCGACCTCGCCGGCATGGCCGCGCTCGCGGACGAGGCGCTGCCACAGCCGGCTGTCCTCGCCCTGCAGCAGGATCTGGTCGAGCAGGCCGAAGACGTAGTGCTCGGGCGTGCCGCGCGGCGGCACGTGCCAGGCGAGGGCGAGGCCGGGCCGCGGCGCGAGCGCGTCCGTCTGCGTGTGGCGCTTGCCGGCCTGCTGGCGCGGCTCGGACACGTCCGGCCGCGGCGGTGTCGCGCGCGCCGGCACCGGGCCGAAATATCGCTCGATCCAGCCGCGGACCTGGTCCCGGTCGAAATCGCCGGCGACCACCAGCACCGCGTTGCCCGGCGCGTAGTAGCGCTCGAAGAACCCGCGCACGTCGGCCAGCGTCGCCGCGTCGAGATCGGCCATGTCACCGTAGAAGTTGTGCGCGTTGTGCCAGTTCTCGTTGGCGAGCTGCGGCAGCGACAGCCACGGGAAGCCACCGTACGGCCGGTTCAGCACATTGTCGCGGACCTCGTTCTGGACCACGCTGCGCTGGTTGTCGAGGTTGTCCTGCGTGATAGCCAGCCCGCGCATGCGGTCCGCCTCGGCCCACAGTACGGTTTCCAGCGTGTGTGCCGGTACGACCTGGAAGTAGTTGGTGTAGTCGAAGCGCGTCGAGCCGTTCAGGATCCCGCCGTTGCCCTCGACCAGCCGGATGAATTCCATCTTGCCGAGGTTGACCGAGCCCTGGAACATCAGATGTTCGAACAGGTGCGCGAAGCCGGTGCGGCCACGCGGCTCGTTACGGAAACCGATCCGGTACCAGACGCCGGCCGTGACCGTGGGCGCGCCCGGATCTCGCGACAGCACGACGCGCAGGCCGTTGTCGAGCCGGTAGTACTCGATCGGAATATCGATGCCGGTGACGGCGGCCGCTGCTTGTGCCGGGGCCGACTCCGCGGCCGGCCGCGGGCCGGCGGCGCAGCCGGCCAGCAACGCTGCGCCGAGCGCCGTCGCCAGCCACGCGCTGCGCCGGCTCGTCATCGCTGCCGGCCTTACTTCGGCGCCATGCGGATCGCGCCGTCGAGCCGGATGGTCGTGCCGTTCAGCATCGGGTTGGCGCAGATCGCCGCGACCAGGTCGGCGTATTCCTCGGGCTTGCCGAGGCGCGGCGGGAATGGCACCTGGCGGCCGAGCGATTCCTGCGCTTCTTTGGGCAGGCCTGCCATCATCGGCGTCTCGAACAGGCCCGGGGCGATGCCGACGACGCGGATGCCGAAGCGGGCGAGTTCGCGCGCCAGCGGCAGGATCATGCCGGCATTCGCGGCCTTGGAGGCCGAATAAGCCACCTGGCCGATCTGGCCTTCGTAAGCCGCCACCGAGGCGGTGTGGATCAGCAGGCCGCGTTCGCCGCCGGCATCGGGCGCGTTGTGCTGCATCAGCGCGGCCGCCGCGCGGTCCACGGTGAAGTGGCCGACGGTGTTGACGGTGAGCACGCGGGTGAACGCGGCCGTGGACAGCGGGCCGTCCTTGCCCAGCAGCTTCGCTGCCACGCCGATGCCGGCGCAGTTGACCGCGACGTTGAGTCCGCCGAGCCAGTCGGCCGCGGCACGGACCGCCGCCTCCGTCGCGGCCTCATCGGTGACGTCGCAATGCTGGAAGCGGGCGGCGGCGCCGAGCCGCGCGGCCGCGGCCTTGCCGAGCTCGTCCTGGACATCGAGGAGCACGGCCCGGCCGCCTTCGGCGACGATCCGCGTCGCGGTCGCCAGTCCGAGCCCCGATGCGCCACCGGTGATGATGGCCCTGATCTCTTTCATCTGCATGCTGCGCCAACCTCTGGTTCGCGTGGTCCGTGAATCTTACAGCCGCAGGCCGCCGTCCACCTCGAGTACGCGGCCGGTCAGGAAATCGTTGCGGGCGATGAAGACCGCGGCGGCAGCGATTTCGGCCGGCTCGCCGAGGCGCTGCAGTGGCACCGGGGCCGTGACCTTGGCCAGGGCCTCCGGCTTCATCGACGAGAGGATATCGGTCGCGCAGAAGCCCGGCGCGATCGCCGCGCTGCGAATGCCGTAGCGAGCGAGCTCCTTGGCCCAGACGACGCTCATCGCCGCGACGCCGGCCTTGGCGGCGGAATAATTGGTCTGGCCGGGATTACCTTCGCGGGACACCGAGGAGATGTTGATGATCACGCCGCCGTTGCCGAGCCGGATCATGCGGGAGGCAGCCTCGCGCCCGCCGAGGAACACGCCGGTCAGGTTGACGTCGATGACCGCCTGCCATTGCGCAAGCGTCATGCCGCCGGCGACCTCGCCGTCCCTGACCTTGACCAGCAAGGCGTCGCGGGTGATGCCGGCGTTGTTGATCATCACGTCGAGCCGGCCAAGATCGACGACGACCGCATCGAGACTTGCGATCACCTGGGCTTCGTCGGCGACGTTGGTCGGGTAGCCGGCGGCGCGGACGCCCTGGGCCTCGCACAGTGTGCGGGTCTCAGCGAGATCGGCCGCGTTGAGGTCCAGCAGCGCGAGGTTGGCGCCCTCGGCGGCAAAGGCGAGCGCCATCGCGCGGCCCAAACCGCGCCCGCCACCGGTAATTGCGACAACTTTCTGCTGCAGTCTCATAGAGGTGCCGGACGTTCGTTTGGAAATTCGGGCACGTTAGCGGGTTTTGCGGCGCAAAACAACGGTCCGGCCGGGGCAATCAGGTCGGAGCCAGCTCCAGCAGGAAAGCCTCGGCGTCGACCAGATCGCCCGCGGCGACCAGCACCGCGGTCACCCGGCCGGCCCGGGCCGCGCGGACGGGGTGCTGCACCTTCATGCCCTCGACCACCGCGAGGACCTGCCCGGCTTCGACGCGGTCGCCGGCGGCCACACGCAGGGAGACGATGCGTCCCGGCAATGGCGAGGCCGGATGCGCCTCGGCATCGTCGACGCTGCGCTCGAACGGCCAGGCCGGCGCCAGCGTGATCTCATCCGCGCGGTCGGCGACGACCTGCAAGGCCGGGCCGTCGCGAATCACTTCGACCTCGCGCGAGCCGTCACCGGCTGCGACCGTGAATTGCTGCCCGTCGCCGCGAACGCGGCCGCGCACCGGCCGCTCGCCGATCTCGAGATCAACCACATCGCCTTGCGAGCGAGCATAGGCGCGATGGAAGTCGGGCATCCGCAGCCCGAGCGCCTGACGGGCCGCGGCCCCGGCGCGCCAGCCATCGCCCTGCGCCCAGGGCGAATGCGACCCCGCGCGCCGCGCTGTGGCGGCGATGTCATCGAGGGCGACCCGCGCCGCGACCAGCAGCGCTGCATCGGCCGGCGCCGGCGGCGCGAGCAGGGCCGGCAGCTCGCGCTCGACGAAGCCGGTATCGACGCCGCTGGCCGCGAATTCCGGCCGTGCGGCGATTGCGCGCAGCAGCGCGAGGTTGGTCGTCACGCCGTGCACGGCCGTGCGGGCCAGGCGATGGTTCAGCGTCGCGAGCGCGGTGGCGCGATCCGGACCGCTGGCGATGACCTTGGCGATCAGACCGTCGTACCAGGGGCCGACCACATCGCCGTCGCTGACGCCCGCATCGATGCGCCAGTGATCATCCGCCGGCGGCGCGATGAAACGCCGGATCCGGCCGGTCGACGGCAGAAAGCCGCGCGCCGGATCCTCACAGCAGATCCGCGCCTCGACGGCGTGGCCCGCAGCGCGGATCTGTTCCTGCGCCAGCGGCAGCGGCGCACCGGCGGCAACGGCGAGCTGCCAGGCCACCAGATCGAGGCCGGTGATCGCCTCGGTCACCGGATGCTCGACCTGCAGGCGCGTGTTCATCTCCATGAAGTAGAAGCTGCCGTCGCCGGCGACGATGAACTCGACGGTGCCGGCATTCACATAGCCGACCGCCCGCGCGGCCCGCACCGCGGCGGCGGTCAGCGCTGTGCGCGTGGCGCTGTCGGGAAAAGGCGAGGGCGCCTCCTCGATGATCTTCTGGTAGCGGCGCTGCACCGAGCACTCGCGCTCGAACAGGTGCACGCAGCCGCCGTGCGTGTCGCCGAACACCTGCACTTCGATGTGACGCGGCCGCTCGATGAACCGCTCGAGCAGCAGGCGGCCATCGCCGAACGCGTTCTCGGCCTCGCCGCGCGCCGCGGCCAGCGCGTCGTTCAGCTCGCCGGCAGCGCGCACGACGCGCATGCCGCGTCCGCCGCCGCCGGCCGCGGCCTTGACGAGCAGCGGGAAGCCGAGCCGTTCCGCCGCGGTGCGGAGCGACTCCGGCGACTGGTCGGCGCCCGCATAGCCGGGCACGACCGGAACGCCGGCGGCCTCGACCAGCGCCTTGGCCTCGTGCTTGAGCCCCATCGCGCGGATCACACTGGCGGGCGGCCCGACGAAGCGAATGCCCGCTGCGGCGCAGGCCGCGGCAAAGTCAGCGTTTTCGGACAGGAAGCCGTAGCCCGGGTGGATCGCATCGGCCCGCGCCGCGCGGGCCGTGTCGAGAATCCGCTGGATGTCGAGGTAGGACTCGCGCGCCGACGCCGGTCCGATCGGCCAGGCCTCGTCGGCCTCGCGCACGTGGCGCGCGTCGCGGTCCGCCTCCGAGTACACCGCGATCGCGCGGATTCCGAGCGCGCGGCAGCCGCGGATGATGCGGCAGGCGATCTCGCCGCGGTTCGCGATCAGGAGCCGGCTGAGCGTCATGCGTCCGGGATCCAGTCGGGGCGGCGCTTCTCCAGAAAGGCAGCGAGTCCTTCGCGGCCCTCAGCGCTCGCCCGCAGGCGTGCCAGCCAGCGCGCGTTGTTCGCGTTGCGCGCGCGGTCGCTGGCCTCGTCGCGGCCGCAGCCCGCGGTGAGCAGCCGCTTGATCTCGGTCTGCGCGCGCGGCCCGCCGGCCAGCAGCTCGTCCACCAGCGCGGCGACCCGGGCCGGCAGCTCCGCGGCCGGCGCGGTTTCGTGCACGAGGCCGATGCGCAGCGCGGTCGCCGCGTCCATCGCCGCTCCGGTCAGGGACCAGCGCCGGGCCTGGCGCGGGCCGATCGCGCGCAGCACGTACGGCGAGATCATCGCCGGCAGGATGCCGAGCCGCACTTCCGACAACGCGATGCGCGCATGATCCGCGGCCAGCGCGATGTCGCAGGCCGCGAGCAGGCCGACGCCGCCGCCGAAAGCGGCGCCGTTGATGATCGCGACGGTCGGCTGCGGCAGGATCTCCAGCAGCTCGAGCATGCGGCTGAACCGCCCGGCATCGGCCTCATTCGCCGCCACGCTCGCCTGCGCGGCGGCGCGCATATCACCGATGTCGGCGCCGCCGCAGAAGGCGCTGCCGGCCCCGCTCAGCAGCACGATGCGGACGCCCGGGTCCGCGGCCAGGCGTTCGAGCGCCGCGCTCAATGCAGCGACCAGCGCCGCCGACAGCGCATTGCGGGCTTCGGGCCGCTCCAGCGTCAGCGTCACCACGCCGCGCCGGTCACGTTCTTCACGCAGCATGCGTCACATCCTGAATACGCCGTAGGCTTCGGGCGCGGGCGGCGGGCCCTGCGCGATGATGCCGAGCGCGAGGCCGAGCACGCGGCGGGTATCGGTGGGTTCGATCACGCCGTCGTCCCACAGCCGCGCGGTCGCGTAGTACGGGTTGCCCTGCTGCTCGTAGCGGGTGCGGATCCCGGCGACGAAGCGCTCTTCCTCGTCGGCCGGCCACTCGCTGCCGCGCGCCTGCAGCGCGTCGCGGCGCACCGTCGCCAGCACGCTGGCCGCCTGCTCGCCGCCCATCACCGACACGCGCGCGTTCGGCCAGGTCCACAGGAAGCGGCCGCCGTAGGCGCGCCCGCACATCGCGTAATTACCGGCGCCGTGCGAGCCGCCGATCACAATGGTCAGCTTCGGCACCGTGGCGCAGGCCACCGCGGTGACCATCTTGGCGCCGTCGCGGGCGATGCCGGCGTTCTCGTAGCGACGCCCGACCATGAAGCCGGTGATGTTCTGCAGGAACAGCAGCGGAATGCGCCGGCGGCTGGCGAGCTGCACGAAGTGCGCACCCTTCAGCGCCGACTCGGAAAACAGGATGCCGTTACTGGCGACGAGCGCGAGCGGATAGCCGCAGACGCGGGCGAAGCCGCAGACCAGGGTCTTGCCGTACAGCGCCTTGAACTCGTGGAACTCGGAGGCGTCGACCAGCCGCGCGATCACCTCGTGCACGGCGTACGGCTGGCGCAGGTCGCGCGGCAGGATGCCGCCGATGTCCGCGGCCGGATACAGCGGCTCCGCCGGCTCCTGCTGCGCCAGCCACTCCGGTGCCGGCGCATCGAGCGCAGCACAGGCTGCGCGCGCCAGCGCGAGTGCGTGCGCGTCGCTGTCGGCGAGATGGTCGACTACACCCGAAGTCCGCGCGTGCACGTCGCCGCCGCCGAGACTCTCCGCATCCACGACTTCGCCGGTGGCGGCCCGCACCAGCGGCGGACCGCCGAGGAAGATCGTGCCCTGGTTGCGCACGATGATCGACTCGTCGCACATCGCCGGCACGTAGGCACCGCCCGCCGTACACGAGCCCATGACCACCGCGAGCTGCGGAATGCCGGCGGCCGACAGGTGCGCCTGGTTGTAGAAGATCCGCCCGAAATGCTCGCGGTCCGGGAACACCTCGTCCTGCAGCGGCAGGAACGCGCCGCCCGAATCGACCAGATAGATGCAGGGCAGGCGGTTCTCGAGCGCGACCAGCTGCGCGCGCAGGTGCTTCTTCACCGTCATCGGCAGATACGAGCCGCCCTTCACGGTTGCGTCGTTGGCCACGACCATGGCCAGCCGGCCCTGTACGCGGCCGACGCCGGCGATGAGGCCCGCCGCCGGCGCCTCGTCGTCGTACATGCCATTGGCCGCGAGCGGGCTCAGTTCGAGGAACGGGCTGCCCGGATCGAGCAGCGCATCGACGCGATCGCGGGCCAGCAGCTTGCCGCGGGCGACGTGGCGTGCCCTGGAGCCGGCGTCGCCGCCCAGCGCCGCGGCGGCCTGGCGCTCGCGCAGCGTCGCGCACAGCGCCTGCATCGCGGCGGCGTTGTCGCGGAACTCGGCGCTGCGGCTGTCGGCGTGGGAAGTCAGTCGGGTCATTGTTGTGCCCTCGCCGGAAGCCTCAGGCGGTTGCCCGGAACAGTTCACGGCCGATCAGCAGCCGGCGGATCTCGGTGGTGCCGGCGCCGATCTCGTACAGCTTCGCATCGCGCAGGATCCGCCCGGCCGGGTAGTCGTTGACGTAGCCGTTACCGCCCAGCACCTGGATCGCGGCGAGGCCGGCGCGGGTGGCGCGTTCGGATGCGAACAGCAGGCAGCCCGCCGCGTCGAAGCGCGTCGTATGGCCGGCGTCGCAGGCGCGCGCGACCGCGTAGGCATAGGCGCGGGCCGCGTTGGCCTCGGAGTAGAGATCGGCGAGCTGCGCCTGCATGAGCTGGAAATTGCCGATCGGCTGGCCGAACTGCTGGCGTTCGTGCAGGTACGGGACGACGAGATCGAGCGCCGCGCGCAGCAGGCCGAGCGGGCCGCCGGTCAGCACGACGCGCTCGTAGTCGAGGCCCGACATCAGGATCGCCGTGCCTTCGCCGACGGCGCCGAGCACGTTGGCGGCCGGAACGATGCAGTCGTCGAACACCAGCTCGCTGGTGTCGGAGCCGCGCATGCCGAGCTTGTCGAGCTTCGCTCCGGCGCGGAAGCCCGGCATGCCGCGCTCGACGAGGAAGGCCGTGATGCCGGCCGCCCGGCTGCCGGGCGCGACCGTCGCGTACACGATCACGACATCGGCGACCGGACCGTTCGTGATCCACATCTTGCTGCCGTTCAGGCGGAAGCCATCGGCGCAGGGCTCGGCCCGCGTGCGCAGCGACAGCACGTCCGAACCGGACCCCGGCTCGCTCATCGCCAGCGCGCCGATGTGCTCGCCGCTGACGAGGCCCGGCAGCAGGCGGCGCTTCTGCGCGTCGGTGCCGAAGCGAACGAGCTGGTTCACGCACAGGTTCGAATGCGCGCCGTAGGACAGGCCGACTGCGCCCGAGGCGCGGCTGATTTCCTCCATCGCAATCACGTGCTCGAAGTAGCCGTAGCCGAGGCCGCCGTAATCCTCGGGCACGGTGAGGCCCAACAGGCCCATCGCGCCCAGCTCCGGCCACAGCTCGCGCGGGAAGCGGTTGTCGCGGTCGATCCCATCCGCCACGGGTGAAATGCGGCGGCGGGCGAATTCGCGCACGGCGGTCCTCAGTTCGTCCGCCCGCTCGCCTGACTGAAAGTCCAGCTCGATATCGAACACCAGGAGCCTCGAATAACCCGGTTCTTGCGGCTCCATGATAATTGTCCGACAATCCGACAATCAATACCCGGATCGCAGGATGTGACGATGTTCGAACCAGTCGGCCAATCGCCGGCCTACCGCCGGGTCTGCGAGGTGATCCGCGGGCGGATCCTGAGCCGCGACCTGCCGGAAGGGGCCGTTCTGCCGACCGAGACCGAGCTCGCCCGGCAGTTCGAGGTCAATCGCTCGACCGTGCGGGAGGCGCTGCGGCAGTTGCAGAGTAACGGTCTGGTCGGCCGGCGCCGCGGCGGTAAGCGGCTGGTGGTGACGCGGCCGACCAAGGAAGCAGTGGCTGGCGGATTCTCGCAGGCACTGGCGTTGCACGAAGCCCGGGTCATGGATGTCTGCGAGGCGCTGCTGGCCGTCGAGCCCGGCATCGCCGCCGCCGCGGCACGCCAGCGCGGCGACGCAACGGTGCAGCGCCTGCGCGCAGCCGCGCAGCGCTTCACCGGCGCCGGCGGCGACAGCGCGGAAGCCGTCGGGGCCGTCGCCGAGTTCTTCGATGCGCTGGCGGCCGGCAGCGGCAACCCGGTGTTCGTACTGCTGAACGAGCCGCTGATGGGGCTGCTGCAGCCGGGACTTGCGGACATCATCGACCGGGTACCGCAGGCGCGGCGCCGGATCGGCATGGCGCAGCAGCAGATCCTGCAGGCCGTCGCGGCCGCTGACGCGGACGCCGCGGCCGCCTGGATGTCACGCCACGTGCAGGATTTCCGTCGCGGTTACGAGGTCGCGGGCCTGCCGCTCGCAGCGGCGGTGGGCCACGGGCCGGGCTGAGCCGGGGATCAGAGCAGTTCGATCGCGACCGCGGTGGCTTCGCCGCCGCCGATGCACAGCGAGGCGACGCCGCGCCGGCCGCCATGGCGCCGCAGCCCGTGCAGCAGCGTCGCGAGGATCCGGGCGCCCGAGGCGCCGATCGGGTGACCGAGCGCACAGGCGCCGCCGTGCACGTTGACGCGCGCGTGGTCGAGCCCGAGCTCCTGCATCGCCGCCATCGTGACGACCGCGAAGGCTTCGTTGATCTCGTACAGGTCCACCTCCCCCGCTTGCCAGCCGGCGCGCTCGAGCACCTTGCGCAGCGCGCCGACCGGGGCGGTCGTGAACCACTCCGGCTCCTGCGCGTGCGAGGCCTGCGCGACGATGCGGGCCAGCGGGCGCAGCCCGGCCTTCCGGGCCGCAGCGGCACCGGCGAGTACGAGCGCCGCCGCGCCGTCCGAGATCGACGACGAACTCGCGGCCGTGACCGTGCCGTCCTGGGCGAACGCCGGTTTCAGTTGCGGAATCTTCTCGAGCGAGCAGGTGAATGGCGTCTCGTCGCGCGCGATGCGGCTCTCGCCCTTGCGCTCGCGGACGGTGACCGGCGCGATTTCCGCCTCGAATGCGCCCGACTCGATCGCGGCCAGTGCGCGGCGCACCGACTCGGCGGCGAAGGCATCCTGCGTCGCGCGGTCGTAGCCGTAGCGCCGTGCGGTGGCCTCGGCGAACGCGCCCATCATGCGACCGTCCCAGGGGCTCTGCAGACCGTCGCAGAACATGTGATCGAGCAGCTCACCGTGGCCCATGCGGTAACCGCTGCGGGCCTTCGGCAGCAGGTAGGGCGCGTTGCTCATCGACTCGATGCCGCCGGCCAGCACGAAGGCGGCGGCGCCGGCGGCGATCTGCTCGGCGCCCAGCATCACGGCCTTCATGCCGGAGCCGCACATCTTGTTGATGGTCATCGCCGGGACCGCGTGCGGCAGGCCCGCGGCGAGCGCGGCCTGGCGGGCGGGCGCCTGGCCCTGGCCGGCGGGCAGCACGCAGCCGAGGATCACCTCATCGACCGAGGCGGCGGCGAGGCCGGATTCCTCGAGGACAGCACGCAGCACGGCCGCGCCGAGCTGGGGCGCCGGGAGTGCGGCGAGGGAGCCCAGCAGCGCGCCGATCGGCGTGCGACGGGCGCTCAGTACGACGGGGGAATGATCTGGCATGTTGCTGATCCTGAAAGAAATAGTGACACCGGAACCGAAGACGGTTGCCCGGGGTCCCATTCGGTCCTGGTGGCTGATTTTGCCCTGCAAAATGAAAAAAGTCTCGCCTACCGGCGCGGTCGGAGACCGTCCTCGAAGAAGCCAATGAACCGGTCGGCGATGTCGGCCGCAGCCAGCGCCTCGGATTCGCGGTGCCAGTGCGCGATCCAGTTCAGGGCTCCGGCGATCGCAAATGCCGTGATCTTCGCATCGCAATCCCGAATCGAGCCATCGGCCGTGCCCTGCTGGATCAACGCGCGGATCTGCCGGTCGATTTCGCCCTTGCGGGCGCGGATCCGGGCGCTCATCGCGGCGTCGAGATCCTGGTCCTCGGCGCGGACCATGCACCAGCCGAATTCCGACGCGATCGCGAGTGCATAGCCGCGCAGGACGATGCGCAGCCGCTCGCGGCCGTTCCCGTGCGACCGGCGCGCTTCGTCGAAGGCCGCGCCGATGCCGGCGAGGCCGGCCTGGAAGCACTCGAACAGCAGGTCCTGCTTGTTGCGCACGTAGTAATACAGCGTCGGCTTGGTCACGCCGAGCGCCGCGGCAATGTCGTCGAGCGAAGTGTTGTGGTAGCCGCGTTCGCGAAAGGCGCGGGCCGCCGCGCGAATCACGGCATCGCGCTTCAGTGCGCGGTCGCGCCGGCGGCGCCCGCCGTGCCAGGGGGAAGCATGCCCGGCGGCGACCGTTCGCTGCTGCTGCGTCATCGGAACTCCACGCCTGCGCTTGACGGCCACCCCGCCGCGGCCGATACTGCTCGCAGTTATCTTACTCATGGGTAACATCGTGGGTCAACCGGTCCGGCGGGCGATCGGCGCTGGTGCGGCGACGGTGACCGCGGCGGACCGGCGCGGGCCGCTGCGCTTCGTCAGCGCGGCCTCGCTGTTCGACGGCCACGATGCCGCGATCAACGTCATCCGTCGCGTGCTGCAGGCGCACGGCGCCGAGGTCGTGCACCTCGGCCACAACCGCAGCGTGGCCGAACTGGTCGACGCCGCGATCCAGGAAGATGCCGACGCGATCGCGATCAGCAGCTACCAGGGCGGGCACAACGAGTACTTCCGCTACCTGGTCACGCAGCTTCGCGAGCGCGGCGCCGGGCACGTGCAGGTAGTCGCTGGCGGCGGCGGCACGATCGCGCCGGACGAGATCGCCGCGCTCGAAGCGGCCGGCGTGGCGAAGATCTACACGCCGGACGACGGCCTGAAGCTCGGCCTCGACGGCATGATCGAGGACGTGCTGCAGCGCGTCGGCGCGGTGCTGCGGCCGGCGTTCGCCGGCGACCGGGTCACGGTGGACGATCCGGTGGGGCTGGCCCGCGCGATCACGGCGCTCGAACTGGACCGCGACGGCCCGGCGGGAGCCCGCGTCCGCGCGCTCGCCGCCAGCGCTGCGACGCGGCCACCGGTGCTCGGCATCACCGGCACCGGCGGGGCGGGCAAGTCGACGCTGACCGACGAGCTGCTGGCGCGGCTGCTGCGCTGCTTCCCGGAGAGTCGTTTCGCGGTACTGGCCATGGATCCGACCCGGCGTCGCACCGGCGGTGCGCTGCTCGGCGACCGCATCCGCATGAATACGCTGGCCGGCGGTCGCGTGTTCATGCGCTCGCTGGCCACGCGGCGCCAGCATCTCGCGACCAGCGCGGTACTCGCCGACGCCGTGCGCCTGACCCAGGCGGCCGGTTTCGATCTGGTGATCGTTGAGACCGCCGGCATCGGCCAGAGCGACAGCGAGATCATCGATCGGGTCGACCTGTCGCTGTACGTGATGACCCCGGAGTACGGCGCCGCTACCCAGCTCGAGAAGATCGACATGCTGGACTTCGCCGATTTCATCGCGCTGAACAAGTTCGAGCGGCGCGGCGCCGAGGATGCGTTGCGCGACGTGCGCCGGCAGGTGGCGCGCAATCGCGGGCGCACCGGTGAGCCAGCCGAGCGGCTGCCGGTCTATCCGACGATCGCGAGCCAGTTCAATGACGCCGGCGTCAACGCCCTGTGTGCGGCATTGTGTGCGCGGCTCGACGCCGGCTGGGGCAGGCTGCGGTCGTGGCAGCCGGTGGATCTGGCGCCGCTCGGCCCGCCGCGTCGCGAGCCGATCGTGCCGGCGGAGCGCGGTAACTACCTGGCCGAGATTGCCGCCGGCGGGCGGGCCGCGCGCGAGCGCGCCGGGCAGGCCGCTGCCGCGGCCGCTCGCGCGCATGGTCTGTACCGCGCGCTGGCGACACTCGCGGACCCGGCGCTGCCCGCGCCTCTGGAATCTCATGCCGCGGCTGCGGCCGTAGTAGCCGACGGCACGCTCACCCGGCTGCGCCAGGAGTACGACGCGGCGCTGGCCGCGATCGGCGCCGAGGGCCTCGCGCTGCTGCGTGCCTGGCCGGAGCGCGCGCGCGCGGCGACGGCCGAGCGCTACCAGTACGAAGTCCGCGGCCAGCCGATGCAGGGTGACAACTACACGGCCACGCTGGCCGGACTGCGCCTGCCGAAGATCGCGGTACCGCGGCTGCAGGACTGGGGCGAGCAGCTCGCCTTCCTGCTGGCCGAGAATCTGCCGGGCTCATTTCCGTACACCGCCGGTATCTATCCGTACCGGCGTGAGGACGAGGATCCGACGCGCATGTTCGCCGGCGAGGGCATGCCGGAGCGGACCAACCGGCGCTTCCATTACCTCGCGCGCGGGCATCGCTCGGTGCGCCTGTCGACCGCGTTCGACTCGGTGACGTTGTACGGCGAGGATCCGGACGAGCGCCCCGACATCTACGGGCGGATCGGCAACTCCGGCGTGTCGATCGCGACGCTCGACGACCTGAAGCGCCTGTACTCCGGCTTCGACCTGTGCGCGCCGTCGACCTCGGTGTCGATGACGATCAACGGGCCGGCGCCGATGATCCTGGCGATGTTCCTGAACACCGCGATCGATCAGCAGGTCGAGCGCTGGCTGCGGGAGCAGGGGCGCTGGGCGGCCGCGGAGGCCGCGCTGCGGCAGCGTTGCGCCGGCCGCGAACGGCCGGTCTATCGCGGCGAGCTGCCCGCCGGACATGACGGCAGCGGCCTCGGCCTGCTCGGCGCCAGCGGCGCCGACATCGTCGACCGGGAGACCTATGAGCGCATCCGTGCGGACGCGCTGGCCCGCGTCCGCGGCACCGTGCAGGCCGACATCCTGAAGGAAGACCAGGCGCAGAACACCTGCATCTTCTCCACCGAGTTCGCGCTGCGGCTGATGGGCGACGTGCAGCAGCACTTCATCGACCAGCGGGTGCGCAACTTCTACTCGGTGTCGATCTCCGGCTATCACATCGCCGAGGCCGGCGCGAACCCGATCACGCAGCTCGCGTTCACGCTGGCCAACGGCTTTACGATCGTCGAGTACTACCTCGCCCGCGGCATGGCGATCGACGACTTCGCGCCCAACCTGTCGTTCTTCTTCTCGAATGGCATGGATGCGGAATACGCGGTGATCGGGCGCGTCGCCCGGCGCATCTGGGCGCGCGCGCTGCGCGAGCGCTACGGCGCCGGCCCGCGCAGCCAGATGCTCAAGTACCACATCCAGACCTCGGGCCGCTCGCTGCATGCCCGCGAGATCCAGTTCAACGACATCCGCACGACGCTGCAGGCGCTGTATGCGCTGTTCGACGGCTGCAACAGTCTGCACACCAATGCCTACGACGAGGCGCTGACGACGCCGACCGAGGCCAGCGTGCGCCGCGCGGTCGCGATCCAGCTCATCATCGCGCGCGAGCTGGGCCTGAACTTCAACCAGAACCCGTGGCAGGGCTCGTTCGTGGTCGGCGAGCTGACCGACCTCGTTGAGGAAGCGGTGTGGAGCGAGTTCGAGCGCCTGGCGGCGCGCGGCGGCGTGCTCGGCGCGATGGAGACGATGTACCAGCGCGGCCGGATCCAGGAAGAATCGCTGACTTGGGAACGGAAGAAGCACGATGGCAGCCTGCCGCTCATCGGCGTCAACACCTTCCTGCCGGAGCGCCCGGATGCGGACGAGAACCGCGTGGCCGAGCTGATCCGCTCGACCGGGGAGGAGCGGCAGGCGCAGGTGGCCGGCGTGCGCGCCTTCGATGCCGCCGACCCGGCGCGCCAGCAGGCGGCGCTGGCGCGGCTGCAGCAGGTCGCCGCCGCGGGCGGGAACCTGTTTGCCGAACTGCTGGACACCGTGCGCTACGCCTCGCTCGGGCGCATCACCCGGGCCCTGTACGAGGTCGGCGGCCAGTACCGCCGCGGGATGTAAGAAGGGCGCCAGAAAAGGGGACGCTTCCCTTTTCCGTGTTTCGGGGCCGAGCCTGGAAAAGGGAAGCGTCCCCTTTTCTGGCGCCCTTTTACAGCAGCCCTTCGCCGAGGGCGGCGCCCATGTTGCTGCGCGCGCGGTCGCGCAGCCGCGCGGCGGCGTCGTCGCCCGGCGGTGCCGGCAGCAGTTCGAGCACCTCGACTTCGAGCCGGCTGCGCCGCGGCAGCCACGTGCCCGAAGGCAGGATCCGGCGCGTGCCGCGGATCACGACCGGTACTACCGGGACCCCGGCGCGCACGGCCGTCGCGAAGGCGCCGGCGTGAAAGCGCGCGAGGCCGACGCGCGCGGTGAACGTGCCTTCGGGGAAGAACACCATCGACTCGCCGGCGCCGGCCGCACGCAGGATACGGCGCGTGTCGTTGGCGCCCTCGTGGCGGTTGAAGCGCTCGACGAACTGGTGGCCCATCCGGATCAGCAGCGGGCCGGCGACCGGCAACCGGGACGCCTCCTTCTTGATCACGAAGGCGAACCGCGGCGGCAGAGCCGAGAACAGCAGCGGCCCGTCCAGGTAACTCGAGTGATTGGCGACGACGATGCAGGGCCCGGCCGGCAGGTGTTCGAGGCCGCGGCAGTGCACGGGCAGGCCGGCCAGCAGGAAGAACCAGCGACCGGCGCGCCGGGCGGCGCGCCGTCGCCACGACAGTGACGGCAGCAGCAGCACGGCCAGCGCCGCCACGAGTACCATGACTCCGAGCAGCAGCCACAGCCATGCTGCCCAGAGCCGGCGCAGCGCTTTGGTCGTCACGGGCGACGGTCCGATGACCGGGGCACAATCTGTGATACAGGTCTGGTTATGTCAATGGCCATGGGGGTCTGTGAGGCATTTCACACCGGCCGTTGCCGGCGGCGCACGATACTGCCTCCGCATTCTGTCGAACAGACCCGCGGTTGGCCACCGGAGAGACGGTTTCCGGGCCGGAGCGAAGAGCACACCAGCGCATGAGCATCGCGATGAAGTCGTCGACGTCACTGCGGTCGTCTCCGCCGGTGGACCTTGCCGACGACGGTGGACCGGAGCCCGAGGTTCAGCGCTTCCTCGACGCGGTGTGGATGGAGCGCGGCCTGTCGCCGAACACGCTCGCCGCCTATCGTGCCGACCTCGGCGCGTTGTCGCGCTGGCTGCACGGGCGTGGTGCGGGCCTCGCGCGCGCATCCCGCAATGAACTGCTGGCCTTCATCGCCTGGCGGGTCGAGAGCGGGGCGCAGCCGCGCTCGACGGCGCGCCAGTTGTCGAGTTTCCGCCGCTTCTTCCGCCATCTGGTCCGCGAGGGCCTGCTGCGCGAGGATCCGACCGCGCAGATCGCGATGCCGAAGATCGGTCGCGCCCTGCCCAGGTCCCTGACCGAGAGCCAGGTCGAGGCGCTGCTCAACGCGCCGCTGACCACCGATCCGCTCGGTTTCCGCGATCGGACCATGCTCGAGGTGCTGTACGCGACGGGGCTGCGCGTTTCGGAACTGGTCGGCCTGCGCCACAACCAGGTCAACCTGAACCAGGGCGTGATCCGCATCGTCGGCAAGGGCAACCGCGAGCGGCTGATCCCGCTCGGCGAGGAAGCAGTGCGCTGGCTGTCGGAGTTCCTGCACGGGGCGCGCGGCGAAATCCTGCTCGACCGGCAGACCGACCACCTGTTCCCGACCCGCCGCGGCGACCGCATGACCCGCCAGGCGTTCTGGCACATCATCAAGCGCTACGCACGCAAGGCCGGCATCGAGCGCGAGCTGTCGCCGCACACGCTGCGTCACGCTTTCGCGACGCACCTGCTGAACCACGGCGCCGACCTGCGCGTCGTGCAGATGCTGCTCGGCCACAGCGACCTGTCGACGACGCAGATCTACACGCACGTGGCCCGCGAGCGCATGAAGGAACTGCACGCGCAGCATCACCCGCGCGGCTGAACGTCTCTGCTAGACTGCCCCGGTTCGAACGACCGGCGACCGGACCGGTCGAAGCCTCATGATGACGACCACCGCCATGCTCCACGGCCGTTCGCTGCTGCTGCTGCTGACCGCAGTCCTGGCGCCGGCGCTGGCCGAGTCGCCCCGACCGGCCGACCCACGGACCGCGATCGCCGAACGCCTGGACGTGCGCATCGAGGACATTCGTCCGTCACCGATACCGGGTCTGTACGAAGTCCGGCGCGGTGCGGAGATCGGTTACGTGTCGGCCGACGGCCGGCACTACATCGACGGCGACCTGTTCGACATCGGGACCCGCGACAACCTGACCGAACTGGCCCGCGAGCAGGGGCGCGTCGAGCTGTTGGCCGGCGTTCGCGACGACGACGCGATCGTATTCGCGCCGGACGGCCCGGCGCGCCATACGATCACGGTATTCACCGACATCGATTGCCAGTACTGCCAGAAGCTGCATCAGGACATGGCGGAGCTGAACCGGCTTGGTATCCGCGTGCGCTACCTGATGTTCCCGCGCGGCGGGCCCGACACCGCGTCCTGGCGCAAGGCCGAGGCGGTCTGGTGCAGCGCCGACCGGCGCGATGCGCTGACCCGGGCCAAGCGCGGGGAGGCCATCAAGGCCAGAACGTGCACGACGCCGGTCGCCGATCAGTACGAGCTCGGGCGCCGCGCCGGCATCCACGGAACCCCGGGCATCATCAGCGACCGCGGCGAGTACATCGCCGGGTACCTGCCGCCGGCCCGCCTCGCGAAGCTGCTGGCCGGCGCGAGCGTCAAAGCCGACGACTGAACCCGCGGCTCAGCGCTCCAGCAGATGCCGCTTCGGGCGGATGTCCTGCCACTGGTCGGCGTCCGGCGGCGGTTCGCCGCGACGGGTGATCGTCGGCCACTTCCGCGCCAGTTCCGCGTTCAGGGCGAGGAACTCGCGCTGCTCCCCGGGCACATCCTCCTCGGAGCAGATCGCGTCGACCGGGCATTCGGGCTCACACAAGGTGCAGTCGATGCACTCCTCGGGGTCGATGACCAGGAAGTTCGGACCTTCATGGAAACAGTCGACCGGGCAGACCTCGACACAGTCCATGTACTTGCAGCGGATACAGCTCTCCGTGACGACGAATGCCATCCCTGGGACTCCTGCGGAGGAAACGACGGGGGACGCGCATTCTGCCACAGGCCGGCGGGCCGGGCCGCTCAGCCGGGCCGGCGCCGGTCGATCGTCGTGAAGTGCAGGCCGCGGCTCCCGGCCGCGCGGTCCTCGAGATAGCGACGCAGCGCGAACGCGACGCTCGGGAACGCGATTTCATCCCAGGGGATCGCCGCTTCATCGTACAGGTCGACTTCGAGGCTCTCCTCGCCGATGCCGAAGCGCGGTTCGGTGAGGCCGGCCCGGAACATCACGTGAACCTGGTGCGCGTGCAGCACATGGACCACCGCGCACAGCTCGCCGATCTCGACCTCGGCCAGGGCTTCCTCGCGGCACTCGCGGGCCGCGGCCTGCTGCAGCGTTTCGTCGTTCTCCATGAACCCGGCGGGAATGGTCCAGAAGCCGTGGCGCGGCTCGATCGCCCGCCGGCACAGCAGGATTCGGCCGGCGTGCTCGACCACGCAGCCCGCCACGATCTTCGGGTTCTGGTAGTGGATCGTGCCGCAGGCGGCGCAGACGTGACGCGGGCGGTGGTCGCCGGAGGGAACCAGCAGCGCCACGGCCGACCCGCATTGCGAGCAGTACTTCATGGAGCGATTGTCGGGGCGCCGGGCCGCGCTGCCAAGCGCGGCCGGGGGCGGCACGGCCACGGCGGCGGGCCGGGCGGGGCTATATACTCGCGACCCGCAGCGCCGGGATGGCGGAATCGGTAGACGCAGTGGACTCAAAATCCACCGGTGGCGACACCGTGCGAGTTCGAGTCTCGCTCCCGGCACCAGCAGGTCGCTCCCGCCCCGGGGCCAGGACCTGCGACCTTTTTCCGGACCGGCGCATCTAAGGTGCCGATGGCCCGCCTCAGCGAACTCGAATTCCCGGCCGAACTGGTTGCGTCCGCCCGTGCAGGCGACCCGGCCGCACTGGCTGCGATCTACGACCAGGCCGCCGGTCCGATACTCACGCTGCTGGTCCGGCTGGTACGGCGCCGGGCCGTAGCCGAGGAATTGCTGCAGGAAACCTTCGTCGACGTGCTCGAGCACATCAGCGACTTCGCCGGCCGCTGTCCGCTCGCCGCGTGGATCCGCACGCTGGCGGTCAACCGGGCCCTGATGTACCTGCGTTCGCCTTGGCACCGCGCCGTCGATCGGCTCACGCCGGATCAGCACGCCGATGCCGGCCTCACGCTGGCCGGCAGCCGGTCGGGCGGCAACGACCAGGATCTGGAGCGGGCCCTGATGCGACTGCAGCCGCTGACCCGGGCGGTCATCTGGCTGCACGACGTCGAAGGCTATACCCATGCCGAGATCGGCGCGCTGCTCGGGCGGACGCCGAGCTTTTCCAAGTCCCAGCTCGCGCGCGCCCACCTGCGGCTGCGCGGCCTGCTGGAACGGGACACCGCTGTTCCCGAGGGGGCCGCATGCCGCCCCGTCTGAACTGTCTGGCCGCCCGGCTCGCGACGCTGCCGGAGTTCCGGCCGCCGGCCGGGGGCTGGCCGGCGGTGCTCGAGGCGCGCCGGCTCCGGCAGAGCCATGGCCCGCGGCAATGGCCGGCGCTGGCCGGCGTATTGGCGCTGGGTCTGGCGGGTGGACTGACGTGGCTGTCGACGCAGAGCGGTCCGGAGTCCCTGGCCGACCACCGCCCGGCGGCTTCCCTGGTGAGCGGCAGCGATGCGATTCGCCTCGAGAATGCCCGCCTCGAGTATCTGCTGGCGGCGATGCCGGAGCCCGGCTCGATGCGGGGCAGCACGGCCTTTACCGTCGTGGTCCTCGAGGACCGGCTGGCTGCGATCGATGACCGCCTGAGCGTGACCGTACTCGAGCCGCACGCTCCGGAAGCCGCCGACCAGCTCTGGCGGGAGCGGCGGGAACTGCTGGATTCACTGGTCCAGGTCCGCTACGCCGGCCTGGCCCGCAGCCGTTGAGCTGACGACTGGAGGTACCGATGAACATTCGACTGTTGTTCCTGACTCCGCTGGCCGCGGTTGCCGCCCTGGCCGCACCGGTGCCGCCGGCGCTGGCGCAATCCGATCCGCAGCCGGCGGTCACTGCCGAGCAGCGCCTGGAGGAGGCCAGCCGCCGCCTCGAGGAAGCCGCGCGCGAGGTGGCGCGCCTGTCGGCGGAGGTCCACGGCGCCCAGGACGTGGAGCGGTTTGAATTCCGGCTGGGCGGCCCGCCGCGTGCAATGCTCGGAGTCGTCCTCGGCGACAGCGACGCCGATCTGAAGGGCGTGCGGGTCACCAGCGTCAGCCCGGGCGGCCCGGCCGCCGAGGCCGGCGTACGCGCCGGTGACGTCATCGTTGCGATGGACGGCAACAAGGTCCGGACCGGTCGCGAAGTCGTGCGCGCGATGCGTGAGGTCGAGCCGGGCCGGAAAGTAGCGCTCGAGCTGCGGCGCGATAGTCGGCCGCTCCGCATCGAGGTCGAGGCCCGGGCGCGGGAAGGCGTCGGGCCGGGGCCGATGGGCGGCATGTTCGTACCGGATTGGACGCCGATGCCCCCCGATCATTTCGAGCACTGGCTGCTGGGCGGCTGGGGTGATGCGGAGCTGGCCACGCTGACGCCGGCCCTGGCCCGCTACTTCGGCACCGACAAGGGCGTGCTGGTCGTGCGCGCGCCTTCCGGCGTGAAGGAACTGCAGGACGGCGACGTGATCCAGTCGATCGGCGGGCGCGAACCGGCGGATGCACCGCATGCGATGCGGATCCTGCATTCGTACCAGTCGGGCGAGAACGTCGAGATGCGGGTTCTGCGCGAACGGCGCTCGCTGACCGTCCGTTTCGCCGTGCCGGAGCAGCACCGGCCCGGGCCGATGCGACGCCACCGGATCATCGAAGCGGTACCCGCGCCATTGGCGCCGCCTCCGCCGCCGGCACCGGAGGCGGACCGGACCTGAAGCCTGCCTGTGCTAGTCTGCGCGGCCCATGCGCCGCGCGGACTTTTTCTACGAGCTGCCGCCCGAGCTGATCGCACAGGAGCCGCTGCCCGAGCGCGGTGCGAGCTGGCTGCTGGCCCTCGACGGCGCGACCGGGGGCATCACCGACCTCCGGTTCGGCGATCTGCCGGGCCTGCTGCGGCCCGGCGACCTGCTGGTGCTCAACGACACGCAGGTCCTGCCGGCGCGCCTCGCCGGGCGCAAGGACAGCGGCGGCGCCTGCGAGCTGCTGCTCGAGCGGATCATCGCACCACGCCGGTTTCTGGCCCAGGCGCGCGCCAGCAAGGGGTTCCGCCCCGGCGCCGCGGTGCACTTGCCGGGCGGCGCGCGCGCCGTGATGCAGGCGCGCCGCGGCGAATTCCACGAGTTCGAGCTCGATCGCGACGCGGCGGCGTATTTCGCAGCGCATGGCTCGGTGCCGTTGCCGCCGTACATCGCGCGGCCCGCAGAGGAGGCGGACCGGGAGCGCTACCAGACCGTCTATGCCCGGAGCCCCGGCGCGGTGGCGGCGCCGACGGCGGGCCTGCACTTCGACCAGGCCATGCTCGCCCGGCTCGCGGCCCACGGCGTCACCCGTGCGAGCCTGACGCTGCACGTCGGCGCCGGCACCTTCCAGCCGCTGCGCAGCGACGATCTGACGAGTCACCGGCTGCACCGCGAGCGCTGCATCGTGCCGGCCGCCGCCGTGGCCGCGGTCGCGGCCACGCGCGCCCGCGGCGGGCGGGTCGTCGCGGTCGGCACGACGGTCGTACGCGCGCTCGAGGCCGCGGCGCGGGGTGGCACGCTGCAGCCGGCCGATGGCGAGGTCGACCTGTTCATCCACCCGGGCTGCCGTTTTCGCGTGGTCGATGCGTTGCTCACCAACTTTCACCTGCCCGAGTCGACGCTGCTGATGCTGGTCGCAGCCTTCGCGGGCCGCGAGCGCGTGCTCGCCGCCTATGCCCATGCGGTGGCGGCGCGCTACCGGTTCTTCAGTTACGGTGACGCGATGTTCGTGACCCCGGATCCGTCCGTGCTGCTGCCGCGGGACGGCGAACCATGAAGTTCGAGGTCGTCGCCAGTGACGGCGCAGCGCGCCACGCTGTACTGACCCTCGCGCGCGGGGTCGTGCCGACCCCGGCCTTCATGCCGGTCGGCACCTGCGGCACGGTCAAGGGCGTGACGGCGGAAGAGCTGCAGGCCTGCGGCGCGACGATCGTGCTGGCCAACACCTTCCACCTGTTGCTGCGCCCCGGCCCGGAGCTCGTCGGCGCGCACGGCGGGCTGCACGGTTTCATGCACTGGCCGGGCCCGATCCTGACCGACTCGGGCGGTTACCAGGTGTTCAGCCTGGCCGGGATGCGCAAGCTCAGCGAGGAAGGCGTCCGCTTCCGCTCGCCGGTCGACGGCGCCATGGTTTTCCTCGACCCGGAGCGGTCGATGGCCGTGCAGCGCGCGCTCGGCTCGGACATCGCGATGGTCTTCGACGAATGCACGCCGTACCCGGTGTCCGAGGCCGTGGCGCGCCGCTCGATGGAGCTGTCGCTGCGCTGGGCGCGGCGCAGCCGCATCGCCTGGGACGCCGCGGCCGGGCCCGGCGAGCTGTTCGGCATCGTGCAGGGCGGCATGCACGAGTCGCTGCGGCTCGCCTCGCTGGAGGGACTGCTCGACATCGGCTTTGCGGGACTCGGCATCGGCGGCCTGTCGGTCGGCGAGACCGCCGGGGAGCGCGCGCAGGTGCTCGCCGGCCTGTTGCCGCGGATGCCGCAGGACCGGCCGCGCTACCTGATGGGCGTCGGGCGGCCGGAGGACCTGGTTGCGGCGGTGGCGGCGGGCGTCGACCTGTTCGACTGTGTGATCCCGACGCGGCACGCGCGCAACGGCCACCTGTTCGTGCCCTGGGGTGTGCTCAACATCCGCAATGCCCGCTACGCCGGCGATACCGGTCCGGTCGATCCGGACTGCCGCTGCTACACCTGCCGCCATTTCAGCCGGGCCTACCTGCGCCACCTCGACCGCTGCGGCGAGATGCTCGGGCCGCGCCTAGCCACCCTGCACAACCTGCACTACTACCTGGCGCTGATGGCCGGCATGCGCACGGCGATCGCCGCCGGGCAGTTCGACCGCTTCCGCAGCGAATTCCTGTCCCGGCGGCAGCCGGATGGCGGCGCTGTGGCATAATCCCGCGCCTTTCCGGGGATCGGCGCTGGCCGGTTCCGCTGCACAGAGGATATACATGGACTTCTTCCTGTCTCCGGCCTGGGCCCAGGCCGCGGCGCCCCAGGGCAACGTCTGGGTCAGCATGCTGCCGCTGGTGCTGATCTTCGTCGTGTTCTACTTCCTGCTGATCCGGCCGCAGACGAAGCGGGCCAAGGAGCACCGCGAGATGGTCGGCCGGCTGGCCAGCGGCGACGAGGTCGTCACCAGCGGCGGCATCCTCGGCCGGGTCACCGAGGTCGGCGAGGTCTTTATCACGCTCGAGGTCGCCCCCGGCGTCGCGCTGCGCGTGCAGAAGGTGCAGGTCGGGCAGTTGATGCCGAAGGGCACGCTGAAGGGCGCCTGAGCCGGCTGGGGCCGCACCGCAATGCATCAGTTTCCGGCCTGGAAGAGCTGGACCGTGCTGGTGGTTCTGCTGGCCGGCCTCGTGCTGGCGCTGCCCAACGTGTTCGGCGAGTCCCCGGCGCTGCAGTTGTCGCGCAAGGACCGGGCGCCGTTCACCGAACCGGCGCTGGCGGAATTCGCCGGGCTGCTGGCCGGTGCCGGTATCGCCAGCGAGACTGTCTATCTGGACGACGGTGGCCGCCTGTGGCTGCGCTTCGGCGACGTGCCGGCACAACTCGCCGCGCGCGACCTGATCCAGCGCCAGTACGAGGGTCAGTTCGCGATCGCGACCACCTTTGCCTCGCGTGCGCCGCGCTGGCTCGGGACGCTCGGTCTCGAGCCGATGAGCCTCGGCCTCGACCTGCGCGGCGGCATCTATCTCGTTTACGAGGTGGACGTCAACGGCGCAGTTACCCAGCTCGTGCAGGTCATGGAGCGCGACCTGCGCAAGACGCTGCGCGACGCGCGCATCCAGTACGACGACGTCGCGGCCGAGGGCACGCGCGTCAGCATCCGCTTGCGCGACCCGGCGCGGCACGACGACGCGCTCGCGGCAATCCGCAAGTTCGATCCGCAGCTCGTGCTGAAGGACGGCGCGACGCCCGCGGAGCTGCTGACCGAACTGACCGAGGACCAGGTGCGCCAGCGCCAGGATTTCGCGATCCAGCAGAACATCACCGCGCTCAACAACCGGGTCAACGCGCTCGGCGTGGCCGAGCCGGTGGTGCAGCGGCAGGGCCTGAACCGGATCGCGGTGCAGTTGCCGGGCATCCAGGACGCCTCCGAGGTCGTGCGCGTGCTCGGCAAGGTCGCGACGCTGGAATTCCGGCTGGTCGATCCGGTGAACAGCCCGCTCGAGGCGGAGCGCAGCGGCCGCACGCCGCTCGGCATGCGGCTGTACCGGCAGCGCGACGGCGGCCCGGTGCTGCTGCGCCGCGACATCATCGCCACCGGCGACCAGCTCGTCGACGCGTCGTTTGCGCCGGCCCAGGGTGAGCCGGCGGTCAGCGTCGTGCTCGACAGCCGCGGCGGCGAGGAAATGCTGCGCACGACCCGCGAGAACGTCGGCCGGCCGATGGCGGTCGTGTTCATCGAGAAGGAGCGCGAGCTGGTCGAGCGCGACGGCCGCAAGGTGGTCGTCGATCGCTCGAAGGAGGAGGTCATCAGCGTCGCGACGATCCGCGGCGTGTTCTCCAGCCGCTTTCAGATCACCGGGCTGAGCGCGGCCGAGGGCCAGGAGCTGGCCAAGCTGCTGCGCGCCGGCGCGCTGGCCGCGCCGCTGTACATCGTCGAGCAGCGCCTGATCGGCCCGAGCCTCGGCCGCGACAACATCCAGCGTGGCTACCAGGCGCTGCTGCTCGGCATGGCGGTCCTGTTCGCCTTCATGGCCGTCTACTACCGGGTGTTCGGCCTGGTCGCCTGCGCGGTGCTGGCCGCCAACGTGGTGTTGATCACCGCGCTGCTGTCCCTGTTCAAGGCGGCCCTGACCCTGCCCGGCATCGCCGGCATCGTGCTGACGGTTGGCATGGCGGTCGACGCCAATATCCTGATCTTCGAGCGCATCCGCGAGGAGCTGCGCAACGGCAGCAGTCCGGTCGCCGCGATTACTGCCGGCTTCGAGCGCGCGTTCTCGGCGATCCTCGATTCGAACGTCACGACCCTGATCGCCGGCATCATGCTGTTCGCGTTCGGCACCGGGCCGATCAAGGGCTTCGCGGTGGTGCTGAACCTCGGCATCCTGACCTCGATGTTCACGGCGCTGGTCGGCAGCCGGGCGCTGCTGCACGTGATCTACGGCCGCCGCCGGCGCGTCGAGCGGCTGGCGATCTGAGGGCGGCGACATGGAGCTGTTCCACAAGGCGACCAACATCCGCTTTCTCGAGCGGCGCCGCTACTGGTATGCGGCATCGGCCCTGCTGGTCGTGCTGTCGCTGGCGGCGGTCGCGGTGCGCGGCCTCAATCTCGGCATCGACTTCACCGGCGGCGTGGTCGTCGAGATGCACTTCCCGCGGGCACCGGACCTCGACCGCCTGCGCCGGACGCTCGCGGAGACCGGGCTCGGCGAGGCCCAGGTTCAGAGCTTCGGCACGGCGCAGGACGTGCTGATCCGGGTGCCGCCGGCCGAGGGGGCCGCAGCCCGCGAGATCACCGAGCAGGTGCGCGCGGCGGCGGCTGCGATCGATGCCGGAGCCGAGCTGCGGCGTACGGAGTCGGTCGGTCCGCAGGCCGGGCGTGAACTGGCCGAGAAAGGGGCGACCGCGCTGCTGATGGCGCTGCTGTTCATCGGCGTCTATGTGATCGCGCGCTTCCAGTGGAAGTTTGCGGTTGGCGCGATCGTGGCGGTGCTGCACGACCCGATCGTCGTGGTCGGGGTGTTCGCGCTGTCCGGCCTGACCTTCGACCTGTCGGTGCTGGCGGCAATCCTCGCCGTGATCGGCTACTCGCTGAACGACACGGTGGTCGTGTTCGACCGCGTGCGCGAGCGCCTCGTGCAGATGCGCAAGGCGACAGCGCTCGAGGTCATGGATGTCGCGATCAACGAGACCCTGTCGCGGACCCTGCTGACCTCCGGCACGACGGCCCTCGTCGTGCTGGCGCTGATCGCCTTCGGCGGACCGGCCCTGCGGCCGTTCGGCATCGCGCTGCTGACCGGCATCGTCGTCGGCACCTACTCGTCGATCTACGTGGCCGGCGCGCTGGCGCTCGACCTCGGCCTGTCGCAGCGCGACCTGATGGCGCCGGAGAAGCGCGCCGAGGTCGACAACCTGCCGTGAAGCGGCCGCGGGATTGCCGCGGAGCGGAGTGCCACGATGCTCGAACTGCTGACCGACCCGGCGGCCTGGGTCTCGTTCCTGACCCTGACGGTGCTCGAGATCGTGCTCGGCATCGACAACATCATCTTCCTGTCGATCCTGGTCTCGCGGCTGCCGAAGGCGCTGCAGCAGCGGGCGCGGCTGCTCGGGCTCGCGTTCGCGATGCTGACGCGCATCGCGCTGCTGTTTTCGATCACCTGGCTGGTACGCCTGACCACGCCGTGGTTCACGGTGCTCGGCGAGGAGATCTCCGGGCGCGACCTGATCCTGCTGATCGGCGGTCTGTTCCTGCTGGTCAAGAGCGTCAATGAGATCCACTCGGCGCTGGAGGGGCCGGAGCAACCGCTGGGCCACGGCGTGCGGCTGCGCTCGCAGGTCACCGCGGTGATCGTGCAGATCGGCCTGATCGACATCGTGTTCTCGCTCGACTCGGTCTTCACCGCGATCGGGCTGGCCCAGCACGTCGAGATCATGGTCGCGGCGATCGTGCTGGCGGTGCTGGTGATGATGCTGCTGGCGCGGCCGATCAGCGAATTCGTCGACCGGCACCCGACCATCAAGGTGCTGGCGCTGGCGTTCCTGATCCTGATCGGCGTCGCGCTGGTGGCCGAGTCGCTGGACTTCGAGATCCCGAAGGGCTACCTGTACTTCGCGATGGCCTTCTCGATCGGCGTCGAGATGATCAACCTGCGCATCCGCCGCCGCGGCCAGCCGGTCGGGCTGCACGCCGGCCCGCGCGCACCCGGCGCGCCGCCGCCGGGCGGCTAGTTGGCGAGCTCCGCGGGCACGAGCGGCGCGAACGCATCGACCAGCGCGCGATAGACGGTCGGATTGCCGGCCACGATATGGGGACCGTCCCCATATTCGCGGCCGGCGGGCGTGCCGACCAGGCCGCCGGCTTCGGTGATCAGCAGCACGCCGGCGGCCGTATCCCAGGGCGCCAGGCCGATTTCCCAGAAGCCGTCGAAGCGGCCCGCCGCGACGTAGGCCAGGTCGAGCGCAGCGGAGCCGGCGCGGCGCAGGCCGGCCGCGTGCAGCGCCACGTGTTCGAACATCGCCAGATACGGCTGCATCCAGCGCCGGTTGTCGCGGTACGGGAAGCCGGTGCCGATCAGCGCGCCGTCGAGACCGCGATGGTTCGAGACGCGCAGTCGCCGGCCGTCGAGCAGCGCGCCGGCGCCGCGCGCCGCGGTGAAGAGCTCGCCGCGCAGCGGATCGAAGACGACGCCGGCTTCGAGCCGGCCGCGGTGGCGGCAGGCGATCGAGACCGCGAGATGCGGGAAGCCGTGCAGGAAGTTGGTGGTGCCGTCGAGCGGGTCGATGATCCACAGGTACTCGTGGTCGCCCTGCCGGCCGCTCTCTTCGGCGAGGATCGCGTGCTGAGGATAGGCCTTGCGGATCGCGGCGATCACCTGCTGCTCGGCGGCCTGGTCGATTTCGGTGACGAAGTCATTGCGGCTCTTCTCGCTGACCGACACGCCGCCGGCGCGGTCGAGATTGCGCGCGATCAGTTCGCCGGCCCGCCGCGCGGCGCCGACCGCGATGTTCACGAGGGGATGCATCGTCCGCTCCGGATGGCCATGGGCGCAGCACGGGCCCGCCGGGGCTGCTGCGCAGGGCGGCTAGAATAGCAGCATGCAGCAGGCGACGGGTCGGCGATGAACACGGCGGCGGGGCGGCCTGTCTACCTCGACTACGCGGCGAGCGCGCCGCTCGAGCCGCGCGTCGCCGAGCTGATGTGCGCGTGCCTGCGCGATCCGGCGTTGCAGGCCAACCCGTCCGCTGTGCACCGCCCGGGACGCGCCGCCGCCGCCGTCGTCGCCCAGGCCCGGGCCCGAGTCGCGGCGCTGATCGGCGCCGGGCCGGAGGCGATCGTGTTCACCTCCGGCGCCACCGAGAGCGTGAACCTTGCCGTGCTCGGCACCGTGCGCGCGGCGCCGGCGGGCCGGGGCCACGTCGTCACGGCGCGCACCGAGCATCGTGCCGGGCTCGAGGCCTGCCGCGAGCTGGAGCGGGCCGGACATCCGGTCACCTGGCTGCGCCCGGACGCCGGCGGCCGCATCAGCGCCGCGCAGGTCGGCGCGGCGCTGCGACCGGACACGGCCCTGGTGTCGCTCATGCATGCGAACAACGAGCTCGGCGTGCTGACCGACCTCGTGGCGATCGGCCGGGCCTGCGCCGAACGCGACGTACCGCTGCACGTGGACGCGGCGCAGAGTGCGGGGCGCGTGCCGCTCGACGTGCGCGAGTCCGGGGTGGCGCTGCTCAGCTTCTGCGCGCACAAGCTGGGCGGGCCGAAGGGCATCGGCGCGCTGTACCTGCGGCGGCGGCCGCGGCCGGCGCTGCGGCCGCTGCTGTTCGGCGGTGGTCAGGAGGGCGGCCTGCGTCCGGGTACGCTGGCGACGCCGCTGATCGCCGGCTTCGGCCTGGCCTGCGAAATTGCCGTGGGCGAGATCGTGAAGGAAGAACCGCGGGTGCGGGCGCTGCGCGAGCGGCTCTGGGCCGGGCTGCAGCCGGCGGCGCCGGTCTGGCGCAACGGTGCCGCCGAACCGAGCGTGCCCGGGATCCTGAACGTCTGTTTCCCCGGCATCGAAGGCGAGAGCCTGCTGTTCGCGCTCGACGGGCAGCTCGCCGCGACCAGCGGTTCGGCCTGCAGTTCGGCCAGTGGGGAACCGTCTCCAGTGCTGACCGCAATCGGCCGTTCGGAACTCGCGGCGCAGGCCTCGCTGCGCCTGAGCCTCGGGCGCCACACGACGGCCGCGGAGGTGGACGCGGCGGCAGCGCTGCTGATCGCCGCGGTGCAGCGGCTGCGCCGGGCGGCGCCGCCGGGCGCGATCGAGCGCATCGCCTGAGGCGCGCATGGAGTACTCCGAGGAAGTCCGCCGCCTGTTCGACACGCTGCCGCACTGCGGTGAACTGGCCGCCGGCGCCGGACCGATCGTCGCCGGCGAGGCGGCCGAGCTCGAACGCGGCGCGTGGCTGCGCTTCGAGGCACGGCTTGCGGATGGCGCCATCGTCGATGCTGCGTTCCGGGCCTGGGGCTGCCCGCACACGCTGGCGGCGGCCGCGCTGACCGCGGCGCGCCTGCCCGGCTGGCGGGCCGGTACGCCGCCGCCGGTCGATGCGCGCTCGCTGGCCGGGGAACTCGCCGTGCCGGCCGACAAACTCGGGCGGCTGCTGGTGCTCGAAGATGCGCTGCAGTCGCTGCTGCGCCGCGCTTCTGAGCTACAATCGGCGCCGCCCGGGGGCTGATTCCCCGCGGAGTGCCGCACCACCATGGCCATCACGCTGACCGCCGCCGCTGCCGATCGGGTCCGCCGCCATCTCGCCGAGCGCGGGCGGGGCGTCGGCCTGCGCCTCGGGGTCCGCAAGACCGGCTGCTCGGGCTTCGCCTACCTGGTCAACTACGCCGAAGAAGTGCGCCCGGACGACCGGGTGTTCGAGTCCGGCGGCGTGCAGGTTGTGGTCGATCCCGAGAGCCTCGCGCTGATCGACGGCACCGAGGTGGATTTCGTGCGCCAGGGCTTCAGCGAAGCCTTCCGCTTCCGCAATCCGAACGTGCGCGGCGAGTGCGGCTGCGGCGAGAGTTTCAACGTCTGACCTTCCGGTTTCCCTGTCATTCCTGATCTCGCGAGGTATCCATGGCGGTTGAGCGTACCCTGTCCATCGTCAAGCCCGACGGCGTGGCTGCTAACCTGATCGGCGAGGTCTGGCGCCGCTTCGAGCAGGCGGACCTGCGGATCGTCGCGGCGCGCATGCTGCAGTTGACGACCCCGCAGGCCGAAGGCTTCTATGCGGTCCACCGCGAGCGGCCGTTCTTTCGCGATCTGTGCACGTACATGTGCTCGGGGCCGGTCATCGTGCAGGTACTCGAGGGCGAGAATGCGGTCGCGCGCAACCGCGAGCTGATGGGGGCCACCGATCCGAAGAAGGCGGAGCCGGGCACGATCCGCGCCGATTTCGCCCGCAGCATCGAGGAAAACGTCGTGCACGGCTCGGACAGTGTCGAGAACGCCGCGCGCGAGATCGCCTACTTCTTCGCCGCCACCGATCTCTGCCCGCGCAGCCGCTGACCTCGATGGACGCCGCGCCGGTCACGCCGCAGAACCTGCTCGGGCTGCCCCGCCCGGAGCTGGAGGCGTACGTCGCGACGCTGGGGGCGCGGCCCTACCGGGCGCGGCAACTGCTGCAGTGGATCTACCGCCGCGGCGCCCACCGCTTCGCCGACATGACCGACCTGGCCAAGGACTTTCGCGCCACGCTCGCGGGCACGGCCGAGGTCCGCGTCCCGGAAATTCTGCGGGCGAGCGCCTCGGCCGACGGCACGCGCAAGTGGCTGCTGCGCATGCCCGGTGCCGCGACCGCGGAGCAGGCCATCGAGACGATCTGGATCCCGGAACCCGATCGCGGCACGCTGTGCGTGTCCACGCAGATCGGCTGTGCGCTCGACTGCGCGTTCTGCGCGACCGGGCGGCAGGGCTTCAACCGCAACCTGACCGCGGCCGAGATCATCGGCCAGGTGTGGCTGGCCAACCGTGAGCTCGGCCGCTGGCCGGACGGCCCGCGGCTGATCACCAACGTCGTGCTGATGGGCATGGGCGAGCCGCTCGCCAACTACCGCAACGTGCTGGCGGCGCTGCGCCTGCTGCTCGACGACCTCGGCTACGACCTGTCGCGGCGCCGGGTGACGCTGTCGACTTCGGGCCTGGTGCCGCAGATCTACCGGCTCGCGCAGGACTGCAACGTCGCGCTGGCGGTGTCGCTGCACGCGCCGAACGATGCCTTGCGCGACCGGCTCGTGCCGATCAACCGGCTGCACCCGATCGCCGGGCTGCTGGCGGCCTGCTGGCACTACCTCGAGCGCCAGAATGGCCGCAGCATCACCTTCGAGTACACGCTGCTCGACGGCGTCAACGACCAGCCGGCGCTGGCCCGGGAACTGGCCGCGCTGCTGCGCGGTCATCTGGCCAAGGTGAACCTGATTCCGTTCAATCCGTTCCCCGGCACTTCGTTCCGGCGTTCGCCGCCGGCGGTCGTCGCGCGGTTCCGCGACGAGCTGGTCCGTGCCGGCCTGACGACCACCGTGCGGCGGCCGCGCGGTGACGACATCGATGCGGCCTGCGGCCAGTTGCGCGGGCGGGTGCTGGACCGGACCCAGGTCCGGCTCGGCGAGCGCGCCGGGCGCGCGGCGGTGCCGGCATGAAGCGCGCGGGCTGGTGGCCGCTGCTCGGCCTGTGCTGCTGCCTCGCGGCCGCGGCGCAGGACACCAGCCCGGCGGATCCGCGCATCGAAGCGGCGCGCATCAACACGCGGCTGGCGATGGAATACCTGAAGCTCGGCCAGCTCGCAGTCGCCCGCGACAAGATCGAGCGGGCGCTGCTGCAGAACCCGCGCGATGTCGCGGTGCAGATCGGCGCCGGACTCGTGTACGAGCGGTTGCTCGACAACCGGCGCGCCGAGCGCCATTACCGCCAGGCGCTGAAGACCGATTCGAGCCACCCCGAGGCGCAGAACGCGCTCGGCGCATTCCTGTGCCGCAATGGCGACCAGCAGCGCGGCGAGACGATGTTCGTCAGCGCGGCGCGGAATCCGCTGTATCGCACGCCCGAGGTGGCCTATACCAACGCCGGTGTCTGCGCCCGCGGCGCCGGGCGGCTCGAGCAGGCCGAAGCCTATCTGCGCCAGGCGCTGGCGCTGCGCGCGAACCACGCCGAGGCTCTGCTGCAGCTCGCCGGCGTCGCCTTCGAACGCGGCAACTACCTGTCGGCGCGGGCCTTCGTGCAGCGCTTCCTCGACTCCACCCCGGTGACCGCCGAGGTGCTGCTGCTCGGCTATCAGGTCGAGAAGTCGCTCGGCGCCGCCCGCGCCGCCCTGGCCTTCGCCGAGCGCCTGCGGCAGGAGTTTCCCGAATCCGCGCAGCGGCGCGCACTCGACGCCCAGACCGCGCCGACTCCGGAATGAAGCGCGCGAATTCCGCCAGCGCGGCGCCATGGCCGGCCGCGCCGGCTGCTGAAGGCTGAGCGATGAGCCGGACCCTGCAGGCGGTGCGCGGCATGAACGACCTGCTGCCGGCGGCGCTGCCGCTGTGGCAGTTCGTCGAGCGGCAGGCGCGCGAGCTGTTCGCCGCGTACGGCTACCAGGAGATGCGCGTGCCGCTGGTCGAGCACGCCGACCTGTTCCAGCGCTCGATCGGCGAACAGACCGACATCGTTGAGAAGGAGATGTACACCTTCGAGGACCGCGGTGGCGACCGCCTGAGCCTGCGTCCCGAGGCGACCGCCGGACTGGTGCGCGCGGCGATCGAGAACGGCCTGCTGCACAACCAGCGGCACCGGCTGTGGACCAGCGGGCCGATGTTCCGGCACGAGCGGCCGCAGCAGGGCCGCTACCGCCAGTTCCACCAGATCGACTGCGAGGCCTTCGGCTACGAGGGCCCGGACATCGACGCCGAGATGATCCTGCTGTCGGCGCGATTGTGGCAGCGGCTCGGCCTCGGCGGCCTGCGGCTGCGGATCAACTCGCTCGGCACGCCGGAGTCGCGGCGCGAATACCGCGCGCAGCTCGTCGACTACTTTACCCGGCACCGCGACCAGCTCGACGCCGACAGCCTGCGGCGCCTCGACGGCAACCCGCTCCGGATCCTCGATTCGAAGAACCCGGCGCTGGCCGCAATCGTCGCCGGTGCGCCGGCGCTCACCGAGCACCTCGATCCGGCCTCGCGCGAGCACTTCGAACGCTTCCAGCAACTGCTCGCGGCCGGCGGCATCGACTTCACCATCGACCAACGCCTGGTGCGCGGGCTCGACTACTACTCGCGCACCGTGTTCGAGTGGACCACGACCGCGCTCGGTGCCCAGGATGCCGTCTGCTCGGGGGGACGTTATGATGGCCTCGTCGCGCAGCTCGGCGGCGAGCCGACCCCGGCGGTTGGCTGGGCGCTCGGTGTCGAACGACTGGTCAGCCTGCTGCAGGCCAGCGGCATCGCGGCGCCGCCGGGCCCGCCCGGGGTCTATGTCGTGCTGGCCGGCGAGCGCGCACTGCTTGCGGGTCTGCCGCTGGCCGAGCGGCTGCGGGCAGCGCTGCCAGGCGTGACGGTCGAGGTGAACCTCGGTGGCGGCGGTTTCAAGGCGCAGTTGCGGCGCGCGGACCGCAGTGGTGCACGGCTGGCCCTGATCCTCGGCGATGACGAGGTCGCGCGCGGTGTGGCGGCGCTCAAGGATCTGCGCGGCGCGGGCCCGCAGCAGGATTGCGCCTGGGACGAACTGCCGGCGCGGCTGCGCGCGCTGCTGGAGTAAGGGATGGTCGACGAATATCTGTCCGAGCGCGAACAGGCCGAGCTGCTGCGCCAGTGGCTGCGCGAGAACTGGCTGTGGCTGTTCAGCGGCATCGCACTCGGACTCGGCGGCCTGTACGGTTATCGCTGGTGGGAGGGCCATCACGAGCAACGCTCGCTGGCCGCGGAGCAGCGCTTCACCGCGATGCTCGCGGCGCTGGAACGCAATGCCCGCGATGAAGGTGTGCGCATCGCCGGCGAAATCACCGGCGAGTACGACGATACACCCTATGCGGACCAGACGACGCTGGTGCTGGCGCGGCTCGACGTCGAGGCCGGCGTGCTGGCGCAGGCGGCCAATCGTCTCGGCAGCGTCATGAATACCTCGCGCGACCCGGAACTGGCGCTGGTCGCCCGGCTGCGCCTCGCGCGCGTGCAGCTTGCGCAGGGTCAGTACGACGCCGCGCTGGCCACGCTCGACGGCGCGAAACCGGCGGCCGCCGCAGCGCGCGTGGCCGAGCTGCGCGGCGATGTGCTGCAGGCGCGCGGCGACCTGGCCGGGGCGCTCGCCGCCTACCAGCAGGCGCAGCAGGCCGCGGCCGGCGGCCAGGTCGACCCGGAGCTGCTGGCGCTGAAGATCGAGTCGCTGGCCGCGCAACAGAAGGTGGAGTGAGCGATGCGCATCACGAGACAGACGGGCCTGTTGCTGCTGTGTGCAGTCCTCGCGGCCTGCGGCAAGGGCAAGGAGAAGGATATCGATCCGCCGGCCGAGCTGGTCGGGTTCAGCGCGCGCATCGACGTCGCGCGCGCCTGGAGCGGCGGCGGCGGTGGTGGCGAAGAAGTGCTGCGCCTCGGCCTGCGCCCGGCGGTCGCGGATGGGGTCGCCTATGTCGCGGGCTACGGCGGCGCGATCGAGGCGTTCGATCTCGCCACCGGCCGCGCGAAGTGGCGCTACTCGGGCAAGCTGCCGTTCGGCGGCGGGCCCGGGATCGGCGAAGGCCTGGTCGCGGCCGGCTCCGTCGCGGGCGACGTCGTGGCGCTCGAGGCCGCGACCGGCAGCCAGCGCTGGCGGGTGACGGTCGGCGGCGAAGTGCTGTCCGCGCCGGCGATCGGCGGCGGGCTGGTCGTGGTGCGGACGGTGGACGGGCGAGTCCGCGGACTGCGTGCGGCCGACGGCAGCGAGGCCTGGAACTACGAACAGCCGGTGCCGCGCCTGACCCTGCGTGGCAGCGGCGGGCCGGTGATCCACGGCGACCTCGTGCTGACCGGCTTCGACAACGGCCGCGTGGCCGCGCTGGCGCTGGCGAGCGGCGACCTGCTGTGGACCGCGACGGTCGCTCCGGCCAAAGGTCGCACCGAGATCGAACGGCTGGTGGATATCGATTCGACCGTCGCCGTCGTCGGTGAGGACGTGTTCGTCGTCGGCTTCCAGGGCCGGGTCGCGATGCTCGCGCTGGAGTCCGGCCAGATCTGGTGGGCGCGCGAACTCTCGAGCCATCGCGGACTGGCCGCGGACGAGGACAAGCTGTACGTGACGCTCGCCGACAGCACGGTCGTCGCGCTGCGGCGCCGCGACGGCACCGAGGTCTGGCGCCAGGCGCAGTTCCTGAACCGGGCGCTGTCCGCGCCGGCGGTGAATGGCGAGCTGCTCGCGGTCGGCGACTTCGAGGGCCACGTGCACTGGCTCGACACGGCGACCGGCGCGGTGGTCGGCCGCGCCAAAGCCGGCGGCAGCCGGATCAGTAACCGCCCGGTGGCGGCCGGGGATCTGTGGCTGGTGCAGTCCGACTCCGGCGCCGCCCACGCACTGCGTACGCGACCCCGCGCCAGCGGGTGATCTGCGCCCGCTGGTCGCCCCGATGCTGCCCGTTATCGCGCTCGTGGGGCGGCCGAACGTCGGCAAGTCCACGCTGTTCAACGCGCTGACCGGGACCCGCGACGCGCTGGTCGCGGACGAGCCCGGCCTGACCCGCGACCGCCAGTACGGTTTTGGCCAGTCGGGCGAGGCGCGCTTCATCGTCGTTGATACCGGCGGTCTGGTCGAGTCACCGCGCGGCGTCGAGGAGCCAATGGCGCGGCAGACGCTGCGCGCGGTCGAGGAAGCGGATCGGGTCGTGCTGCTGGTGGACGGCCAGCAGGGTCTCGTCAGTGCCGACCGCTTCGTGGCCGAGGTGTTGCGCCGCAGCGGCCGGCCGGTGACGGTCGCGGTCAACAAGAGCGAGGACCGCGATCCGGTGCTCGCGGTGGCCGAGTTCCACGCGCTCGGGCTCGGCGAGCCACTCGCGCTCTCGGCCGCGCACCGCCGCGGGGTCGCGGATCTGCTCGAACGGGTGCTGGCGGGCTGGGAGTTTCCGGCCACCGCGCCCGCGCCGCAGGCCACGGACGCGATCCGGGTCTGCGTGGTCGGCCGGCCCAACGTCGGCAAGAGCACGCTGATCAACCGGTTGCTCGGCGAGGATCGCCTCGTCGCCTTCGACGAGCCCGGCACGACGCGCGACACCGTCGCGGTGCCATTCGAGCGCGACGGCCAGGCCTACGTGCTGATCGACACCGCCGGCGTGCGGCGCCGGGCCAGGGTCGAAGAGGGGGTCGAGCGGTTCAGCGTGATCAGGACGCTGCAGGCGATTGACGGTGCGCACGTCGTCATCGGCGTGCTGGACGCGCGCGACTCGGTCGCCGAGCAGGACGCGACGCTGCTCGGCCTGGTCGCCGAGCGCGGCCGGGCGCTCGCGATCGCGGTCAACAAGTGGGACCACGTCGCGGCCGAGCAGCGCGATCGGATCCGCGAGCAGCTGGCCGAGCGCCTGCGTTTTCTCGACTTCGCGCCGCTACACTTCATCTCGGCGCTGCACGGCAGCGGCGTCGGCGAACTGATGGATTCGGTGCGCCGGGCCTATGCGGCGGCGATGCGCGAACTGCCGACCCCGGAGCTGACCCGCGTCCTCGAGGCGGCGATCAGCCGGCACCAGCCGCCGCTGCTGCGCGGGCGCCGCATCCGCCTGCGCTATGCGCACCAGGGCGGGCGCAATCCGCCGCTCATTGTCGTGCACGGCGCGCAGGCCGAGCGCACGCCGGAGGACTACCGGCGCTATCTGATGCACTGCTTCCGCGAGGCTTTCCGCCTGGCCGGCACGCCGGTGCGGATCGAGTTCCGCACCGAGGGCAACCCCTACGCCGGGCGGCGCAACGTGCTGACGCCGCGGCAGCGGCGGCGGCGCGAGCGGGTGCAGCGGCACTCGCGGCGTTGACCGGCCCGGCACCGGCGGATTCCTCGCTGAACCCGGCAGATTTGCACACCATCCGCCACATGCTGAACCGGTAGCTTGGCTCCCGCGGCAGGAGGTCCTGCCCGGGAGGCCTGTTCTTGGAGACGAGCACCGATACCGGCCTGCTGGGCGTCGTGCTGCTGGCGCGCTGCCACGGCGTCGCGGCCGAGCCGGCCGGGTTGCGGCACCGGTTCGGGATGCCCGGCCAGCCGTTCGGGCTGAGCGAGATCCGGCGCGCGCTGCGCGGGCTCGGCCTGAAGAGCCGCATCATTCACTGCGACTGGGCCCGGCTCGGTCGGCTGCCGTTGCCAGCCCTGGTGCCGCTCCGGGACGGCGGCTTCGCCGTCATGGCCGCGGTCGCCGGCGATGAGGTCCTGCTCCAGGTTCCGGGCCAGTCCCGGCCGACGACCCTGAACCGGCAGCGGCTGTGCGAGTCCTGGGACGGGTCGTTGCTCCTCGTCACCCGGCGCGGCGCGCTGGCCGGTGATGGCGAACGCTTCGGCCTCGGCTGGTTCCTCCCGGCGCTGCGCCGCTACCGGCGGCTGCTGGCGGAGGTGCTGCTCGCCTCGTTCTGCATCCAGATGCTGGCGCTGGTGACGCCGCTGTTCTTCCAGGTCGTGATCGACAAGGTGCTGGTCCACCAGCGTCTCGCGACGCTGGACGTGCTCGCGCTCGGGCTGCTGCTGGTCGTCGTGTTCGAGGTGCTGCTCGCCGGTATGCGGAGCTGGCTGTTCGCGCACACCGGCGGCCGGGTGGACGTGGAACTCGGCGCGCAGCTCTACCGGCACCTGCAGGACCTGCCGGTCGCGTTCTTCCTGTCGCGTCCGGTCGGCGCGATCGTCGCCCGGGTCCGTGAGCTCGAGGGCATCCGCAACTTCATCACCGGCGCGACGCTGACGCTGCTGCTCGACCTGTTCTTCTCGGTGGTGTTCTTCGTCGTGATGTTCGCCTACAGCCCGGCCCTTGCCTGGGTCGTGCTCGCGACCCTGCCGCTGTACGGCGCGCTGGCGGCGATCGTGGCGCCGCTGCTGCGTCACCGGCTCGACGACCAATTCCGGCGCGGTGCCGAGAACCAGTCGTTCCTGGTCGAGGCCGTCGCCGGCGCCGAGACGGTGAAGTCGCTGGCCGTCGAGCCGCACATGCAGCGACGCTGGGAAGAACAGCTCGCCGGTTACGTCGCGGCCTCACTGCGCGCGACCAACCTCGGCAACGTCGCGGCCCAGAGCGCGGCGCTCGTCAGCCGCACGACGACCGTGCTGATCCTGTGGCTCGGCGCCCGCCTGGTCATCGATCAGCAGCTCAGCGTCGGCCAACTGGTCGCGTTCAACATGCTGGCCGGGCGGGTCAGCGGGCCGATCCTGCGACTGGTGCAGTTGTGGCAGGAGTTCCAGCAGGCCCGCATCTCGCTCGCCCGGCTCGGTGAGATCCTGAACCTGCCGGCTGAGCCCGGCAGCGGTCCGGTCCACACGGACCTGCCGCCGATCGCCGGCCGGGTGAGCTTCGAGCAGGTCACGTTCCGCTACGGGTCGGGCCAGCCGGAGGCGCTCCGCGACGTGTCGCTGGAAGTCGCCGCCGGCGAGATCATCGGCATCGTCGGGCGCTCGGGCTGCGGCAAGAGCACGCTGGCGCGCCTGATCCAGCGGCTGTATGTCCCGGAGCGCGGGCGGGTCCGCATTGACGGCACCGACCTGTCGCTCGCCGACCCGGCGTGGCTGCGGCGGCAGGTCGGCGTCGTGCCGCAGGAGAGCCGGCTGTTCCACCGCTCGGTGCGGGACAACATCGCACTCGCCGATCCGGGCCTGCCGCTGGAGGCGATCCTGCGCGCGGCGCAGCTCGCCGGTGCGCACGATTTCATCGTCGCGCTGCCGCAGGGCTACGACACGCTCATCGGGGAACACGGCGCCAATCTGTCCGGCGGCCAGCGCCAGCGCATCGCCATCGCGCGGGCGCTGGTCACCAACCCGCGGATCCTGATCCTCGACGAGGCCACCAGTGCGCTGGACTACGAGTCCGAGCGGGTGATCCAGGACAACCTGCGCGCGATCGCACGTGGCCGGACCGTGTTCATCATCGCCCATCGGCTGTCGGCGCTGCGCGCGGCGCGGCGCATCCTGGTGCTCGATCGCGGCGTTCTGGCCGAGCAGGGCACGCACGACGAACTGGTGGCGCGGCGCGGGCCGTATGCGCTGCTGTACCAGGACCAGGCGGCCTGAGCGATGCAGATCCGCTGCATCCAGGACTGGTTGACGCGGCGCCGGGCGCAACGGGCCGCGGACCGTCGCGACGAGCTCGCCTTCCTGCCGGCCGCGCTCGAACTGCGGGACACTCCGCCAGCGCCCGCCGGCCGGGCCGTGCTGTGGACGATCGCCGGCCTTTGTGTATCCGCGGTCGCCTGGGCCAGCGCGGGGCGGGTCGATATCGTCGCCGTCGCGCCCGGACGTTTGCTGCCCGCCGGTCATGTCCGGACGGTCCAGTCGCCCGGCAGCGGAACCGTACGCGCGATCCACGTCCGTGATGGCCAGCAGGTAGTGCAGGGCCAGGTCCTGATCGAGCTCGACCCGGCGCTGGCGGAGGCCGACCGGACCGCCAGCGAGGTCCGCCTGCAGGGTATGGAGTTCGAGCTGGCCCGCCAGCGCGCCTTCCTCCACTGGCTCGGGGCCGCCTCCGCGGAGCCCGGGTCGCGGCTCGGCGTGCGCGAGCTGCCGGCGCTGCAGCGCGCAATCCTCGAACAGTCCGCTGCGGAGTATCAGAGCCGGCGGGCGGCAAACCGGCAGGCCATGCTCCGGCGTGAGGCCGACCGCGAGGCGACGCGACGCCAGGTCGGCAAGCTGGAGCGGACCTTGCCGCTGGTGGCGCGGCGGACCGCAGCGGTCCGCGAGCTGGCCGAGCGCGACCTGCTGCCGCGGCTGCAGCATGTCGAGCTCGAGCAGCAGCGCATTGCAGTGGAAGAGGACCTCGCGGCCGCGCGCGCCGGGCTGGCCTCGATCGAGGCCGCGATCGCCGAGCTGACCAGTCAGCGACGCGAGCTCGAATCCGGCACGCGGCGCACGACACTGCAGCGGATCGCGGAACTCGAGCAGCTCGTGGCAGAAGCCTGGCAGCAGCAGTTCAGGACCGCGCGGCTGGTTGCACAACAGGCGCTGGTGGCACCGGTCGGAGGCGAAGTGCAGCAGCTTGCCGTACACACGATCGGCGCCGTCGTCGGGCCCGGACAGCCGCTGCTGGTCATCGTCCCGGCGGGCGAACCACTCGAGGTGGAGGCCCGGATCCTCAACCGCGACATCGGTTTCGTCCGCGAAGGTCAGGCGGCCGGCATCAAGGTCGAGGCGTTTCCATTCACCCGTTACGGAATCCTCCCGGGGCAGATCGTCGCGATCAGCGAAGACGCGACTCCGGACGAGCAACTCGGTCCGGTGTATGTCGCCCGGGTCCGGCCGCAACGCGCGGTGCTGGAAGCCGAGGGCCGGCCGGTCGCGCTGACGTCCGGAATGGCCGTCAGCGTGGAAATCCTGACCGGCCGCCGCAGTCTGCTCGACTACGTGCTGTCGCTGTTGTCACGGCACCTGCAAGAAAGCGTACGCGAGCGCTGAGCATCGGCATCGATGGCCAATCGGGGAGAGAGCCCATGTTGCGCAGTCTGAATGTGTTCGTTGCGATCCTGGTCACGGCTGGAACCGTCACCGTACTGGCCTGCGGCACGCTGCTGACCCTGCTGTTCACGCGGCTGTCGCAGATATGGCCCGTACTGGCACTGGGTTCCCTGTCCGCCGGGTACTACGTCGCTGGCATCGTCGGCCTCGCCGTTCCGACCTGGATATGGTGGCGGCATGGGCTGATTCCGCCGGCGGTGCTGCCCGGCTGTGAGAAGCGGCTGCGGCGCGGCGAACGGATGCTGGCCGTGGCGAATGTCGTATTCCTGGTGAGCTTCGTCGGACCGTTCGTGGCGTCCGCCATCATGAAGAACCCGCTGCTCCCCTGGCTGGCGATCTACGGCTTCCTCGCGCTGCCGCTGTGCGTGGTGGCCTGGTGTCTCGGCCTGCACTACATCAGTTCTTCACGCGATCGCTCGAGGGCCTGGCGACGCTGATCGCCGCTCACGGTGGCCATGAAGGCCGCCAGCAACCGCTACGGAGGGTGTCATGGTCACGAACGAAGAATATGCAGCGATGTCGGCGGCTGTGTACGGCGCCGCACCGGGCAACCGTCTGGTCGTCGAGGGCTGGACCGCCGACGAGGTCGGGTTGCCGCCCTGGCTGTTCCTCGGTTTCAAGTACGGAATCTATACGCGGGGCACCGGCAGCGAACGCGAGATCGTGATCGCCTACGCCGGCACGGATCGCGGCTTCAATCCGGACCTGCTGTCGGGCTTCTTCGGCGTCAGCGGTCAGCCTCTGCCATCGCAGTTGACTCAGGCCGCGGTCGTTTACGCAATGGTGCGCCGGGACTTCCCCGGTGTACCGGCCGAAAACATCTCGTTTACCGGCCACTCGCTCGGCGGCGGGCTGGCCTCGGTGATGGCGGTGTGGTTCGACCACCCGGCGACCGTGTTCGCGCCCGCGCCGTTCGAGTACTCGGCCCAGGGCAGTGCCGCGGAGTGGACCGCCGATCTGGCGCGATTCGCGCTGCTGATCACACCCGGGCTGCAGAATGCGGACGACCTGCTGGTCTTCGATCCGGACCGCGATTTCGCAGCGCGCGAAGCCAACGTGACCAGCTTATCGATCACGGGTGAAGTGCTCGAGCGATTCCTGAGCTGGCTGCCGACGATCGAAGGCACGGCTCATGAAATCGATCTCGGCGACAGCCCGCTCAGTCCGTTCCAGCGACATGGTATCGACCTGCACGCGGCAACGATCATGGACGAGGACTTCCGCCGGGCGCTGGCCGGACTGCCGGCCGCCGGCCCCCTGCTGTTCGACGAGTCACTCTATGCAGCCTCCATTGACGATGACCAGCGCCGCGACTTTCTGCGCATGCTGCTGCAACGCCATGCTGACGGCGCGCTGCACGGCTTCGCGCTCGACCTGCAGGCGCTCGGCGGTACTGGCCGCCCGGAGGCGCTGACCGAGGGGCTCGTGGCCGCGGTGATGGACCGCTACATGCTGGCGCCCGCGGGCGAGGTGGCGCCCGTTGCGACACCGGTCGCCGGCGGCGTGCATCTGGCGCTGCCAGCCTCCGACGCGCCGGGCGGACAGCGACTGGCCAGTGCGCTTGCGGAACAGATGGAGGGTGATGACCGCTACGCCGTGCTCGAGTGGCTGCCGTCGACGACGGACTGGTACGTGGCGAGCGACGGGGCCACACCGCTGCAACTGATTGCCGGATCCCGGAACGACGTGCTGATCGGCAGCCCGGTCGGCGATTCACTGGATGGCGGAGCCGGGCGCGACCTGCTCTGGGGCGGCTCTGGCGACGACCAGCTTGCCGGTGGTGATGACGACGACCTGCTGATTGGCGGCAGCGGCGCCGACGTACTCGACGGCGCTGCCGGCAACGATTGCCTGAGCGGCGGTCCGGGCGACGATCGGCTGATTGCCGGCCCCGGGCTCGACATTCTCGATGGCGGTGTCGGCACCGACACCTACGTCGTTACCGATGGCTACGGCAATGCCGCGGCGATTCACGACGCGGACGGGCTCGGCTCCATCCAGGTGCTGGGCACCGCCGGCACGCAGGTACTGAGCGGCGACCTCACGCCGATTCCGGGTACGGCCGGCGCGTGGCTGTCGACCGCTGGCGATCGCTGGTCCCTCGCGGGACCGAATCTCGACATCCGCCTCGTTGGCGGTGGGCGCATTCAGGTCGCGGACTTCGAATCCGGTGAACTCGGATTCGAATTGCCGGGTCCGGCTGTGGCGCAGCCGCCGGGACCGCCGGCCGGTGCGGCGCTGTACTTCGCCGACGGCGACGGGCCGCACAACGGCCTCGTCTGGGGCGGCTGGTACCAGACCTGGTACGAGAGTCCGGCGCTGCGCGATGCCGCGCTGATCGGAGCGGAGGACATCGACATCTCGGCGGCGCCACCGGCCGAGGGCCTGATCTCCATCGGCGCCTACGGCGGGGTCGGCGACAGCCGCATCAGCGGCGGGCCGTGGAACGACTATCTGTTCGACGATCGCTACTACGACGGGACGCGCTGGGTCAACGTGATCGGCATCGCCGGCCGCGACACGCTGATCGGCAACGGCGGTGACGACTGGCTCGAGGCCAGCGCCGGCGATGACGTCCTGTTCGGTGGCGACGGCAACGACATCCTGCTCGATTCCGGGCGCGGCAGCGAGGACGCCGGCTTCGGCGACGTGAGCTGGGTGCGGATCCCGGGCAATTCCAGCAACGACCGGCTGTACGGCGAGGGCGGTGACGACGTGCTTTCGGGCGAGGCCGGCGACGGCTTCTTCGATGGCGGCGACGGCGCCGATGAACTATACGGCGGTCCGGATGACGACCTGCTGTTCGGCGGTCCGGGTAACGACGTGCTGGGCGGAGACTCGCGCCTCGATGCGCCGCTCGGGACCAACCTGCTGAACGTCGGCCTCGATCCGGTCCACAGCTTCAGCGGCCAGTGGATCGAGGACGTGGACCATCCGGGTCGCGACCTGCTCGAAGGTGGCGACGGCGACGATATCCTGCTCGGCGGCGGCGGCGACGATCTGCTCGGCGGAGGCGCCGGCAACGATCGTCTCCAGGGTGACACGCTGTTCGTGCCGGCGGGCACCCGTGCCTTGCAGGCCAACCATGGTACGACGCCCATCGCGCTGCACGGCAACGACCTGCTCTCCGGCGACGCCGGTGCGGACACGCTGTACGGCGGCGGCGGTGACGACCGCCTGGATGGCGACGACGACGACGATGTCCTGTTCGGTGACGATCATCCGGGGCGCACCGGATCGCCGGCACTCGCCGACCCCGGTAACGACCTGCTCGACGGCGGCACCGGCAACGATTCGCTGTATGGCAACGGCGGCAACGACCGCCTGGTCGGCGGCGCAGGCGACGATGAGCTGTATGCCGGGCGCGGCGACGACCGTCTCGATGGCGGAGCCGGCGCGGACTATCTGGTCGGCGACGACGTCAGTGATGACGACCCGCTGAACGCCGGCCGCGACATCCTGCATGGCGGCGATGATGCGGACCTGCTCTTTGGCCTGGGCGGCGACGATCGGTTGTATGGCGACGCCGGGGACGACCAGCTGGTCGGTGGAGCCGGCAACGATCTGCTCGAAGGCGGGGAGGGCGACGACTGGCTGTTCGGCGAAGAAGGTAACGACACGCTGCGCGGCGGGCCCGGACAGGACCAGTTGCAGGGTGGCGACGGCGACGACGTCCTCGAAGCCGGTACCGGCGATCTGCTGGCGGGCGGTGACCGTCTGTTCGGCGACGGTGGTAACGACCGCTTCGAGCTGAATGCCGGAGCCGGCAATGTCCAGATCAGCGATACCGCTGGCGACAACCAGCTCGTCTTCGGGGCCGGCGTCGAGCCGGAGCAGGTCCGGGTCTCGATGTCGAACGGCATCGTCTTCGTGGACTACTCCGCTACCGACTATGCCTTCATGGACACGCCGACTTTCGAACATCTGGCGGCACTCGGCTTCGCCGACGGTTCGGCGCTCGCTGCGGCGCAGTTGCGCGAACGATTCGCTCCGGGTGCGGTGGTGGATGGCCAACTGGCACTGGCGGAGGGAGTCACGGCTGCCGAAGTCGGCTGCTTCCGGCGCGGCGACGACTTGCTGCTGACCTACGCCGGAGACGTAGCGGACTGGTGCAACGTCTCGACTCTGGGCCCGCGGAACATTCTGTTCGAGCGCCGCGATGGCAGCGAGCTGGGGCTCGACGCCGGGACGCAGATTCTCGTCCTCACGAACTGGTACCGCGCGGAGCCTTCGACCTACCTGCGGGAGTTCGGCGACTGGCAGGGATTCCGGCAGGACTTTACGGCCGCCGCGGCCGCGGCGGATCGCCTTGTCGCCGGTGGTGCCGGGCCGGACTTCCTGATCGGGTCGGCGGGCACGGACCTGCTGGTCGGCGGCGGCGCGGCCGACACCCTCGACGCCGGCGCAGGCGATGACCGCCTCGCCGGCGGTACCGGTGACGACATCCTGTCCGGAGGTGCCGGCGATGACCTCTACACGATTTCGACTGGCGACGGCCTGGACGTGATCGTCGATGCAGCCGGCGCACAGGATGTCGTGCGCTTCGGCGCCGGCATCGCGGCAGCGGCGCTGACTGTCACTGAATCACCGGCGGGACTGGTCGTGCGGATCGGACCGGAGGATGCGGGCAACGCACTGCTGCTAGCGGACTGGTCGTTGGGCAGCGAGCGCTCGATCGATCGTTTCGACTTCACCGACGGCACGAGCCTCGATCGTGATCAGGTCGATGCGCTGAACACCGGCAATCATTCGCCCCGCATGGTGGCCGCTGTCGCTGAACAGCTCGCCGGCGTTGGCCAGCCGTTCAACTGGACTGTGCCACCGGATGTGTTCGCCGACCAGGATGCGGGCGACTCGTTGTCCTGGAGTGCGGGCAATGCGGACGGCGCGGCCCTGCCCGGATGGCTGAGCTTTGATCCGGCCACACGCCGTTTCACCGGTACACCGCGGGCTGGCGATGCCGGAACTGTTCCGGTCCGGCTGCAGGTCACCGATACGGGCGGGCTCAGCAGCAACCTCGACCTGACCATCCGCGTGACCGCGGCGATCGTCGTCACCGGTACCATGGGCGGAGACACACTCAGCGCCGCGAGCGGAGCCGACCATGAGCTTTACGGCCTCGCGGGTAACGACGTCCTGACCGGGAACGCGGGCGATGACCGGCTCGTCGGAGGTGCCGGCAATGACCGTCTGGACGGCGCCGGCGGCGACGACACCTACCTGTACCAGCGTGGCGATGGCTCGGACACGATCGCGCACAACGACCCGTCCGTGAACAAGCTGGACACGCTGCTGTTCGGCAGCGGAATCCTGCCGGAGGATCTCGTGTTCGGATCGGAGCCGGACGGCGATCTGGTGATCCGCGTGCGCAATGCCGACGGCTCACTGGCTGCCGAGCCGGCCATCACCGTGGCCGGCGGTCTGGTCGGCGAATCCAGTGCGCGCAGGATCGACCGGATCACCTGGTCCGACGACCCCGCCGTCCTCGGGCTCGCCGATATCGAGCGGCTGGCGATGGTGCCGACCGAGGGCGACGACTATCTGCGTGGTTCCTCGGCCGCCGACGATTCGCTCGACGGGCGCGGCGGCGATGACGTCCTGCTCGGACTCGGCGGTGCCGACCTGCTTCACGGTCAGGACGGCAGCGACTTCCTGCAGGGCGGCGACGGCGATGACCTCCTCGAGGGCGGCGCCGGCCGGGATCAGTTGAACGGCGAGGCCGGGAACGACACCTGCCGCTTTGGTCGCGGCCAGGGATATGACGAGATCATCGACAGCGCCGGCAGCAACCGGATCGAACTGGACACCGGGATCGCAGCGGGCAATGTCACCCTGTACCGGACCTCATCGGTCGGGACACTGTCCTCGAGCCAGGAAGCCACGACCTTCGATGACCTGGTCCTGGTTCTCGACGGCGGTCGCGAGCAGATTCGCGTCGAGGGTTTCTACAACGGGCAGGTACAGCGCCCGCTCGACGAGATCGCCTTTGCCGATGGCAGCCGCTGGCTGGGGCCGGATATCGATGCCCGCGTCGTCAATCTCGGCGGAGCTGCCAATACGCAGACCGGCCGGAGCCGCAACGACACCTTCACCGTTGACCACCCGGACGACGTGATCGTGGAAAACGCGGGCGGCGGCTTCGATACAGTCAACAGCCGCGTGACCTGGACGCTGCCGGCCAACGTCGAGAACCTGACACTGACCGGCCCGTTCCATATCGACGGTTACGGCAACGCCGACGGCAACACGCTGACCGGCAATGCCCTCGACAACACGCTGCAGGGCTTCGGCGGGACCGACACACTCTATGGCGGCGCCGGCAACGACACGTTTCCGTTCATGGACGACGGTGCCTGGGACAGGCTGTACGGCGGCGCCGGGGACGACGTCTATTACATCGGCACCGAGTCGGTCAATCCCTTCACCACGCCGAACGACGAGGTCTGGGAGAATCCCGACGAGGGCTACGACACGGTCCATGTCGCCGCCTTCGCCTACACACTGCCGGCCAATGTCGAGGCGGCCATCTTCCACGACGTGCCCGGAACGTACTCCGGCAGCTTCACGCAACTGCAACTGACCGGCAATGCGCTCGACAATCTGATCGACGCGCGTGAGGCCGACCGCCAGCTCACCGCGCGCTTCGTCATCGACGGCGGCGCCGGGGCCGACACGATGTACGCGGTCAACGGTGGCGTGAACCGGATCCTCGTCGACCACAGCGGCGATGCGGTGATCGGTGCAGACGCCGACGACACGATCGTCGCCAGCATCGATTACCTGCTGCCCGCCGGCGCCGGTCAGCTCGAGCTGCGTGGTGCAGCGGACATCGCCGGCACGGGCAACGCACTGGCCAACCGGCTGGATGGTTCCACCAGCACCGGGGCCAACCGCCTGACCGGCGGCGCCGGCGATGACGTCTATCTCCTGGGTGCCGGCGATACGGTGGTCGAGCAACCCGGCGGCGGCAACGACACGGTGCAGGTGGCTTTCGTCGGAGCCGCGGGCCATGCACATTCGCTGGCGGATTACGCTGAGGTCGAAAACCTGACGGCGACCGCCGCCGCCGGTGCGGCGTCGCTCGGTGGCTCGGCCGCCGACAACGTGCTGACCGGCAATGCCGCCGACAACATTCTCGACGGTGGCGCCGGCAACGACACGCTGGTCGGGCAGGCCGGCAATGACTGCTACGCGGGGTTCGGCATCGCGAGCGGGCATGACCGGATCGTGGACAGTGGCGGCACGGACAGTCTGGTGATGGATCCGCTGACCGTTGCTCAGGTCAGTCAACTGAGTTTCAGCCGCAGCGCCGCTGACCTGCTGATTGCCGCAGGTACGGATGGCTCGGTTCGGATCGAGGGCTGGTTCGCCGATCCGGACGGCAGCAATGCGATCGAGTCGCTGGTGGTGCGCAGGGACGGAATGACCTGGGCCTACACCGCGGCACAGATCGAGGCGCGGGTGAGTGGTGACAACGGCGCGCCGGCGCGCAACGCTCCGCTCGCCGATCAGGCGCTCGACACTGGCGTCACCTGGTCGCTGCAGCTCCCGGCCAACCAGTTCAGCGACATCGAGTCGCAGGACGCTCTGCGCTGGAGCGCGACGCTGGCGGACGGATCGCCGCTGCCGCCGTGGCTATCGTTCGATCCGCAGAACCGGATGCTCGGCGGCATTGCCGGCGCCGCCGACCGCGGCATCGTCGAAATCCGCGTCACGGTAACGGACCAGGGCGGGCTCAGTGCGACTGACGACTTCCTGCTGGACGTCGGTCGGGTCGGCAGCTTCGGGACGGACGGGGACGACGTCCTGAGCGGCACCGATGGCATCGACTGGATCGATGGCCTTGCCGGTGACGACGTGCTCACCGGCGGTGCTGGCGCCGACCGGTTGTCCGGCGGCACCGGCAGCGACCGCTATGTCTTCGCTGCCGGCAGCGGCGCGGACACCGTGATCGAAGCAGGCGGCTGGGACCGCATCGAGTTCACCGCCGCATCCGGGATCGAACTCGCGGATCTAGCGGCGACTCGTGCGGGCGACGATCTGCACCTCGACTTCGCCGGCGGCAGCCTGACCTTGCTCGGGCAGTTCGCCGATTCCGGCCAACGGATCGACGAAGTCGTGACCTGGGCCGGCGGTCTGCCGTGGAGCTGGTCGTCGGCACAGATCGAGGCCCTCGCAACCGGGCAGAACACGGCGCCGTACGCCGCGACGCCGCCCGACCACCGGGCGACCCGCGCCAACGTGAGCTGGACGTACTCGTTGCCGGCCAACCTGTTTGCGGACACGCAATCGCAGGATCAGCTGGTTCTCAGCGCGAGGCTGACGGGCGGCGCTCCGTTGCCGTCCTGGCTCTCGTTCAATCCGGCGAGCCGCAGCTTCAGCGGCAAAGCGCCGAAGAACATGAGCGCCGACTTCGGCATCGAAGTGCTGGCGACCGACCCGGCCGGACTGTCGGCGGCGACGACGTTCACGCTGCACGTCCGCCGCAGTCTCGCCAACTGGAGCGGCACGGCGGCTGCGGATGCAGTGGCCGGAACCACCGGCGCCGACTATCAGCTCGGGCTGGCTGGCGACGATCTGCTGCACGGCAACGCCGGCGATGACATCCAGGATGGCGGGGAGGGCGCCGATGTGCTGCGCGGGCAGGCGGGGAACGACATCGGCTACGGTGGTCCCGGCAATGACCTCCTGGAGGGCGGCGACGGCAGCGACACGCTGAGCGGCGATGCCGGTCGCGACATCCTGAGCGGTGGCCCCGGCAGCGACCTGTTGCGCGGCGGCGCCGGCGCCGACGTCTACCGCTTCGCTGCTGGCGACGGCGCGGACCACATCGACAACACGACGGTCGACCTCGAACCGGACCTGCTCGAGTTCACCAGCCTGAACCGGGCGCAGCTTTCCTTCAGCCGCTCCGGCGCCGACCTGCTGATCGCGCGCCCGGGTACCGCGGACAGCGTACGCGTCGCAAGCTGGTTCTCCGCGCCGGGCAACCGCCTCGACGAAATCGTGACCGCCGACGGCTTACGGACCAGTGCCGACGAGATCGACACGCTGATCGCGGGCGGCGGAGCGGTGTTCGGCGGTGCGGCAGACGCGCCGGTGGCGGAGGATCAGACTCTGCGGCTGCTCGTCCAGTCGATCGCATCGTTCAGTGCCCCGGACGTGGCGGAGGCGCCGGCCAACGAAGACCCGCGGTGGCAGCGGTGGTTCGACGCGGCGATCTTCAGTCCGCGGAGCGAGGCCGTGTTCCATCTGCGGTGACAGTCGCCTGGAGCACCCGGGCCCGCAGCCGCCCGCGCGCGAGCCGGGCCTCGATCTCGCTGCCGGGCGGGGCCTCGGCCGGATCCCGGACCACAACGCCGTCGGCAGCCCGGCTGACGATCGCGTAGCCGCGCTCGAGTGTCGCCAGTGGACTGAAGGCCTGCAGCGCGGCGGCGCCGGCCTGCAATCGGCCGCGCCGTTCGACGAGACCGTGGCGGAGCGCGGCGTCCAGCCGGGCCCGGGCGTGATCGGCGGTCTGCAGCAACCGGCCGATGCGAGCCGCCGGCGTGCGACCGGCCAGCCCGGCCCGCAGCGCAGCCAGTCGCTGCCCGCGCAGGACCAGCCCGGCGCGGGCAGCCTGCGCCATCCGTCCCTGCAGCTCGTCAAGGCGCTGCATGCGCTGGGCGACCAGCGTGGCCGGGTGCAGGCGGACGAGCAGGCGCCCGCTGCGCCGCAGCGCCTCCGTGCGGGCGGCCAGCGTGCGCCGCAGCGCAAGGTTGAGCCGGCGCAGCGAGACCTCCAGCTCGCGGCTCCAGGCGGTGGCGTCCGGCACGACGAGTTCGGCGGCCGCCGATGGCGTCGGCGCGCGCAGGTCGGCGGCGAAGTCGGCAATCGTGAAGTCGATCTCGTGGCCGACCCCGACCACGACCGGCACCGGCGCGGCGACGATCGCGCGGGCGACGGCTTCCTCGTTGAAGGCCCACAGGTCCTCGAGCGAGCCGCCGCCGCGGACCAGCAGCAGCACGTCGGCGCCGGCGTTCCGGCCGGCAAACTCCAGCATCGCGGCGATCTGCGCGCCGGCCCCGGCGCCCTGCACCGGCACCGGGCAGAGCACGACCGGAACGGCCGGAAAGCGCCGCCGCAGCACCTGCAGCACATCGTGCAGGGCCGCGCCGTGCGGCGAGGTGACGACGCCGATCCGTCGCGGCAGCCGCGGCAGCGGGCGCTTGCGCGCCGCGTCGAACAGACCCTCGGCGGCCAGGCGCTGCTTCAGCAGCTCGAAGCGGCGGCGCAGCTCGCCCTCGCCGGCCTCCTCGAGGTGGTCCACGATGAGCTGGAAGTCGCCGCGCGGCTCGTACAGGCCGACCCGGGCGCGCAGCAGCACCTGCATGCCGTCCCGGGGCACGGTTCGGGCGAGCTGGTTGCGCTGCCGGAACATCGCGCAGCGCACCTGCGCGCCCTCATCCTTCAGCGTGAAGTACCAGTGTCCGGAGGCCGGGCGCGAGAAGTTCGACAGCTCGCCCTCGATCCACAGCGACGGCAGCCCGCCCTCCAGCAGTGCCCGTGCCTCGCGGTTCAGCCGCGAGACGGTATAGATGTCGCGCTCGCCCATGCGCCATGTTAGTGCCGGTGTCGCATTCCCTGCCACCGCATTACGCGGCGCGGACGAGACTCGAGCCTGACGCAGGTGATGGCGGCGCCGGGAACCATCGCTCGCTGCAGCAGGGCGGGCTGGGGACTGGGACACTCGCTCGCTCGCGCGGCCAGAACTTACGCGCTCGCTCGCGCCGCCCCAGCCCCCAGCCCGCTGCGATGCCAAGGGACCGCGAGCGACTGCTGCCGGCTCCCCGTCCCGGTGGCGAGTGCCGCGATGCCGCCCGGAACACCGGCACCCGGTATAATGCCGCATGCGCATAGCCCAGGAAGCACTGACCTTCGATGACGTCCTGCTGGTGCCCGCGTACTCCGCGGTGCTGCCGCGCGAAGTGGATCTGGCCACGCGCCTGACGCGCGGTATCCGCCTCAACCTGCCGCTGGTGTCCGCGGCGATGGATACGGTCACCGAGGCGCGGCTCGCGATCACGCTGGCGCAGGAAGGCGGCATCGGCATCATCCACAAGAACATGTCCGCCGCGGACCAGGCCCGCGAGGTCGGCCGGGTCAAGAAACACGAGAGCGGTGTCATCAAGGACCCGATCACGATCCGTCCCGACGCCACGGTCCGCGATGTGATCGCGCTGACCCATGCCCGCGGCATCTCCGGCCTGCCGGTCACGACCGACGGCAACGAGGTCGTCGGCATCGTCACCCACCGCGACATCCGGTTCGAGGAGCAGCTCGACCTGCCGGTCGCGCGCGTGATGACCCCGCGCGAGCGGCTGGTCACGGTGCGCGAGAACACGCCGCGCGAGGAAGTCATCCTGCTGCTGCACCGCCACCGCATCGAGAAGGTACTGGTCATCGACGACGCCGGGCGCCTGCGCGGCATGATCACGGTGCGCGACATCCAGAAGGCGCGCGAATTCCCGCGGGCCTGCAAGGACGAGCACGGGCACCTGCGGGTCGGCGCCGCGGTCGGCACGACACCCGACACGCTCGACCGCGTCGCCGCGCTGGTCGAAGCCGGCGCCGATGTCATCGTCGTCGACACCGCGCACGGTCATTCGCTCGGCGCGCTGCAGACGGTCACGGCGATCAAGCGCGCCCATCCCGGCATGCAGGTCGTCGGCGGCAACATCGTCACCGCCGAGGCGGCGCTGGCGCTCGTCGAGGCGGGCGCGGACGGGGTCAAGGTCGGCATCGGCCCGGGCTCGATCTGCACGACGCGGGTCGTGGCCGGCGTAGGCGTGCCGCAGATCACGGCCGTGGCCAACGTCGCGGCGGCGCTCGCCGATACCGACGTACCGCTGATCGCCGACGGCGGCGTCCGTTATTCGGGCGATCTCGCCAAGGCGCTCGCCGCCGGCGCGCACGCGGTGATGATCGGCGGTCTGTTCGCCGGCACCGAGGAGTCGCCCGGCGAGGTCGAGCTGTACCAGGGCGCCTCGTACAAGTCCTACCGCGGCATGGGCTCGCTCGGCGCGATGGCCCAGCGGCACGGCTCCAGCGATCGGTATTTCCAGGACACGGTCGAGGAGCTGGACAAGCTGGTGCCGGAAGGCATTGAGGGGCGCGTGCCGTACAAGGGCAGTCTGATCGCGATCCTGCAGCAGCTCAGCGGCGGCGTGCGCGCGGCGATGGGCTACACCGGCTGCGCCAGCGTCGAGGAATTCCGCAGCCGGCCGGTGTTCGTGCGCATCACCGGGGCCGGCATCCGCGAGAGCCACGTGCACGACGTGACGATCACCAAAGAAGCGCCGAACTACCGGATCGGCTGATGGCTGCCAGCGCAGCGGCGCCGGCCGCCGACATCCATGCCCACCGGATCCTGATCCTCGACTTCGGCGCGCAGTACACCCAGCTGATCGCCCGCCGGGTGCGCGAGTTCGGCGTCTACTGCGAGATCCTGCCGTGGGATGCCGGCGACGCCGCGGTACGCGGCTTCGGCGCGCGCGGCGTGATCCTCTCGGGCGGCCCGGAGTCGGTGACCGACGCGGCGCCGCCGCGGGCGCCGGATGCGGTGTTCACGCTCGGCGTGCCGGTACTCGGCATCTGCTACGGCATGCAGACGCTGGCCGCGCAGCTCGGCGGCCGGGTGCTGCCATCGTCGCACCGTGAATTCGGCTATGCCCGCGTGCGCCGCAGCGCGCCCTCGCGCCTGCTCGACGGCATCGCCGATGCGGCCGACACCGCCGGCGACGAGCTCGACGTGTGGATGAGTCATGGCGACCGCGTCGAGGTGCTGCCACCGGGTTTCGTCGCGATTGCCGCGACCGCCAACGCGCCGCTCGCCGCGATGGCGGACGAGCAGCGGCGCTTCTACGGCGTGCAGTTCCATCCCGAGGTCACGCACACGCGTTCGGGCGGGCGCATTCTCGAGCGCTTCGTGCGCGAGATCTGCGCCTGCGACGCGCTGTGGGACGCCGGCAACATCGTCGCCGACAGCATCTCCCGGCTGCGCGAGCAGGTTGGCGCCGACCCGGTGCTGCTCGGCCTGTCCGGCGGCGTCGATTCGTCGGTGGTCGCGGCGCTGTTGCATCGCGCGATCGGCGATCAGCTCACCTGCGTGTTCGTCGACCACGGCCTGCTGCGCCTCGGCGAGGGCGATCAGGTCATGCAGACATTTGCCCGGCACCTCGGCATCCGCGTGATCCGCGTCGATGCCGCCGAGCGGTTCTTCACTGCGCTCGGCGCCGAGGCCGACCCGGAGCGCAAGCGCAAGATCATTGGCCGGCTGTTCATCGAGGTGTTCGAGCAGGAGGCGGCGCGCCTGGCCGGGATCCGCTGGCTGGCGCAGGGCACGATCTACCCGGACGTCATCGAGTCGGCCGGGGCGAAGACCGGCAAGGCGCACGTGATCAAGTCGCACCACAACGTCGGCGGGCTGCCGGAGCGCATGCACCTGCGGCTCCTCGAGCCGCTGCGCGAGCTGTTCAAGGACGAGGTGCGGCGCCTCGGCCTCGAACTTGGCCTGCCGCGCGAGATGGTGTTCCGCCACCCGTTCCCCGGCCCCGGCCTCGGCGTGCGCATCCTCGGCCCGGTCACCGCCGCCGCCGCCGAGCTGCTGCGCCGCGCCGACGCGATCTACATCGACGAGCTGCACACGCACGACCTGTACGACCGCGTCAGCCAGGCATTCGCGGTGTTCCTGCCGGTGCGCTCGGTCGCGGTGATGGGCGACGGCCGCCGCTACGAGCACGTCATCGCGCTGCGCGCGGTCGAGACTGTGGATTTCATGACCGCGCACTGGGCGCGGCTGCCGTACGAGTTCCTCGACGTCGTCGCGCGGCGCATCGTCAACGAAGTGCCGGGCGTGTCGCGGGTGGTCTACGACATCTCCGGCAAGCCGCCGGCGACGATTGAGTGGGAGTAGGGGGACGAGCCGGCCCGTCGGGGCTGTCTCCAGCCTCGTTGCGTCGGGCGGCGTGCAAGCCGCGATAGGAAGGAGCGCCGCACGGGCGAAGCGCCTCACGAAGTGTTCGGTATCACCTTGATCGTTTCCTCGGGGCTGGTTGGCGATGGGTACGGGGACGCGCGTCGGGTCCTTGGCTGTAGATACGGACTCCCGCGGAAAAGTGTCGGATCGCGGCATGACGGGTTGAGGTTCCCGTCGCTTGCTGGCGTCTGGTTGGGTTGATCTTCACTGAACAGCGAATATCACCATCTCGTGAAATATCGGATGCCGCGCCTCCCCGAGGCGTGCAGGGCACAAGGTCGGGTGGCCATTCTTCGCACGCGCGGCCCGCTCTGTAATTGCGACTGGAAGCTTCGTGTGGGCGTCGGGTCACGTTGTCTCGCTCCGGGCCTGAGGCTTTGCGCGGCATCGAGATAACAAACTATTGCACGATAACAGGACTAGTGTTATCGTGCATTCACTATGTTAGATAAAGCCCGCGCCAAGCGTGACGACGACGTTGCCGTCCACGCGTATCTGCATGAAACCTTGGGAATCGCACCCAAGGTGCGAGCATGGGCGGGCGCTGGCAAGCTGCCCTATTTCTTGCAGGAAGCGTTCGAGGTCAGGGAACTGAAGCTCCTGGATCGCCAGATTCTCCTGGCGATCGATCAGCGGGCCGACCGACCGGGGCTGGCCAACGTTCGAGGACAGTTGGACAAGCTGCAACAACTTGCCGGGATGCCGGTGGTCTACGTCACCCGCACCCTCGCGTCCTACGAACGCAAGCGCCTCATCGAGCAGAAGGTGCCGTTCCTGGTGCCGGGCAACCAGCTCTATCTGCCGGAACTCGGGATCGACCTGCGCGAGTATTTTCGCAAGCCGTCGGTCGCTGCGCAG
>Ga0194120_10000507_pt1 | contig 73526 bp, 67 predicted proteins | sample TA2MahCa65mmetaG_FD_148642 | JGI IMG/M metagenome (GOLD analysis project Ga0194120, IMG submission 148642) | Freshwater microbial communities from Lake Tanganyika, Tanzania - TA2015019 Mahale Deep Cast 65m | ecosystem: Environmental > Aquatic > Freshwater > Lake | place: Tanzania: Lake...
CCTTAAGGTTATGCCGTAACCAAAAAACTGCACAATGCGGTGATTCATCCCATAAGAAGTGGTTTGGCAAAGGTATCTTTCAATATCAGCAAGGAGATTGGCATGGCAGGCGAACGTAAACAGCAAATTCTTGAAACGCTAGCAAAGATGCTGGAAGCCCCTAAGCGGGAAAAAATCACGACCGCAGCACTTGCGGCTAAACTGGAGGTATCAGAAGCTGCGCTCTATCGCCATTTTGCTAACAAGGCGCAGATGTTCGAAGGCTTGATCGTGTTCATCGAAGAAACCATCTTTGGCCTGATCAATAAAATTAGCGCAGAAGAGCCCGAAGGTTTAAGGCAGATACAACGGATCGTGACTATGTTGCTGGTATTTTCTGAAAAGAATCCCGGCATGACACGCGTGCTGATTGGAGATGCGTTAGTGAATGAGGATGAGCGGTTGCAAACTCGTATCAACCAACTCTATGATCGTATTGAGGTCACCATCAAACAAAGTCTGCGCATCTCGGAAACGCAGACTGGGCACAAGTGCAATGCAGAAGCCCAAGCCAATTTGATTATCTGTTACGTAATCGGCCGTTGGAATCAATATGCCAAGAGTGGTTTTAAACGAAAACCTGCTGAATTTGCACAACAGCAACTCAGCTTTTTACTGTCTTAATACCGTTAAGTTCATATAGGAGAGTCATGTGGAAGGCACAATATTTGGCCTAACTGAAGCGCAAATTACCGAGTTAGGTATGACTTACGGTGTCGGCGGTTTGATGTTGCTCATGGTGTTCATTGTCGCACACCTTGCCTGGACATCTAAGGTTGGAAAGTTTGGTACATTTGTTCTATTTCTCGGTCTGACGTTTGGCTTGGTTGGATTTATTGCCAAATACTTCATTCAGCATTCACTCAAAATTTAGTGGCTAGGCGAATAATTGCCTTACCTTTTCTAGTCGCGCCACATGGATCGCTCGTTTGATATGCTCTGCATTCTCGCACTGTTGTGCAATACCACCCGCGTCCACCTCCTGCACAGCGGCCAATGCTTTAAGCATTAAGTCAGCCACGGGCAGGGGACAAGTTTCCATCCCAGCTTGCCCTCGAGCGTCAGCCTCACATGCCTGTAAGAACTCCTTGAATCTCACTGGCTGACGAATCGCGTCCAGTTGGGTCAGAAAATGCACCAGTGTATCGGGGCACATTCGCAGCGCCTGAAAGAGCTTACCGTGAAACTTGGTCACCATCACTGCTAACTCTTTACATTCATTAGGCACGCGTAGACGTTTACAAACTTCTTGGACCAGATTTACGCCTCGCTCTTCATGACCAATATGGCGAGGAAGTATCGCTTGAGTGGTCGACTCCTTGCCAAGATTGTGCATCAACGCGGCAAAACGCACTGGCAAGCTAAAGTGTTTCGATGCTGCATAATCAATTACCAGCATCACATGCACCCCAGCATCGACTTCTGGATGATGTTGGGGTGGTTGCGGCATCCCCCAGAGCCTATCCAGCGTGGGCAAAATTTTCTGTAGTGCGCCGCATGCTCGTAGCGTCTCGAACATGCGCGATGGTTTTTCTTCCATCAGGCCTTTAGCTAACTCCTGCCAGACCCGCTCGGCAACCAAAGCATCCACCTCTCCAGCATCCACCATGCTACGCATCAGCGTCAATGTTTCAGGTGCTAGATTGAAGTCAGGAAGGCGTGCAGAGAAACGGGCTGCCCTTAAGATTCGAACGGGATCTTCGACAAAGGCAATGCTGACATGACGCAGCACTCTGGCTTGAATATCGACCTGACCATTGAATGGGTCAATCAATCGCCCCTGACCATCTTTAGCGATTGCATTGATCGTAAAGTCGCGACGCGCCAGATCTTCCTCAAGCGTTACATCAGGTGAGGCATGTACGACAAAGCCTTTGTAACCTTTTGCTGTCTTTCGCTCGGTACGTGCCAGTGCGTACTCATCATGCGTCACTGGATGCAGAAATACAGGGAAGTCTTTGCCAACCGCTTTAAAGCCCGCGGCCAACATACTCTCTGGCGTGCTGCCTACCACCACGTAATCTTTGTCTTTAATGGGCAAGCCGAGCAACTCATCGCGCACAGCCCCTCCCACGATATAGACACTTTCTGACGCAAACGTCATCACTGCAATGGTCCGTCCACGACACCTAAGTTCTTCAACTGCATGAGACCTTTACCTCTTACATAAGCACTGATATAAGTATCCATAAAGTTAGTCTGGACCTTTTTCACTTTCGTGAGGAATTGCCTCTGTTGCATCACGACCAGGCACTATGCCAATCCTATCTTTTAAACTTCGCATCTGCGCTCCGAGTCTGGGGGCATAAATCTGGGCATTGGTCATTACCTTTTGCACATAGCCACGTGTTTCGAGGAATGGGATCGATTCAATGTAGATTGCGGCTTCTAGAGGCTCCGATGCCTTCCAGCGCTTGGCCCTGCTGGGCCCTGCATTGTAAGCAGCCGTTGCCATCACCATTTGTCCATTCATTTGCTCCAAGGTATACCGCATATAATAACTGCCGATCCCAACATTGATAGGCAACTCATTGATTTTATCGCTACTATAGCCAGACATCCCCATGCGCTTAGCGGCCCACTTTGCGGTGGCCGGCATAACCTGCATCAAACCTGCCGCCCCCACGCCAGACTTTGCAAAATGCATGAATCGACTTTCCTGACGCACTAATCCATAGATCCAAGCCTCGTCAAGATCCTCGTTGTGCGCGGCTGCCCGGAACAAATCACGATATGGCACTGGATAGCGCAGGTTAAAATCATGTAGCGATTTAGTATTGTCCGCAGTGCTAATGGCAATATCGTACCACTTCTGTCGCAGGGCGTATTCTGCCGCAGCCAGCAATTGTTTGTCATTGAACCCTCGCGTTGCCCAAGCCCACTCAGCTTTGGCTTCCCAGCGCATCTCTAGATTCTGCAACTCATACGCACGTCTTATCGCGGGCATATTGGCCACTGCTGCTACCTCATTGTCTGTCACGCTATATTGTTCTTGCGTGCCACCTATGGCACTTTCCAGTTCTTCAGCTGCCAGCAGGCCATAATAGTGTCGCTCCTTTGATAAAGGCCCTAATATGGCATTAGCCTCCGCCATTTTCTGATGTGCTTTAAGGGCGCGCGCCTTCCAATAGCGCCATGCACTTTCTTCTGCCTGTGACTTTTGCATAGCGGTCGTCGTGCTCAACACCAAAGACCAATCACCTGCTCGCAGTGCTGCACGCACCTTCCACGCCATCTGTTCTTTATCCAGCACAGTGTCTTGCGACATAGCAAAATATTCAAGCGCATCCACATTGTGTTGTCTGGCTGCATGATAAGCAATGCGTGCCCAGCCAAATGCTTGATCTTCCGCAGAGAGTTTGGTAGCCAATTGCATCATCACACTCGCTGCAGATGTGCTGTCAATGCGTCCAAGTCGGTCGAGCGCATAAAGATTCACTTCAATTCCATAACGTGTATCGAGTGGTGCAGATGGCGTAAACGTTGTCTTTTTCTTATCGGTCTTGGTTGTGATGGGAGTCTTTTCCAGCAGTGCTTGTGGTGACTGTAGTGCCACATCCAGCAGTTTCAAGTCGTCAGCATCAACTTCTGGCAACCTGCTCGCAACGTCTTTTGCCAACTGTGGTCTTCCTTCATGCAGTGCCATTCTGAACCTTGTCCAAATGTCATCTTTGCTTAACATCCCTGATTTTTGCATCTCATCAAACAGGGTGTTACAGTTGCTTGGCAATTCAGTCGTCGTCAACCACAGGCGACGCCCAGTTACTGGGGCCTCCACATCGCCGATTTCAAGCTTACCTAGCTGCGCGTAACATTGCACGACCAAGTCGTCCCGTTTAAAAATGGGATACTCTTCAAAGAATGGCACCCAATCCTTCTGCTTGGCCAACTTCTTCAGCCACTCTCCACGTACCCTTTCAGCAAATGGAAAGTCTGCATACTGCGCCAGAAAGTTCTGAATCTCTTCATCACGCGCTTGCTCCAATTTCAGCAACATCAGCCAATATTCGGCGTAAGGTGCCAGCACATACTGCCTTGAACTCAGCTTGGCTGCGTCCTCCGTTAACCCCGAAACATTTCTGGTGGAATAAGCATCGCGTGCGTGCTGAAACAGTGCTTCATCTGAGGCAGCACCTGCCACGACCGGTAGAAAAAGAGTCATGATCGCTACACCGCGCTGGGTCAGAACAACAAGGTTGCGGCAGTAGTTTTTAAGGATGGGGATTAGACTAAACATACAAGATTCGACGTACCACAAACATCAATCCCACCAGCATCAGGAAGGCAAGACCAAACTTGAGTGCCTTTTTGAGGAACACAAGATACTTTTTGTCTCCCTGTAGCAAGTACAAACCGAATGTCACCAGCACAGTAATGACCAAAAACACAAAAATCAGGCGAATTATCAACATCGCACGCCTCTTAAACAAACACCGGTTTTACCATTCACACAGACGTGTTCGGTCAGTAAATAGCTTCCGGCTTAAATTTCATTGATTGAGACAGGAAGGCCTCTGGGGCATCTTCCTGCTTTTCGAACGTCGTGTATTCCCACGCAGCGTTATCCTGCAACAAGACACGAAGCAGCTGGTTATTCAAGGCATGTCCCGACTTATAGGCATAAAAAGCCCCCAACACAGGATGCCCTGACATATAGAGGTCGCCGATCGCATCCAACACCTTATGTTTGGCAAATTCATCGTCGTAGCGCAAACCGTCGGTATTGAGTACGCGGTACTCATCCAGCACAATAGCATTATCAAGACTCCCTCCTCGCGCTAACCCATTGGATCGCAAGTATTCAACTTCTTGCATGAATCCGAATGTACGGGCCCGACTAATCTCTTTGACATAAGAGTCGACGGCAAAATCCATTTGTACCTGTTTGCCAGAATGCTCAAACACAGGATGATTAAAATCAATGGTGAAATCAATCTTAAAGCCATGGTAGGGCTCGAACCGCGCCCATTTATCACCGTCTCGATACTCAACTGTTTTTTTGATGCGGATGAATTTTTTGGCAGCAGACTGCTCAACGACACCTGCCTGTTGAATCAAGAACACGAATGGCCCCGAGCTTCCATCCATGATTGGAAGCTCTGACGCATCCACTTCAACATAAACATTGTCCACGCCCAAACCAGCCAGTGCAGACATCACATGCTCCACTGTGGCAACACGTACACCATCCGCTTCTAGCGCCGTACATAGACGCGTGTCATGTACTGCATCTGGCGTTGCCCTAATTTCATTAGGTTGAGGCAGATCAACCCGTTTGAATATAATCCCAGTATCAGGTGCAGCAGGGCGCAGGGCAAGAGTAACCTTTTCGCCGTTGTGCAATCCGACGCCTGTGGCGCTAATCGCTTGTTTGAGTGTGCGTTGCTTCAGCATGCTGTTTTGATCTCATCATTTCTACATTCAGGACCTGACCCTACGTTCTTGCCAAGGGTGACTGGATATTTACCTTAATAATCAAGTAAATAATATCACACATTTTATCGCCGACCTTATCTTAGCCAAGCACCTTCCGTAGAAAACTATCTAGTCAGCTTGTTTGCGTAAAAAGGCAGGAATATCGTACTCCTCCACTCCGGACATCTTCATCGCTTCTACTTGCGCACGGCGACTATTCGGTGTGAACACTGCAGGCACATCATCTTCTGCTATCACACTACTTGAGTCTCCCACAAAGATCGGCTGGTTGGTTGTGCCATCACGCATCACTTGTACGGGCATTACACGAAGCTCAGGTTTTTGTTGACGGCGCTGTGTCCCTGTCAACCCTGTCGCCACCATCGTGACACGCAAACCATCTCCCATGCTCTCATCGAACACATTGCCGACAATCACGGTAGCGTCTTCCGCAGTGAAGGCTTTGATGGTGTTCATGACATCGTAGTACTCTTTCATTTTGAATGAGCTTGATGTGGTGATATTGACCAGAACGCCGCGTGCATTCGCCAAGTTGACATCTTCCAGCAATGGGCTGGCAACAGCCTGCTCAGCAGCAATGCGCGCACGCTCCGACCCAGTCGCCAATGCTGAGCCCATCATAGCCATGCCCATCTCGCTCATGACTGTGCGCACATCGGCAAAGTCCACGTTCACCATACCGTGACAATTGATGATTTCTGCAATACCGGAAACAGCATTGTGCAACACATCATTCGCCGCACGGAATGCTTCCAGGAATGGTACATCTTCACCCAGCACTTCCATCAACTTCTCATTTGGGATCACAATCAGCGAATCCACGTGCTTGGATAGCTCATCTAGACCATCTGATGCAACTTTAGTGCGTTTTCCTTCGAAAGCGAAAGGTTTGGTCACAACCGCAACGGTCAAAATCCCCATCTCCTTGGCGATTTCCGCAATCACTGGTGCTGCACCTGTTCCGGTACCCCCACCCATACCTGCGGTAATGAACAGCATGTCTGCACCATCGATCAGTTCTGCAATCGCATTCCGATCTTCTAGCGCAGCTTCGCGACCGACCTCAGGTTTAGCTCCCGCACCCAAGCCACGTGTCATTTGCTCACCAATCTGCAAGATTGTTTTTGCCTGACTTTTCTTTAAAGCTTGCATATCTGTATTGGCGCAGATGAATTCTACGCCACCGACATTCTTGTCTATCATGTGTTCAACTGCGTTACCGCCACAACCGCCTACACCGATCACCTTAATGACGGCCTCTTGTGAACTCTTTTCCATTATTTCAAACATTTTCCTGCCTCCTCTTTTTATGATACTTCTGCCTTGTGTTACTGACTATTTGTGACCACTTAAAAATTTCCTGCAAACCAACTCTTCATTCTTTCCAATATTCTGGCAAAGGAACTGGATTCCATCTGTCCTGACAAATGACGCTCCAATTGCTGCTTACCCATCAGCACCAAACCCACCCCTGTCGCATAGCGTGGGTTGCTCACCACCTCAGACAAGCCTGCAACGTGGCGAGGCATCCCCAGCCTGACCGGCATATGAAAGATTTCCTCACCTAGCTCCACCATGCCGCGCATCATGGCTGCCCCGCCAGTGATAACAATGCCCGATGCAATCATGTCTTCCATTCCACTACGACGTAATTCATTCAGCACCATTTCATACAACTCCACCACGCGAGGCTCCAGCACTTCAGCCAGGGTCTGAACTGATAATTGGCGAGGATCACGCCCATCCACCCCGGGCACTTCAACTACATCACGTGGGTCTGCCAACTGGCGTAATGCGCAACCGTGCTTGACCTTAATCTCTTCTGCTGATTGTGTTGGAGTACGAAATGCCACTGCGATATCATTGGTCATTTGGTCCCCTGCAATCGGCACCACTGCGGTATGACGTATCGCTCCTTGCTTAAATACGGCAATATCTGTTGTCCCGCCTCCGATATCCACTAGGCACACGCCGAGCTCTTTTTCGTCTTCCGTTAGCACTGCAAGACTAGAGGCCAGTGGTTGCAAAATAAGATCATTTACTTCGATGCCGCAACGCTTGATACACTTCACGATATTCTGTGCTGCGGCTACCGCACCTGTCACAATGTGAACCTTCACCTCCAGCTTCATACCACTCATACCCAGAGGCTCACGTACATCTTCCTGTCCATCGATGATAAATTCTTGCGTCAGGATATGCAGAATCTGCTGATCTGCTGGCAACGCAATCGCACGCGCTGTTTCAACCACACGGTCCACATCCATCTGCAATACTTCAGCATCTTTAATCTTGACCATGCCATGTGAATTCAGACTTTTAATATGGCTACCAGCAATCCCTGTATAAACATTATTGATCTTACAGTCCGCCATCAATTCAGCTTCCTCTAAGGCACGCTGAATGGACTGCATGGTTGACTCAATATTGACCACTACACCTTTCTTCAGACCGCGTGAGACGTGTTGCCCCAAACCAATGACCTTAAGCGATCCTTCGGGCTGTAATTCCGCCACGATTGCTACAATCTTTGAAGTGCCGATATCCAGTCCTACTATCAGATTTTTGTCTTCTTTAATTTTACTCATGCTCATTTTCCTTCTGTGCCTTACATCACGGTTTTCTTATGGTTCATTTCTTTGTTAAGTCTTTTTTCATGATTTAAGGAGTTCGACCCCAATATGGTTGAATTCCCCTTCGCAACTGCCACATCCATCGGTTTGCGCACTGCAAAACCATTGGGATAACGCAAATCAGCATAAGTGATTTTTTTGTTCAACCCTGCCAAAGTCGTGCGATATACATTGATGAATCGTTCTAAACGCGTTTGCATCTCTAATCTCCCCAATTCGACCACCATGCCGTTCGCGGTAGTAATCTGCCATGCACGGCGCGGTGTCAGCGCAATCGACTCAATCTGCAAACCTACAGACTTGACCACTTGATTAAATGAATCGTATTGTGACGTTACCTCAACCACACCACTATCCGGTCCATAAAAGATCGGTAAATTAGCGCTTGAAGCCGCATGGAATAACTCGCCATGGGTATTTACCAGCGCCACTGTGCCCCAACGCGCCATCTCCTGATGCTCTTCAATCATTACTTCCAATTTGTCTGGCCAACGGCGACGGACACTCACCTGACGCGCCCATGGCAACTTCTCAAAAGCGTCTCGTGTTTTAACCAGATCCAACGTGAAAAAGTTTCCCTTTAAATGCTTCGCTACAATCAACTCCACCTGGTCGCGCGTCACATGTGACAACTGACCATCCACCCTAACCTCACGCAATGGGAAGATGGGCAGGCGCACAACCACAAACAGCACAGCATAGATCACTGCCACCACGCTAAGCGCGTAGAGCAAAGTCGCAATCCAATTCAGCAGTGCAGGCCTATCCCACATGTGCCAACTCCAAAATACGCATCACAAGCTCATCGAAACTGATACCTGCCGCTTTCGCAGCCATGGGCACAAGGCTATGATCCGTCATTCCCGGGCTGGTATTCAACTCTAGGAAGTAATGCTGGCCATGCTCATCCATCAGAAAATCCACTCGTCCCCAGCCACTGCACCCCACTACCTCAAACGCTTGCAACGCCTCTTGTTGAATCCGTGCTTCTTGCTCAGGACTCAAACCACTGGGGCAGCGGTATTCAGTGTCTTCGCGCAAATATTTAGCCTCGTAGTCATAAAACTCGTTCTTAGGTACGATGCGGATGACAGGCAATGCCTGAAAGCCGTTATCCGGTTTTCCCAAGATACCAACCGTATACTCACCACCGCCTACATATTGCTCCGCAATCACCAAAGGATCTGACTGAGCTGCCAACTCATAAGCTGCTTTCAATCCTCCTGCATGCTTGACTTTACTGATACCGATACTTGAGCCTTCATTGGCGGGTTTCACAAACAAAGGAAGCCCTAATCTTTTCTCAATCGCATCGAAATCACTGTCCGAACTCACCAATTCAAATGCCGGTGTGGCAATCCCCGCCGCCGACCAAATCATCTTGGTACGCCATTTATCCATAGCAATTGCAGAAGCCATCACGCCACTGCCGGTATAAGGGATCCCCAACAGCTCGAGGGCACCTTGCATCGCACCATCCTCACCAAAACGACCGTGCAAAGAGATCACGCAGACATCAAAATGCTCTAAGTCGTGCAACGGGTGCTCTGCAGGGTCAAAAGCATGGGCATCTACTCCCTGCCTTTTCAAAGCCGCCAATACCGCTGAGCCACTTTTAAGCGACACTTCACGTTCACCTGACTTGCCCCCCAGCAACACTGCTACTTTGCCAAAATCTCGCTTCATTTATTACCTTTCCCCCAACACTTTAACTTCCTGATGCAATGACACACCCTGCTTTTCCAACACAGTGTCTTGCATATGCCGAATCAACAATTCAATATCAAGCGCTGTCGCACCTCCAATATTCACAATAAAATTGGCGTGCTTCTCCGAAACCTGCGCTCCGCCAATCACAAATCCCTTCAATCCGCTGGCCTCGATCAACCTTGCGGCAAAATCTCCCTGAGGATTCCTGAATGTTGAACCAGCACTGGGTAAATTGAGTGGTTGAGAAGCGAGGCGTTTTGCCAGCAATTCTTTAATTCTAAGTGTGGAATCGTGTGCATCACCGTCCGCTAACGCCAACCACACAGCAACAAACCACTCATCGGTCACCGGTTTTTCAATATGGCGATAACTCGCTATGAATTCTGTAGCGTCACGTATCGTCACCTCTCCCAACTTATTGATCATGCTGACACGCTTCACCACATTCCAAGTTTCACTGCCGTAACAGCCTGCATTCATGGCCAACGCTCCACCCACGGTGCCTGGGATCCCCGCAAAGAACTCTGCTCCCTGCTTGGCTTCCTTAGCGCAGAATTTAGCTAGCTTCGCACAGGTCACACCAGCCTCTGCGTAGACCAGATCGCCCTCCATCCGCAGTTCTGTCAGCACGTTATGCATCATTACCACTGCACCACGGATGCCTCCATCACGCACCAGCAGGTTTGATCCCAACCCTACAAAATAAACTGGGGTCGTTGCATCCAAGCCCTGCAGAAATTGCTGCAGGTCCTCCAGGTCGGATGGGGTATAGCACTGATCTGCGGCCCCGCCTACGCGCCAACTGGTGTAGCGCGCCATCGGCTCATTCAATAGCAACTTTCCCTTTAGCGAACTCATGCTCTGGCTAAGCCTCTTGTTTTAGCGGCCACCTGACCAATTGAACCGGCCCCCATGACGATGACCACATCATTCGCCTGCACTACATTCAAGATTGCTTGCGGTAGTTCATCGGTAGTTTCTACGAACAGAGGTTCGACCTTGCCCGCCACACGGATTGCACGAATGAGTGTGCGTGTATCCGCTGCCACGATTGGTGCTTCGCCGGCCGAGTAAACTTCAGTCAGCAACACGACATCCGCATCAGACAGCACTTTTACGAAGTCTTCAAAGCAATCGCGTGTACGCGTGTAACGATGAGGTTGGAACGCCATCACCAAGCGACGGCCAGGAAAAGCTCCTCTTGCTGCCGCAATCACGGCCTGCATTTCCACTGGGTGATGCCCATAATCGTCCACCAAGGTAAATGTACCCCCTGTTTTAGCAGGGATCTCACCATAGCGCTCAAAGCGCCTGCCTACACCCTTGAATTCCTTGAGCGCTTTAGCCATTGCTGCTATGGGGACATCCAACTCACTCGCGATCGCGATTGCGGCTAGCGCATTCAGTACATAGTGCTGACCTGGCAGGTTCAACGTCACCTCAAACTCAGTAGTAGTGCCATTGATAATTTGCACCGTGAAATGCATTTTTCCGTCATCAGCGCGCACATTTTTGGCTCGTACGCGCGCATCTTCACTTAAACCATAGGTCATGACAGGTTTGGTCACGCGCGGCAAGATCTCGCGGATGTTCACGTCATCAATACACATGACCGCCATGCCCCAAAACGGTAACTGCTGTATAAACTCCACGAATGCACTTTTCAGCTTCTCGAAGCTGTGCTCGTAAGTGTCCATATGATCCTGATCGATGTTGGTCACCACCGCCATGACCGGGGTCAGATGCAGAAATGAAGCATCGGATTCATCTGCCTCTGCTACGATATACTCACCTGTGCCCAGCTTGGCATTCGCATTGGCTGCTTCTAGCTTGCCACCGATCACAAAAGTAGGATCCATGCCAGCCTCCGCCAGAATGCTGGCAATCAAACTGGTCGTCGTTGTTTTTCCGTGTGTTCCCGCCACAGCAATGCCTTGCCTGAAGCGCATCAACTCTGCCAGCATGATGGCCCGCGGCACCACCGGCACCTTCTTGGAGCGCGCTGCTTTGATTTCTGGATTTTCTTCATTGACTGCGGAAGACACAACCAACACATCGGCATCTCTGACATTTTCTTCCGCATGCCCCTGGTAAATGGTCGCACCATATTCTTCAAGACGTTTGGTGGTTGTGTTGCTTGCTAGATCAGAGCCGCTGACATTAAAGCCTAGATTCACCAGCACCTCGGCGATACCGCTCATGCCAGACCCGCCGATGCCGACAAAATGTACGTTGTTCACTTTATGTTTCATCTGGCGATCTCCATACAGACGGCCGCCACCTCAGCAGTAGCCTCTGGTTTTCCTAATTGTTTGGCCTTTTTTGCCATTTCTACGCAACGCTCCCGGCTAAGTCCCGCCAAGAATTCAGCTAACCTTTCCACCTTCAATTCTTTTTGCTGCATCACCATGGCTGCTCCAGCCCCTGCCAAATATGCGGCATTGGTGGTTTGATGATCATCGACTGCAAATGGAAATGGCACCATGAGCGAACCAATGCCCACTGCGGAGACTTCTGCGACTGTTAAAGCCCCGGAGCGGCAAATCACAAAATCCGCCCATGCATACATGGCGGCCATGTCGTCAATAAAGGCACGGGCGTCCACTTCCACATTCACCTTCGCATAATGATCTTTCAAGATCTCAATGTGTTTCACGCCTGCCTGATGAACGAGCTGGGGGCGTTGATCAACAGGGAGCATCGATATTGCTTGAGGGATGATCTCGTTCAAAGCTTGTGCCCCTAAACTGCCACCGACCACTAAGAGGCGCAAAACGCCCTCTCGCTCCGCAAAACGAGTCTCTGGCGCCTCTAGTTGTGTGATTTCCGCCCGCACCGGATTGCCTACCAGGGTCGCGCGCGTTTCGAATGCCGCAGGAAAGGCCGACAACACACGGGTTGCCACCTTGCTTAACACTCGATTGGTGAGCCCAGCCACTGAGTTTTGCTCATGAATCACCAGAGGCAGTCCCAGCACCCTCGCCATTAAGCCACCAGGAAATGCAGCAAAGCCCCCCATGCCTAACACCACATCTGGCTGAAATTGCTTTAAAGCCTGTAGGCTCTGAGTAAACGCTTTGATCAGTTTGACAGGGAGCAATAGCCAGCCTAGTAGCCCTTTGCCATGTACACCTTGCATTGTGATCATCGCTTTGTCGTACCCCTTACCTTCGATAAGACGATTCTCCATGCCTCCCTGTGTACATAGCCAAACAATGCGCCAGCCTTTTGCCAACAAGTAGTCGGCCACCGCCATTGCAGGATAAACATGCCCACCGGTACCGCCTGCCATGATCATCAAGGTCTTACTCATGCTGGCGACCTTTCTGCAATCTACGATTTTGGCTACGGCCGCTGCGCTTAACATCGCTACGCGAGTTAGCCTTCGCCGAAACAGACGCTATGCTTTTCAAAGTGATTTGGATGGAAATCAAGCGGTTCATACAGGCAAGCCTTTTTGTAAGCGTCTGTTTTCAAAATCAATCCGCAGTAGAATGGCCATTGCGATGCAATTTGCCATAATGCCGCTACCACCGAACGACAGCAGAGGTAGTGTCAATCCTTTGGTTGGCAACACTCCCATGTTTACTCCCATGTTGATGATGCCCTGCACCCCGATCCAAACGCCTAAACCTTGTGCCAACAGCGCACTGTAATAGCGTTCATTCTCGATCGCCTCTTTCGCCATGCCAAAAGCACGCATCACAATCCATATAAACAATCCGATCACTACCGCCACACCCAAAAAGCCCAGCTCCTCGGCAATCACTGCCAGCAAAAAGTCCGTATGTGCCTCAGGCAGGTACAGCAATTTCTCAACGCTGGCCCCCAAGCCGACGCCCAACCATTCCCCGCGGCCAAAGGCAATCAGCGCGTGGGACAGTTGATAGCCCTTGCCATAGGGGTCAGCCCAAGGGTTCATAAAGCCAATCACACGCTCCAAGCGATAGGGAGAACTCCAGATAAGGAATACGAATCCTACGATCAGCAGCACGATCAAACCACCAAAGATGCGGGCGTTGATACCGCCCAACCATAGGATTGAAATCGAGATCGCTGCAATCACGGCGAAGGCGCCAAAATCAGGCTCACGCAACAGAAGTCCGCCCACCAGCAACATCACGAACAGCATTGGCATAAAACCCTTGGTGAAGCTGTCCATCACCGCGGCCTTCCGCACGGTGTAATCGGCCACATACATGGCGGAAAATAATTTCATCAGCTCAGAAGGTTGCAGATTGATGATAAACAAAGACAACCAACGGCGACTGCCTCCAACCACACGCCCGATGCCAGGAATCAGCACCAATATTAGCAATGCCAGTCCAATCAGAAACAGATATGGTGACATTTTTTGCCACCACGTCAGAGGAATGTTGAACGCCACGACGGCGGCACTCAGGCTGATGACAATGAAGATTGCCTGACGCACGAGGTAGTAGCTACTGTTGTGTCCGACGGCCTTGTCAGCCTCTGCAATCGCAATGGAGGCTGAGTACACCATTACGAGACCTATCCCCAAGAGGATGAGTGTTACCCACAACAAGCCCTGATCGTAAACTGGGGCATTAATACGTTCACGGTTGAAAATGTTAGTGATCATACTGCCCCCTGTATACGCTTCACAGCGTCAACAAACACTTCGGCACGATGCACATAGTTCTTAAACATATCCAAACTGGCGCACGCTGGCGATAACAAAACAGCATCGTCCTTTTGCGCCAACCTACTGGCGATACTCACTGCTTCAGGCAGGTCTAGCGCTTGATACAAAGGCACTTGTGTTGCAAGCAATGCGGCTTCTATCAGTGTCGCATCTCTGCCGATCAACACCACTGCACGTGCATTATCACGCACTGGCTGAGACAGAGGAGAGAAGTCCTGTCCCTTGCCATCCCCACCCGCAATCAGCACCACTTTTTGTGGCAACCCTGCAATGGCTGCACAGGTTGCGCCGACATTCGTGCCTTTGGAGTCATCGTAATAATCGACGTCGTCAATATTCGCAACCCACTCTACGCGATGCGGCAGCCCTTTAAACTGATATAAAGTTTGGATGATCGGCACATAGTCCAGGCCAATGCCACGACACAAAGCCATGGCTGCCAGCGCATTCGTGGCATTGTGCAAGCCTTTGATCTTAAGATTCTGTATGTTTATCAGCGTATGCTCACCGCATGCAAGCCAAGTACCATCCTCGCTTGATCTCAACCCATAACTTTGCTGATCCTGTGGAGCATCTAAGCCAAACGTCACCTGTGTCAGTTTTGGACGCGCCATCAACATGCTCCAAGCATCATCCCGATTCAATACTTGCAACTTTGCGTGATAAAAGATGCGGGCCTTTGCAATTGCATAATCTTGCATGCCAGCATATCGGTCCATATGATCTTCGGACAGGTTCAGCATTGTTGCAGCATCCACAATCAGACTGCTGGTAGTCTCCAGTTGAAAACTGGACAGTTCTAACACATAAACATCCGGTGTCTCCATACCCAACGCATCCAACACCGGCAAGCCGATATTGCCGGCCACAATGGTTTTCAGGCCAGCGACCTTACACATTTCGCCGACCAGTGTTGTCACTGTCGTTTTCCCGTTTGCGCCAGTGATGGCGATGACCTTGGCACTGCTTGGGCGATATTGCGCGAACAACTCGACATCCCCCACGATAGACACTCCACGCCCGATTGCCGCCTGAATTTCTGGCTCACTCAACGCCACGCCTGGGCTAACCACCACTAGATCCACTCCGTTAAACATCTCCCGCGTGAAAGCTCCAGTATGCATGGTGACTTCGGGCAGCTCCGCCCTTAAGGCATCCATGCCTGGTGGCTTGGTGCGCGTGTCAGCCACTGACAAAACCGCCCCCTGACTTTGTAGCCAGCGTAGGGCTGATAGGCCGGTATCACCCAGACCTAACACCAACACTCTCTTGTTTTTTAACGCGATTTGCATGCCTGACTCACAGCGACCTGTAAATATCCCGTCCATTCCTTTTCAAAATCAGAAAGCACAAGGTCGGAGTGCCGCAGATGGTATGCACTTATACAGCAAGGCACGACAACGCTGTTGTTTCTGTTTTTCAAAAGGAATCCCTATCTAATCTTCAAACTGGCCAAGCCCACTAGCACCAGCATCATGCTAATAATCCAGAATCGCACCACGACTTGCGTTTCTTTCCAACCTTTCTGCTCATAGTGATGATGCAGTGGTGCCATCAGGAATATTCGTTTACCGCTACCAGTTCTATATTTGGTGTATTTGAAGTACATCACTTGTATTGCCACTGAGAACGTCTCAATCACAAACACTCCGCCCATGATGAACAGAATAATCTCTTGGCGCACGATAACTGCCACCACGCCCAAGGCAGCCCCCAGTGCAAGCGCCCCCACGTCCCCCATGAACACTTCGGCGGGATATGCGTTGAACCACAGAAAGCCCAGGCCAGCGCCTACCATGGCAGCACAAAACACCATCAACTCACCTGAGCCGGGTACGTAGGGTATGCCTAGATATTTAGCGAAGTAGAAATGCCCTGTAACGTAAGCAAAAATAGCTAATGCGCCCGCAACCATCACGGTTGGCATAATCGCCAAACCGTCCAGCCCATCTGTTAGATTCACAGCGTTGCTACTGCCCACCACCACCAGATAAGTCAGCACGATGAACGCCAATGCACTCAACGGAATCACCAGATGCTTAAAGAATGGGATCAACAACGTTGTTTCTGCAGGGACAACTGCTGTCTGTTGCAAAAATACCGCCACACCTAAGCCCACAACGGATTGCCAAAAATACTTTTCTTTTGCAGACAACCCCTTGGGATTGCGGTGAACGACCTTGCGCCAGTCATCGACCCAGCCAATGATGCCAAAACCTAAAGTCGTCAGTAACACTACCCACACGAAGCGGTTGCTTAAGTCAGCCCAAAGTAAAGTTGAAATCGCGATCGCTACCAAGATCAGCGCCCCCCCCATGGTCGGCGTCCCTGCCTTGACCAGATGGGTTTGCGGGCCGTCATCTCGCACGGCCTGACCCACTTTGTAGTAAGTCAACTTACGGATCAGCCCCGGCCCTACGACAAATGAAATGGTCAATGCGGTCAATGTTGCCAAGACGGCGCGCAACGTAATGTAATCGAATACATGGAATCCTCGAATGTCATGTGCTAACCAGCGGGTCAATTCAAGTAACATTATCTTTTCTCCTCAGCGATTGCTTCAGTCTTAACTTCCAATAGTTTTACGACACGCTCCATCTGCATAAATCGCGATCCTTTCACCAGAACCGTAGTGCCTGGTACAAGCTGCGGAAGCACTACCTCAGCAATTGCTTCTGGTGTATCAAAATGAGTTGCGCCGACACCAAACGCACGCACCATTTCGACACTCAGTTCACCTAGGCAATACAAGGTCGAAACGCCCGCAGCTTTGGCATAAATGCCAATATCTGCATGCATTGTTGCCGCATCAAGACCCAACTCTCCCATGTCGCCCAGCACCAGCATGCGCTTGCCATCTTGTCTTGCCAGCACATCAATGGCCGCTCTCATTGAATCCGGATTGGCGTTATACGTATCATCAATCAGCACCGCACCATTGCAGGCTGATTTACGTTGCAGACGACCATAGACACCCGCAAAGCACGCCAATCCCTTTGCGATATCAGTGTTGCTCACACCCAGGGCGTAAGCAGCGGATGCTGCTGCCAACGCATTGCTGATATTGTGAGTCCCCTGTACGTTCAGCCTGAAATCAATCGTTCCGTTTGGTGTGGTGAGACTGACATGACTTACACCATCTCGCTCAACATATCGCGCGGTGACATCTGCCTTGCATCTCAGGGCAAATGTCACGACTTTCCTTTGCGGATTGAGTGATTTCCAGTAATCCGCAAACTCACCTTCCACATTGATAACGGCCACTCCCTGCTCAGTCAGCCCCGAAAAAATCTCACCTTTCGCTTTGGCGATGTTCTTACGTGAGCCCAGTTCACCGATGTGTGCTGTACCTGCGTTATTAATCACTGCAACATCTGGTCGAGCGATGCGCGTCAGATAGTCAATCTCTCCTAGATGATTCATGCCCATTTCCAGCACCACGAACCGATGGTCAGCATGCATTTTGAGCAAGGTTAGCGGCATCCCGATGTCGTTATTCAAGTTGCCGTATGTTGCGTGTACTTTGCCTTGGCCCTGTTGCGTCGCGTTCAAGATTGCGGTCAGCATTTCTTTGGTGGTGGTTTTGCCATTGCTACCGGTAATGGCAACTACGGGAACATCAAACTTACCTCGCCAATAATGTGCCAATACACCCAAGGCTAATCTTGTGTCTTGTACAACCAAGGCAGGACGAGCTTTGATGGCATCATCCGATACCATCACGGCAACCGCACCTTTTTCCATGGCCTCGTTGGCATAAAGATTGCCGTCGAAGTTTGCTCCTTTTAGTGCCACGAAGAGCTGCCCCGCTGTGATATTGCGACTATCACTCCCCACACTTGCAAACTGAACATCTGCGCCTCGATGTTGTGCGTGCAATGCGCTTGCTGCTTCAGAGAGGGACATCATCATTGCACCTGCCCCCTCATCAGGGCTGTTTGCGCAACTGCTGCATCACTAAAGGGTAGCCGCACGCCAGCAGCCTCCTGGTAATGCTCATGCCCCTTACCTGCGATCAGCACCACATCTCCTGCCTGTGCGGATTGCACCGCCAAATTGATGGCCTGCGCACGATCCATCTCTACTTGCGGGCGAACGGCCATCCCTCGCAACACTTGATCAATAATGTGGTTGGGATCCTCTCCGCGTGGATTATCAGAAGTTACAACCACGACATCAGCCAACTTCTCTGCCACGGCCCCCATTAACGACCGCTTGCCGGCATCGCGGTCACCTCCACAGCCAAAAACGCAGATCAGCTTACCTTGCACCTGCTCACGCAAAGTGCTTAACACGTTTTGCAATGCATCTGGGGTGTGTGCATAATCCACCACCACGAGTGGCTGCTGTCCGCCGCCGAGTTGCTGCATACGACCACTCACAGACCGAATGCTTTCGATCGCTCTCACCGCATCCTGCAAGCTGACCTCTAGCGTCAGTAGGGTGGCCAGCACTGCCAGCACGTTATATGCATTAAAACGGCCCAGTACTGGCGCATTGATTTCAGCAAGTCCCTGCGGCGTGCTAACGCGCATCGTCAACCCCTGTGAATGCAGCACCAATGACTCCGCTTTCAAATTTCCTTGCTGCAAACCATAGGTCAGGTAGGATCTGTTTTGCGCCTTGAACGTCGCTGCCAAGCTTTGACCAAATGCATCATCCGCATTCAATATGGCAGTGCGTAGCCCCTGCCACATAAATAATTTTTGTTTTGCGGTAGCGTAGTCTTCCATTGTCTCGTGATAATCCAGATGATCGCGGCTCAGATTGGTCAACACCACAATCTCAAACTCAACGCCGTTAACACGCCCTTGATGCAGACCATGAGAAGACACTTCCATCGCCACCGCTTTCGCACCCTGCTGCAAATAATCCGCCAGCATAGCCTGTAATAAAACTGCGTCTGGCGTGGTATTGACCGCCTCAGTTTGGGCCTCTACAAAACCATTGCCAATCGTACCGATTACTGCTGTTTTTTGCCCCAAAATACTCAATGCCTGCGCAATCCATTGGCTGACCGATGTCTTGCCATTGGTGCCGGTCACACCTACCATGTTCAGTTTTCGTGATGGATAGCCATAGAACTCTGCCGCGAGTTGCCCAACCTGATCTTTTAGATTGGCTATAGCGACATTTGCTACCTGCCATGCAGCATTCCAGGCAAAACCATTGCTTTCCCAAGCTACTGCAACAGCTCCAGCCTGAATAGCATGGTCGATATAATTTCTGCCGTCACTCTTGGTGCCGGGATATGCCAAAAACAACACGCCCGGCTTTACCTGACGACTATCTGAGGTAATGCCTGTAAATTGCTGCCTAAACATTGCGTGCAAGGTCATATGCTCTCCTGCACTTCCAACACTGCACTCGGAATGACTACATTATTATTCGGTGCATCCTGAGGCACAGACAGTATGCGCAGTGAGTCCGCCATTACCGCACTAAATACCGGAGCTGCTACCGTGCCACCGTAATACTCTCCCGTAGATGGATCATCAATCATCACCGCCATAATCAGACGCGGATTAGAGGCGGGCGCCATACCGATAAAAGAGCCCACGTACTTTCCTTTTTCATATCCACGCTCACCCAGCTTCACCGTTGTCCCCGTTTTTCCCGCCACGCGATACCCAAGCACCTGCGCTTTAAGCGCGGTACCCCCCGGCAAAACGACCAGTTCCAGCATATCTCTCATAGCATTGGCCGATTTAGCTGTAAATACCTGCGTACCTACAGGCGCCTCTTTCAACTTCAGTAAAGATACCGGCTTCAACTCTCCATCATTGGCAAATACGGTATAGGCGCGCGCCAACTGCAATAGCGTGACACTGATGCCGTGACCATAAGACATGGTCGCCTGCTCAATTGGGCGCCAGGTTTTGAAATTACGTAACTGACCAGACGCCTCACCAGGGAATCCGACTCGGGTCTTAGCGCCGAAGCCTATCAGATTGAATATGCCCCACATATACTCTTTATCCAGGGTAAGCGCGATTTTGGCGGAACCCACATTGGAAGATTTCTGTATCACCTCTGACACGCTCATTAATCCATGTGGATGAGCATCGTGGATAGTTGCAGACCCTATGGTCATACGACCCGGCGCTGTCTCAACCATCGTTTCTGGCTTAAATTCGCCCTTCTCCAAGGCTGCTGCGACCGTAATCGGTTTCATTGTTGAGCCTGGCTCAAACATATCGGTAATGGCGCGGTTACGTGTTTTTCCTACGATATTTACCGGATTATTCGGGTTGTAGGTTGGCAGATTTACCATCGCCAACACCTCACCCGTTTGGGCGTCCAGCACTACCGCAGCGCCTGCCTTCGCCTTGAATTTTTCCACCGACTTACTCAACTCGCGATGTGCGAGATACTGAATCCTGCGATCAATCGAAAGCACCACATCATGACCATCCTGCGGCACCCTTACCGCCTCAAGGTCCTCAACAATTCGCCCCGCCCTATCTTTGATGACTCGGCGACTGCCATCTTTTCCTGACAGCACACTATTCATGGTCAGCTCAAACCCTTCCTGACCTTTATCATCGATCCCTGTAAAACCAACCAGATGCGCTGTCACATCACCGGCAGGATACTGACGCTTATATTCTCGCTGCAGATAAATCCCAGGCACATTCAACTTCATCACTTCTGCAGCCACTTCGGGCGCGACGCGACGCTTCAGATACACGAATTCCCGTTCGCTATGTACCAGTTTTTTCTCGACTGCAGCCACTTTTACATTTAACAGCTCTGCAATTTTCTTGATGCGAGCCGCATCAATCTGCACATCTGATGGATTGGCCCACACAGACTCTACCGGCGCACTGTCTGCCAACAACTCACCGTTCCGATCAAAGATCTTTCCGCGATGTGCATGCAATGTCAATGTTCGGTTGTAACGCTCATCTCCCCGTTCTTGCAAGAAGCGTTTATGAAATCCTTGCAAATACACAGCGCGTCCCAGTAGTGCAATAAACCCCAGCAATACCAGCACCAACAGCAAACGACGGCGCCACGACGGCAGCTTTACAGCAACCATGGGTTTATGCAGCGCCATTATTCCGCCACCCCCGTTTTAGTCAATGACGTCACCGGCAAGGCACGCACAGCTCCATCAGTCACAGTGCTCACCACTTGTATCTTTTTGGCATCAGGTACTTGCATCCGTAATTGTTCGGTCGCAATTTTCTCAATTCGAGCATTCATCGCCCATGTGCTTTGCTCTAACTGCAACTGCCCGTACTCCTGGTCATATTGCTTTTGCGCCTGCACTAGCTGATCCAGTTCAATGTAAAGATTACGTGCCTTATGTTGAGCATTCACCAACCCCAGCGCAGACAAGATCAACGCAAAGAACAAAATAAAATTAAGACGCATCATATGGATATCGTTCTTTCCGCCACCCGCAATACCGCACTGCGCGATCGCGGATTCTGCGCAACCTCGTCCCGACTAGGCTTAATGGACTTACCAACACCACGTAGTCTTGGCTGTGGCAAATCAGCTGCACGTACTGGAAAATGGGCAGGCAAATCATCTCGATCTTCTTGCTCCCTGATGAACTGCTTCACCAGCCTATCTTCCAGGGAGTGAAAACTAATTACCGCCAATCTCCCTTGAGGATGCAGTAGGTCTACACATTGCGGCAGGGTTAACGACAACCCCTCAAGCTCCTGATTGATGAAAATCCGTAGAGCTTGAAATGTGCGCGTTGCAGGGTTCTGCCCTGGCTCGAAGCGCGTGACGACACTCGCCACGACCTGGGCAAGGCGCCCTGTAGTGGTGATGGGATGCCCGTCATCGCGCTCCTTAATAATCGCCCTTGCAATCGACTTAGCAAACCGTTCTTCACCATAATTTTTTATAACCCCCATTAATTGTTGCTCTGATGCCCGACCAAGAAATTCAGCCGCCGTTTCCCCACTACTCTGATCCATCCTCATATCAAGTGGCGCATCAAATCTAAAGCTAAACCCACGATCCGCATCATCGATCTGCGGTGAGGAGATTCCCAAATCCAGCAAAATGCCATCCACGCGAGAAATGCCCACTTCTAAAAGCTTTTCCTGAATCGCCATGAATGGGCTATGAATGATGGTAAAGCGCGCATCCTTGATCTCATTGCCTGATGCAATCGCTGCAAGGTCTCGGTCAAACGCTATCAATCGCCCACTTTCACCAAGGCGCGACAAGATTCTTCTCGAATGCCCACCGCGACCGAATGTGCCATCCACATAGATACCGGTGGGCTTGATGGCTAATGCATCAACCGCCTCATGCAACAGTACCGCCACATGCGCACTCGTAGCTTGATCAGACCGATCGTGATGGTTTGAACTTGAATTCGACACTGTTGTTTGGCTTCTTTTTGATTGACGGCCGTGCACCAAATCTGATGTCGGTTGAGACGCTTTTTCTGGAGACAATGAGGCTTTAGAGGGCGCGAAGTTCACGCCCTTAATCACAGCGAGAATCCCTCTAACTCTTCAGGCATGGCAAAACTATCGCTTTGCATCACCTGTTCCAACTGAGCACGCCATGCTGGCATACTCCATAACTCAAAGTGGCTGCCCTGACCGACCAACATCACCTCTTTATCCAAGGCCGCAAATTCGCGCAACACTGGCGACACCAAGACACGTCCAACACTATCCAAGCTGACATCTTCAGCAAAACCCACGAGTAAGCGTTGCAACGCACTGGATTGCCGATCAAAAGAAGAGAGCGCCATCATCTTTGCCTGAATAGGCTCCCAGGCCTGCTGAGGATAAAGCAACAAGCAACGGTGAGGATGTGCAGTCAGCACCAAGCTACCAGCACACTCGAGCTGCAAAGCCTCTCTGTGCTTGGTTGGCACGGCCAATCTGCCCTTAGCATCCAAACTTAATGATGTTGCACCGCGAAACATTTGTTAGCTTCAACCTTCGAGACGTTGCCCATTTAAAAATTATCAACTACAAAAAAAGAATTGCCGCATTGCATAAAAACACTATTCGAGAGTCCTTGGTGGTTATCGAGCATGCCTCGCAAATCAACCTATTGCAGTAGATTATTCTCCACAAAAACCCACTTATTCCCACTCGTTTGCAATATAGACAAAAAAACAGCGCTTTGCAAGCGCTTTTTGCTATTTTTTCTTTACGGGTCAATGGCTTAGCAAATTTTCATGAAAAAATAAAATCCTTACAAATTAATAAGATATAAAAATATGTAAATGTAAAACATTAGAACAATTTCGGAACCGATTGAATCGTGGTTGGGTGGGGAATTCCAAAAATGAACAAACCAACGTCGGTCTGATTCTGCATCTCAAGCGAAAGGGGCTTGGGTATAAAGATCTGAAGAAGTGCTCACACATGTCATCATGTGTGAAGTATGTGAAGCTGGCCGATAAGCCGGGTTCTGTCGCGCATTGCTGCGCGTGACAGTCATTCATCTAGGCGCATGATTGCTCATGCGCTCAAGCAACCTACCCGCTGACGGCGCGAGCCACGCCAATGCCAGCCTATTTGGTCTTGCTGCGAATGGAGGTTACCGCGTTTCACGTCCATTACGGCGAACCGCAACTTACTCGTCTCTGTGGCCCTATTCCTCGCTTTTGTCATTCGACTTTTCAGTCTAGCGACTTATGGCGGACGGCCGTTAACCGTCATCCCGCTCTATGCAGCCCGGACTTTCCTCCCTCACTTCAAGGTGACCACAAGGGTCTCCCCCAATTTGCTATGCCAGTAAACTGGCAAGCAAAGCGTGATGGCGACTGTCTGGCCAGCTTCATCTTGCATTCTAGCATGTCATACCAACCAACTACATGAGTTTATGTGCCCAAAAATCTCGAGGTGATGCGTCCGCACCACCTCGAGATCAAAGATTACCGCAGTCGCATACCGAATCTTTGCGTCGCGTGCGAAAAAATTACCCCAAAAAAAGGATTAGGGATAAGTAAATCAAGAATTGATAGCTGTGCCCAGCACGTAGTAATTGGTTAATGTTTACCGGTACTGCCAAATCCGCCTTCACCACGTTGTGAGGCGTCAAAATCGTCCACCACATGGAATTCCGCCTGCACGACGGGCACAATCACCAGTTGGGCGATGCGCTCCATCGGGTTCAGCTCGAACGCTGTATTTCCGCGATTCCAGCATGACACCATGAGTTGCCCTTGATAATCCGAATCAATTAACCCCACCAGATTGCCGAGCACGATTCCGTGCTTATGGCCCAGACCAGAGCGCGGGAGAATCAGTGCGGCATAATAGGTGTTGTCGATATGAATGGCCATACCAGTGGGAATCAGCGTGGTTTCCCCAGGTTGCAAGGTAATAGGCGCATCAATGCAGGCACGCAAGTCCAGCCCGGCAGAGCCCGGTGTGGCATAGGTGGGAAATTGAGCGCGTAAGCGGTCATCCAGAATTTTTAGGTCGATTAAGATAGACATATCACGTTTTTTATTAAATTGGCTGATTAAATCAGCATTAGACACTAAATAATCAAGAAAATCACTATGGTGGGCGCTTGCCGAAGTGGCTAAGATGGCTCCTTATTTGTTAAGGGGATAGTCATGCCGGTGTTTAAGTTGAATAAAATAAGCCGTTTGTTGACCATGGCGGGGTTGTTAGGCTCATCAGGATTGGTCGTTGCAGAGGAAGTAGATACAGCAAGCGTTTTGAAAATGGCTCCGATTGTGGTCACTACTGGTACCAGGATGGAGCAAAATAGCTTCGATTTGCCGATGTCGATCAATGCGACAAGCGCAGAGGAGATACAAGAAGGACAACTCAAGGTTAATTTGTCTGAATCCGCAGTGCGCGTGCCAGGCGTGGTGGTGAATAACCGCAATAATCCAGCGCAGGATTTGGCGATTCAGATTCGTGGCTTTGGTGCACGCTCTGCCTTTGGCGTGCGCGGTGTACGCTTGTATGCGGATGGCATCCCCATGACCATGCCAGATGGCCAAGGCCAAACGGGTACCTTTAACTTAGATACGGCAAACCGCGTGGAATATCTGCGTGGCCCATTTTCTGCGCTTTACGGTAACTCATCCGGCGGCGTCGTGCAGATTTTCACGCAAGATGGCACTAAAGAGCCAACCATTTCAAGTGGTGCAACTTTTGGTAGCTATAACACCCAACGTTATAACTTAGGTTTCAGCGATAGCGGCGATGGCTTTGATTACATCGTGAATGCCAATACTTATCGCTCGGACGGTTATCGTGACCAGTCTGATACCAGTCGTGATACGTTACATGGCAAAATCAACTTCAAATTGGGGGATGACACCAAGCTGACCATTGTGGCGACTGCGCTGGAACAACGCAACAACGAAGACCCGCAAGGCTTGGATGCGACACAGCTAAGAAACAATCCCAAGCAGGCAGGGACTAGCTCTGAGTTGTTTAATACGCGCGTGTCGCGTAATCACCAGCAGGCTGGCGCAACGCTGGAGCATTTGTTCACGCCAGATGATACATTGCGCTTGATGGCGTATTACGGTCAGCGTAGCAACGAACAGTTCCAATCTGTAACGGTTGGTGCTCAGCGTAACGATTTGCAAGGCGGTGGGGTTGCAACGATTGATCGTGACTTTGGGGGCGCAGACGTGCGTTGGGTGCACAAAGGTTTATTGGGCGAAATGCCTTACAACTTTACCGTAGGCATGAACTACGACCGCATGGAAGATGATCGCAAGGGTTATGAAAACTTCACCTCTAATCGAGCTTTGGGGGCGTTACCTGCAGGGGTGAATTGCGGCAATGTGGCAAATGCTGTGGTGTGTGGCGTCAAAGGTAACTTGCGACGCAATGAAACCAATACCGCCAAAAACTTTGACCAATATATCCAGGGCGCGATAGATCTGAGCAAGCGATTTACTTTAAGTGGCGGTCTTCGCCATAGCAAGGTACGCTTCGAGAATGACGATAAATTCATGCTAAATACTGCTTATACAGGCGTGAATCCAGACGATAGCGGTCGGGTAACGTTCAGTGAAACTACCCCTGTCATCGGCGCGATATTTAAAGTAACGGATACGCTCAACCTGTATGCCAATGCAGGAGAAAGCTTTGAGACGCCGACATTTGTTGAGATGGCTTATCGAGCAACGGGTGACGGACTCAACTTTGACTTAAAACCAGCCAAGAGCCGTCAATATGAAGTGGGTGCCAAAGCGATGTTGGGGGATTCCACCTTGGTCAATGCCTCGGTGTTCAAGATTGATACCGATGATGAAATTGTATTGCAACAACAAGCGGGGGGGCGTTCGGTGTTTCAGAACATCAAGAGCAGTGAGCGTAAAGGCTTCGAGCTTTCTCTGGACAGCAAGTTTGATAATAATTTGAGAGCATATCTGGCTTATACCTATTTGGATGCAGAATTTTCATCTGATTTTATGGCGTGCCGACCATTTGTTGGTGTAAATACTGCATGTAACATCAACTTGCCGCCTGCCGCAGGGACACCTGGCAATTCCGGCGGTGAAGCAATTGCCTCTGGTACCGATATTCCAGGGACTTACAAGCATACGCTGTATGGTGAACTTTCCTGGAAATACGATCCAATGGGTTTTTCAACAGCATTGGAAGGTCGCGCTTTCAGCAAAACTTATGTCGCGTTCAAACCAGAATACGGTAAGGCAGATGGCTATGCCATTGCCTCATGGCGTGGTGGTTTTACACAAAACGTGAACAACTGGAAATTCAATGAGTTTGTACGTATCGACAATATGTTTGACAAGGAATACGTAGGCTCTGTGCGTATTGCTGATTTGAACGGGCGTTATTATGAGCCAGCACCGGGACGTACTTGGTTACTCGGCTTGAATGCCGCTTACAAGTTTTAATCGCTGGATGATAGTGCGACATGCCTGAGAATTTCTTGGGCAATCGCAAATTTCTGGGCGCGTTCTAAGGGATGCGCCCCGTTTTTATCTAGCAAGGTGACTTCGTTTTCGTCGCTCCCCATCGCCTCGGTTGCAGTATTGGCGACAATCAATGGGAGCTTTTTGGCGATACGTTTTTGCTCGGCATAAGTCAATAAATGGTCAGTTTCAGCAGCAAAGCCTACGCAGAATGGTGCATTAGGCAGGCTGGCAACATCTGCCAAAATATCCTTTGTTCTATTGAGTTGTATTGAAAGTGCTTGCTCACTTTTTTTGATTTTATGCCCGCTTTTTTGTGCGGGCGTGTAATCTGCCACGGCGGCAACACCGATAAAAACATCCTGATCTGCGACATTGCACATCACGGTTTCATACATGGCATCTGCGCTGGGGGCGGAAATATTGCGGGTGGATTTTGGTAGAGGGGCATCCACTTTGCCATGTATCAGAGTCACCTCTGCGCCCATTTCATATGCTGCCTGCGCGATGGCGATCCCCATTTTTCCAGAGCTTAAATTAGTGATGGCACGTACTGGGTCTATCATTTCTAGCGTGGCGCCAGCCGTGATCAGTACTTTTTTGCCTTGTAGCAGTTTGGGTTGAAAGTGCGCTTTAATCAGGGTGAGCAGGTCTTCGGCTTCTAGCATGCGGCCTAGGCCAATTTCACCGCAGGCTTGTTCGCCGCTATCGGGGCCGAGGATGGCAATGCTATCTGTTTTTAATTGTGCAATATTGCGCTGTGTGGCGGGGTTTTCCCACATCTGTTTATTCATGGCAGGGGCTACCAGCAAGGCGCAGTCGCGTGCTAAACATAAGGTGGATAGCAAATCATCGGCACGGCCGTGAACAAGTTTGGCGATGAAGTCTGCACTGGCCGGGGCGATGACGATGGCGTCTGCTAACCGACTTAGTTCGATATGCGGCATGCCATTGGGGATGGAGGCATCCCACATGCCGGTATAAACGGGCTTGCCTGACAGTGCCTGCATGGTGATGGGGGTGATAAACTGGCAGGCGGCCTCGGTCATCACCACTTGCACGTCAATGTTGTTTTTGACGAGCAAGCGTACGAGCTCTGCCGCTTTGTATGCGGCAATGCCACCAGTGATGCCTAATACGATGGATTTGTTTTTTTGCATAATATCTAGACTTTATGTAATGCTTTCATTTTAATATGAAAATCACGATAAAGCATGAAATAGTAGGTGCCTTACTTATGTTAAGGGTGCTTCTATAAATGCAGAGTTTGAGATATAGCATTACCCGTAAGCCAGTACTTGGCTTCCCCAATTTGCTAAGCCAGTAAACTGGCAAGCAAAGTGTGAAAGGGCATGTCCGTGGAATATATGCGCTGAAGCGCATTATTCACACGCCAAAGGCGGGGCGTCCTCAACCTCGCTAGATGCTGAAGCATCAAGTCGGTTGTGACGGAACGCAGTAATGCGCTCAAGTGATTTAAGCAGGCAATCAGCGAAGCTGATGCTCGCAAAAAATGTATTTATAGAAGTGCCCGTAATCGTAATTGAGCAGGAGGGCTATATGGCAATAACCGATTGGCCAGCGAGCGAGCGTCCTCGTGAGAAGCTGATAGAGCTTGGTGCGGCGGCTTTATCTGACGCCGAGTTGCTGGCGATATTTTTACGCGTAGGCGTGGTGGGCAAAAGCGCGGTTGATTTGGCGCGCGATCTTCTTAATCAATTTGGTAGCTTGAATGGCATATTTGCCGCCACAGAGTCGGAGTTGAGTGAGGTGCATGGCATAGGCAGTAGCAAATATGTGCAGTTGCAGGCTATCTTTGAGATGAGCCGACGAGCATTGAATGAGCAGTTGCGACAACGTGATCTACTCAGTTCGCCCCAGCAGGTGCGTGACTATCTGGTGTTGCGGTTAGGTGCGTTGCCACGAGAGGTGTTTTTGGTAATGTTCCTCGACGCGCAAAACCGCTTGAGTGCTACTGAGGAGCTATTTAGTGGTACGCTTATGCAGACTAGCGTTTATCCACGTGAGGTAGTGAAGCGCGCGATGTATCATAATGCGGCGAGTGTCATTTTTGCACATAATCATCCTTCTGGCATTGCGCAGCAAAGTCAAGCGGATGAGTTGCTGACACAGCAATTGAAGCAGGCATTGATGCTTGTGGATGTAAGAGTGCTCGATCATTTTATCGTGGCCGGTAATCAGGCGCTTTCGTTTGCGGAGCGTGGATTACTATGACAAATTTAGCACTCAGGGGAGTCTCTTATGTTGATTGATCATTCAAATTGGTTAAACCTCGCAGTGGCACTGGGGGTTGGGCTACTGATTGGTGCAGAGCGAGAGCGTCGCAAAGAGGCTTTTGTTGAGTGTAAACAAAATACTAGTTCGGTCGCAGGGGTGCGCACTTTTACCATTGCGGCATTGCTTGGGGCGGTGAGCGTGGCCGTTGAGTTCTGGCTCTTAATCATTTCAATCGTATGTGTCACCCTTTTTGTCGTGAGCGCTCCCAAGAACGAGGATCATAGTTTAACGACGCATGTTAGCTTGGTTTATACTATCATCTTGGGTGGTTTGGCCATGACGGAGCCTGCACTTTCAGCCAGTTTGGCGGTTGCTGTTGCGATTTTGTTGGCGGCAAAAGAGCCGATTCACTGGTTTGTGCGCGGTGCGGTCACCAAAGATGAAATGATGGATTTTTTGATCTTGGCTGCTGCGACGCTCATCGTATTGCCGCTGGTGCCTAATCGATATATAGGACCATTTGACGCCATCAATCCTTACAATATGTGGTTGATTGTGATTCTAGTGATGTTTATCGGCGCACTGGGACATCTCGCCTTGCGCTTGATGGGTGGCCGGCTAGGGCTTCCGTTGGTCGGACTGGTATCCGGTTTTATTTCCAGTATTGCAACTGTTGGCGCCATGGGTGAGCGTGCGCGTCATACTCCCCATTTGCTAAGGGTAGCGGTGGCGGGGGCGATTCTTTCTAGCTTGTCTACGATTCTGCAAATCGTCATGTTGCTGGCAGCTATTCATCCGCCCACACTCAGGGAACTGGCGATACCATTGCTATTTGGAGGAGTGGTTATTACGATCTATGGTATCGTGGTCACTTTAAGCTCCTTACAACAACATAGTGTTGAAATGAGTAGCCCCAGCCGATCTTTCAGCGTGAAGACCGCACTGATGTTTGCCATTGTGATTACCTTGGTACTTCTGGCATCGGCTACACTTAAGGCGTGGTTTGGTGATGCTGGGGTGGTGATCGCTTCTGCGGTTGCCGGTATGGCGGATGTGCATGCAGCGACCATTTCAGTGGCCTCATTATCTGCAGCTAATAAATTACTGCCTGTAAGCGCGGTAATTCCGATATTGGTCGCTTTTACGGTCAATACAACGTCTAAAGTGATTACTGCGGCGGTCACTGGAGGGAGGGATTATTTCCGTCAGGTCACAGTTGGGCTGGTGTTGCAGGTGGTCGCTGTATGGCTCGGATGGGTTTTATTTTGATTTAATTGAGTGAGCGATTGATGTCTGAGCTTTATTTACTTGTGCTGCTGATTTTTATTTCTGCATTATTGTACTCATCTGTCGGACATGGTGGCGCATCTGCGTATCTTGCCTCAATGGCATTGCTGGGCGTTGCGCCTGAAACGATGCGTCCTGCTGCGCTGGTGCTCAATGTGGCAGTAGCCTTTATTGCGTTGTATAAGTTTTATCGTGTAGGCGCATTTTCTGCACGGTTGTTTTTTCCACTCGCTATTGCGGCTATGCCCATGGCGTTTGTGGGTGGTTTGGCTACTTTACCTAGCCATATCTATAAACCGGTGATTGGTCTGGTGTTACTCTACGCGGCATGGGTGGTATTCAGGCGATCACGTCAGATATATCAAGTTAATCTATCCTTGCCTAACCCCCCAGTATTGCTGGCGATGGGGGGGGTGCTGGGTTTGCTTTCCGGACTCACAGGTGTGGGAGGCGGGATTTTTTTAAGTCCTTTGCTACTGTTTTTTAGATGGGCAGAGGTGCGCGTGATCTCAGGTGTTTCAGCTGCCTTTATTTTAGTGAATTCACTTTCTGGTTTGGCGGGGGTGATGACGAAGAGTCCTGCACTGCCTTCGACCTTACCCTACTGGATACTTGCTGCGGTGATAGGCGGTTATATCGGTGCGGAGTATGGCAGCAAACGTCTGGCAACCCCTGCGATACGTAAGGCGTTGGCGGTGGTGCTGTTGATTGCGGGTGGTAAGATGCTACTAGCCTAAAGGGCACTTCTTTAAATACATTTCTTGCGAGCATCAGCTTCGCTGATTGCCTGCTTAAATCACTTGAGCGCATTACTGCGTTCCGTCACAACCGACTTGATGCTTCAGCATCTAGCGAGGTTGGGGACGCCCCGTGCGGGTGTGCGCCTTTGGCGTATGAATAATGCGCTTCAGCGCATATATTCCACGGACATGCCCTTTCACACTTTGCTTGCCAGTTTACTGGCTTAGCAAATTGGGGAAGCCAAGTATTGGCTTACGGGTAATGCTGCATCTCAAACTCTGCATTTATAGAAGCGCCCTAAATTAAGCTTCATTGATGAAAATATTGAAAAGCGTTGGAAATAAAATGAATCAATCAGTCAAAACTATTTTTTGGATTCTGCTCGCTGCGCTAGGTGCATTTGCAGTAGCAGGTATTGCGCTTAACCGTGGTGAGAGTATCAATGCGCTGTGGCTAATTACCGCCGCGGTGTGTATTTACGCCATCGCCTACCGTTTTTATGCGGTCTGGATCGCTGCGAAGGTTTTGACGGTGGATGAAACGCGCGCTACTCCAGCTGAGCGACTGGATAATGGCCGAGATTTTATTCCAACCAATAAGTGGATTGTGTTCGGGCATCACTTTGCCGCCATTGCAGGACCAGGGCCACTGATTGGACCTACTTTAGCGGCACAGTTCGGTTATTTGCCGGGGACGCTATGGATCTTGATTGGTGCGGTGATGGGCGGTGCAGTGCAGGATATGGTTACGCTGTTTTTCTCAACCCGCCGCAATGGGCGCAGTCTGGGACAGATGGCACGCGATGAGATTGGCGCAATCGGTGGTACGGCCGCGCTGGTGGGCACCTTCATGATAATGATTATTCTGATTGCGGTGCTGGGACTGGTGGTAGTGAATGCCATGAAGCATAGTCCGTGGGCGACTTCTACCGTGGCGGCGACGATACCGATTGCCATGTTTGTTGGTCTTTATATGCGAAATATCCGCCCTGGTCGCGTGCTGGAAGCCTCTGCCATCGGCGTGGCGCTACTGTTGTTCTCGGTATTTGCGGGAGGCTGGATAGATCAGCATGAAACTTTGCGCACATGGTTTGATCACGACGGCTTGCCGTTGGCTTTTGCCATCATCATTTATGGTTTTGCAGCTGCGGTACTGCCGGTTTGGTTACTGCTTGCGCCGCGTGACTATCTGTCCACTTTTATGAAATTGGGCACGATACTGTTGCTGGCAGTGGCTATCGTGATTTTGCGCCCCAACATTCATATGCCAGCAGTTACGCAGTTTGTGGATGGTACGGGGCCGATTTTTGGGGGCAAGTTGTTTCCGTTCGTGTTTATTACCATTGCCTGCGGTGCGATTTCTGGTTTTCACGCCTTGATTTCATCGGGGACAACGCCAAAATTGCTGAGTAATGAGCGTGACATTCGCATGATAGGCTATGGCGGGATGCTATTGGAAAGCTTTGTAGCAATCATGGCGATGATTGCTGCCACTGTGTTGGAGCCAGGCGTGTTTTTTGCGATTAACAGTCCTGCAGGTGTGGTGGGTAAAGAGGCGATTGATGCCGTAGCTAAAATTAATAGCTGGGGCTTTGCCGTCACAGTAGAGCAAATGCGGCAGCTTGCAACTGATATGGGGGAAAGCACTTTATTTGCCCGTACCGGTGGTGCGCCTAGCCTGGCTGTGGGTATGGCGAGCATATTCGGCAGTGCTTTTGGTCGGGAGATGCTGGCGCTGTGGTATCACTTCGCCATTATGTTTGAAGCGATATTTATTTTAACCACGCTGGATGCGGGTACGCGCGTTGGTCGCTTTATGTTGCAGGACTTATTGGGTAATTTTAATAAGAAGCTGGGTGAAACTTCTTATCCCCCATCGGTGATATTTACCAGCGGTATGGTGGTGGCGGGCTGGGGCTACTTTTTATATATCGGGGTGATAGACCCTAACGGTGGTGTAAATATCTTATGGCCATTGTTCGGCATTGCGAACCAAATGCTGGCGGCCATTGCCTTATGCGTAGGCACTGGCATTTTAGTGAAATCTGGCAAGTTACGATACGCATGGGTAACAGGGCTGCCACTGGCATGGTTGCTTGTCGTGACCACAACGGCGGCTTATGAAAAGATATTCAGTACGGATGTGCGCGTTGGTTTTTTTGCTGCGGCCAATGATCTGGCAGATAAATTGGCCGCAGGTGTATTGCCGTCTGAAAAAGCAGAAGTAGCGCCGCAGTTGATATTCAATCAACATCTGGATGCTTATCTGACTATGTTCTTTGTGGTGGTGTTATGGGTGGTAATCGTCGATATGTTGCGGCTGTGTATGCGTTATTTGAATGGCAAATCTGTGCCTAAGCTGTCTGAAGCACCGCATGAGCCTAGTCGGTTAGTTGAGAATTGGGTGAGAGACTGATGTTTAAGAGAATATTGCACTGGTGGCACATCATCCGCCAACTTTCTGGTGACAATGCCTACGAGCAGTATTTGAAACATCATGCCGAGTTCCATCGTGCGACGGTGGATGCCCCTCCACCCCTTTCCCGTAAGGATTTCTTTAAGTTATGGCAGGACAGCAAGTGGCAGGGCATCAAGCGCTGTTGTTAAGGAAGCACGGTGATTTGTATTATTCTCAACTGTTTTTTCTAGGTTTAATGAAGTCATTGTTGAGGTTTATGACAAATTCTAAACATCATAATACCAATGATAATCATGGGTAAACTGAGCCATTGCCCCATACTGAGTCCCATCGACAATAAGCCTAGATAAGCATCTGGTTCACGCGTATATTCCGCTAAGAACCTAAAGCTACCATAACCCATCAAGAACAAAGCAGAGATTGTGCCAGTGGCGCGTGGTTGAGCAGAATACAGCCACAGTATGCAAAATAGCGCAATGCCTTCAAGTCCAAATTCATAGAGCTGTGACGGATGGCGTAATGCAGTATCAACATTGGGAAATACCATGCCATAGTTGGCATGTGTCTCTCGCCCCCATAGCTCTGCATTGATGAAATTCCCCATGCGGCCAGCTCCCAAGCCGATAGGCACAAGTGGTGCGATAAAGTCCATAATGGCCAGCCAGTTAAGGTGATATTTCCGGCTAAAGAGCCACATGGCAATCAAGACCCCTAGAAAGCCACCATGAAAACTCATGCCGCCATGCCAAACCGCCAAGATTTCTAAAGGATGTTGTATGAAGTAGCTTGGTTGATAAAAGAGCACATAGCCTAGGCGCCCCCCTAGGATTACGCCTAGTGCGCCATAAAATAATGCATCATCCAGCATGGAAGGCGTCCAGCCAAACCACTTTTTATGTTTGATCTGATATTGACCTAAAGCAATGAACGCTAGAAATCCGAGCAGATACATCAGCCCATACCAGTGGATGCCGACTGGGCCAAGATGTAAAGCGATAGGGTCAAACTGCGGATGAACGAACATGAGTTATTAACAAAAATCGATAAAGGCGAGATTCTACCTAAATTTAGGAGAGGTGTATTCAATATCAATTGGATGTGAGCTTACAATGTCAATCTTGCGCTCCTATGAACTACTCATTTCCTTGTGACCGAGTGGTTTGTCATCGGGATGATAACGCCATGATGTAGACCAGGTTCTGATTATACAATCCGTTGTATCCTGCCGATTCTGTCCATGGTCACAGGATGGCTTACCTCTGCATGGAAGAAGCGTATACCTCAAAGTGTATTGCTTCCGCTTGGCACGTTAGCGCTAGGTGGTCTAAAATTACGCATTGACTTGTCGTTTAATTAATTACGGATTTTTATCATGCCTGTTTATCGTTCTCATACCACTACTCACGGCCGGAATATGGCCGGCGCTCGTGCATTATGGCGCGCTACCGGAATGAAGGATGGCGACTTTGATAAGCCGATTATTGCCATTGCCAACTCGTTCACGCAGTTTGTGCCTGGACACGTGCACTTGAAGGACATGGGGCAGCTGGTGGCGCGCGAAATTGAAAAAGCTGGGGGTGTGGCCAAAGAGTTCAACACCATTGCGGTAGATGATGGTATTGCTATGGGGCATGGGGGCATGCTGTACAGTTTGCCTAGCAGAGACTTGATTGCCGATAGCGTGGAATATATGGTGAACGCACACTGTGCGGATGCACTGGTGTGTATCTCCAACTGTGACAAAATTACCCCAGGCATGCTGATGGCAGTGCTACGTTTAAATATCCCAGTGGTGTTTGTTTCCGGCGGGCCAATGGAGGCGGGCAAGGTTAACTGGCAAGGCGAGGTGCACAAGCTGGATTTGGTGGATGCGATGGTGGCAGCCGCCGACAGTAAAGTGAGTGATGCCGAGACAGAGGCGATTGAGCGATCCGCATGCCCCACCTGCGGATCCTGCTCCGGCATGTTTACCGCAAACTCCATGAACTGTTTGACCGAGGCATTGGGGTTGAGCTTGCCAGGGAATGGTTCTACCTTGGCGACACATGCTGCACGTAAAGAATTGTTCTTGAAGGCCGGTCGTTTGATTGTGGCGCTGACCAAGCGCCATTACGAGCAGGATGACTACACGGTGCTGCCGCGCAGTATTGCCAGCATGAAGGCGTTTGAAAATGCCATGAGTCTGGATGTGGCGATGGGCGGTTCGACCAATACGGTGTTGCACCTGCTCGCAGCCGCACATGAGGCTGGCGTCGATTTCACCATGAGTGATATCGATCGTATCTCGCGCAAAGTGCCATGTGTGAGTAAGGTGGCGCCTGCTACTGCCAAATACCACATGGAAGATGTACACCGTGCGGGTGGTGTAATGGGTATTTTGGGTGAGTTGGACCGTGCGGGTGTGATTCACCGTGATGCGCTGACCGTGCACAGTGCCACTTTGGGGGATGCACTGGACCAATGGGATATCAAAGTCACGCAGGATGAGAGTGTAAAGAAATTCTACCGTGCGGCGCCAGGGGGCATTGCAACGACCATTGCCTTTAGCCAGTCTATGCTTTGGCCTGATTTAGATGATGACCGCGCAGAAGGTTGTATCCGCGATAGGGCGCATGCCTACTCGCAAGATGGTGGTCTGGCTGTGCTGTACGGCAATATTGCACTGGATGGCTGTATCGTGAAAACTGCAGGGGTGGATGATAGTATCCTCAAGTTTACTGGACGGGCGCGCATCTTTGAAAGTCAGGACTCTGCGGTTGAGGCTATTTTGGCAGACAAGATAGTAGCGGGCGATGTCGTGGTGATTCGCTACGAGGGTCCGCGCGGTGGCCCAGGCATGCAAGAGATGTTGTATCCGACTTCTTATCTGAAATCCAAGGGCTTAGGTAAGGCCTGCGCCTTGCTGACTGACGGACGTTTCTCTGGGGGAACCTCTGGTTTGAGTATCGGGCATGCTTCTCCTGAAGCGGCCGAAGGTGGTGCGATCGGCTTGGTGGAAGAAGGCGACACCATTGAGATTGATATTCCTAATCGCACGATTTATTTGGCTATTAGCGATGCGGAATTGTCTCACCGCCACACCCAGATGATTGAAAAAGGTAAAGAGGCTTGGAAGCCACTTAATCGTGAGCGTGCGGTTTCTCCAGCATTGCGTGCTTATGCCGCCATGAGCACCAGTGCAGCACGAGGTGCGGTGCGTGACGTGGCTCAGATTGAGAAGTAGGCTAGGCGCGCGCCATCGGATTTTAGAGAGATTAAAGGTTTTTTATGACACTAGATTCAATTGAAGACCACATATTTAGAAAAAAGGCGGAGTATGAGCGCTCAACGCTGCATCCGCACTTGACGATTACGCAAGATGATCAAGGGTTGCAGTATTTGGAGATTAACAATTCTTTGGCAACGGCCAAGATTGCCTTGCAAGGGGCGCATGTGATGCATTGGCAACCCAAGACTGAGAAGAAGCCTGTACTTTGGCTTTCCGACAATGCGCGTTACGTGAAAGATCGTTCGATCCGTGGCGGTGTGCCTCTCTGCTGGCCATGGTTCGGAGCGCATCCGACAGAAAGCACGCTTTGTCCTCATGGTTTTGCTCGCGTGATTCCATGGAGGTTGATCGATGTGGATGCTACAGGTACGGATGCGACGCGTATAGTGTTGCAGATGGAGGAGACGGCTGAGGCGAAGCGGCAGCTTTCCTATGCCTATGTGTTGACGATCATGATTACCATCGGTAAGCGTCTTAAAATTGATTTGGCGACGACTAATAAAGCCGATCATCCATTCTTGATTGGTGAGGCTTTTCATACCTATCTGCATGTGAGCGATGTGGGCAATATCCGTATTGCCGGTCTGCAGGATTGTATTTTCGCGGATAAATTACGTCAGTATCAACGTTATGTTGAACATCACATTTTGAAGTTTGACGGTGAGTTTGACCGAGTTTATTTGAATCACAATTCTGATTGTTTGGTACATGACCCAGTTTACAACCGCGTGATTCGTGTGGGTAAGTCTGGTAGTGATACTACGGTGGTGTGGTCGCCCGGTGCGGAAAAAGCCAAAACTATGGGTGATATGGGTGTCGCTGAAGATGCATGGCGTAAAACCATCTGTGTTGAAACAGCGAATGCGTTAGAGAACTCCGTGGTGATCTCGCCCAATAGAACACATACCATGTCAGTGGAATACAGCGTCGAGGCGCTGTAGTTTAGGGGGCTCCTTAGAGCACTCTGAAAAATTAAAAATCCCGTCTTGATCTGCGTATTGCCGGCCACCCTGCAAAGAGATTTGACTCAGAATGTCAACGCATGGGTATGTCAGGGCGCTACCTGCTTACAGGGTATAGATGAAATAGCCAGCCTTTTGCAACAGATTTAGCCCAGACTTTCCATTAGGACTTGCCAGTCACTGATAAGCAACACTAAGCCAACAAGCTGACGTTCAAGTAGATGAGTATCACCTATGGAGAGTCTGGGTTAATGGCATCTCTCGTTTTTTTAGACTGATTGGCTTGTTAAAATTCAAATTATGGGTATCATATCTAAGGCGTAGTTAAAGGGTAACGATATTATTTTAAGTATTAGTCAAGGAGATAACATGAAGGCTTTATTATTAACAATCGCGGCGGCTGGTTCTATGTTGCTTGCTTCACAATCTTATGCAGCTGATGCTGCTGCGGCTAAGGCCTTGGCACAAAAGAGCGGTTGCTTGGCTTGCCATAGCGTAGATCAAAAAGTATTAGGTCCAGCTTACAAAGATGTGGCGGCAAAATACAAGGGTGACAAATCAGCTGAAGCTAAGCTGGTAGAGAAAGTGAAAAAAGGTAGTAGCGGTACTTGGGGTAATGTACCTATGCCAGCTCATGCACATGTTAAAGATGCTGATATCACAACAATCGTTCAGTGGGTACTTTCACTGTAAGATTGGGTGGTAGGAGTTTAAAAGCCAGCGTGAGCTGGCTTTTTTATTGCCTGTTTCACTTTGCCTGAGGTTACTTCCTGAGTTTGCTGTGCTGCAGCGAGTAAGCAAAATAGAACACCACGCCCAATAGCAACCATATGCCAAAGCGTTGCCAAGTCAGCGCGGGCAAGAACGCCATCAATGCGCCGCAGGACAGCATGCCCAATACCGGGAGCAGTGGGCTGTAGGGCGTTTTATATGGGCGATGCAGGTGCGGTTGTGTTTTGCGCAACATGATGACCCCACCGCACACCAGCACAAATGCGGCCAATGTGCCGATGTTCACCAGTTCAGCCAAATCACCTAATGGAATAAAGCCAGCGATAGTGGCAGTGATCAGGCCGCAGATCACGATGACGCGTATGGGGGTATGCGTTTTTGCATTCACCTGACTAAAGAAGGGAGGGATAAGGCCGTCTCTGCTCATGGCGAAGATGATGCGGGTCAGGCCATAGTACAGCACCAGCATGACGGTGGTCAGGCCGGCAATCACGCCGGTAGAAACCAAGGCGGATGCCCAGTGATAGCCCATTAATTGAAGTGCATGGGCAACTGGCGATGAAACGCCAAGTTCGGTGTAAGGCACTACGCCAGTCAGCAAGCCAGAGACGATGATATAGATTACCGTGCAAAACGAGAGTGAATAAATAATGCCTTTAGGTACGTCATGCTGGGGGTCCTTGGCCTCTTCTACGGCGGTTGAAACAGCATCAAAGCCGACATAGGCAAAGAAGACTAAAGAGGCACCAGCAAGTACGCCGACTGTCTTACCGTCTGGTAAGGTATCAAACCAACCGAATGGCATGAAAGGATGCCAATTTTCTGGATGCACGTTGAAACTGGCGATGGCCACAAAGATGGTAATAGTCAGTACTTTGATGAATACCATTGCGGCATTCAGTTTTGCGCTTTGTTTGACCCCAATGATGAGCATGATCATCAAGGCAAGAATAATGAGCAGCGCAGGTAAATTGACCATGCCGCCAAGCGAGGGGGCTTTAGTAAGCTGTTCCGGCAGACCCAGACCCACTGCGGTGAGGGCGTTATTGAAGTAACCCGCCCAACCGTTGGCGACTGCGGCCACGCTCATCCCATATTCCATCAGCAGAATCCAGCCGATGATCCAAGCCACCACTTCACCAAACGCAGCATAGCTGTAGCCGTACGCACTACCACAGCCACCTACCGTTGCGGCCATTTCCGCATAAGCAAACGCGGCAAAACCACAGGCAAGCCCTGAAACGACAAACGACAAGACCACTGCTGGACCAGATTGATGCGCCGCAGCTAGGCCGGTCAGTACGAATATGCCCGTACCGATAATGGCACCTATGCCCAACAATGTCAGGTCGAATGCCGATAAGCATCTTTTTAAACCAGTTTCGGAATGAGCGGTGACGGGTTTAGTGCGCAGAACGCGTTTTATCATGATAGCTCTCTAATGTTTTTTCTGATTCTATACTAAAGCATTGTTTGCATGGTAAACAATGTGGATTGGCTTTAGAAGTGCGCTTTAAGTGCGGCAATCATGTAGTGCTGATCGAGTACGCCTGCACTTTCTCTGATGCTATGCATGGCCCACATAGGTGAGCCTACATCCACGCTGGCGATGCCTAGATTTGATGCCACGATAGGACCAATTGTGCTGCCACAACCCAAATCAGTGCGGTGTACATATTGCTGATAGGGCACTTTGGCCTGTTCACACAGCTGGATAAATCGCGCAGCAGTTTCTGCGTTGGTTGAATAGCGCTGATTGGCATTGGTTTTAATGACAGGACCATGATTTACCTTGATATGATGGCATGGCTCATAGGCGCTTGCATGGTTGGGATGGTACGCATGTGCCATGTCAGCGCTGATGAAGAAACTTTTCGACAGCGTGCGGAGTTTGGCTTCTTCGTTTAGGTCGGTGCTGATGGCAATGCGGTTGATGACATCAGCTAAAAAGCTGCCATTAGCGCCAATAGCACTTTCGCTGCCGATTTCTTCATGGTCGAACAGTGCGACGATTTTTGTTGTCTGCGCATCATCAGCTTCCAGCAAGGCCGTGATAGCGGCGTGGCATGAGGCTAGATTGTCCAGCTGACCATTCGCAATAAATTCCTCATTAGGCCCCCAGAAAGCGCCAGGCTGTGTATCAAACACATTCAGTTCAAAGCTGAGGATTTCCGTCACATCCACGTGAAGCGCTTGTGCGAGATGAGTCAGGAATTGCTGGTTGGCCGCGATGCCTTCCTCACTCTCGGCAAACAGTAGGGGTAGCTGCGTTTGTTTGTTTAACACCAGCCCCTTGTCATTGACCTCTCGGTTCATGTGAATGGCCAAGTTAGGTAAGCGCATCAAGGCACGATTAAATTTGATCAGATGTGTCTCGAAACCTTGGTTAGAGCGCACATTCACGCGCCCAGCGATGCTCAAGTCGCGGTCAGTGAATGTGGCAAGAATGGGGCCACCATAGACTTCTACACCGATTCTAATCAAGCCCTCTCCACCAAAGGCAGCCTGAGGTTTGAGGCGCAGTCCGGGGGAGTCTGTATGTGCGCCGATGATGCGAAAGCCGCTGTCGACCAAAGGCTGCGTGCCTAGACGGAAGGCTATGATTGAGGCGCCTCCCCGAATCACATAATAGGATCTTCCTGCTTCAAGCTGCCATGGTTGATCTTCCCTGAGCTTAGTGTAGCTTTGGGAGCATAACCGCGTTTCGACGCTATTGACGGCATGCCATGGACTAGGGCTGGCATCGATAAAATCGAGCAGGTCTTGTGCTTGGATACGGGCTTCAGCGGGAATTCTCATCAGTGCTATGCCGGCGGATTGAGCAAGAGCCAGTCTTTCTCAATCAAAAAGTCTGTATAAAGTCTAGACTCTGGCGTGCCAGCCTCTGGCTTCCAGTCATAACGCCATTTAACGATGGGAGGCATGGAGAGCAAAATAGACTCAGTGCGACCGTTCGATTGCAAGCCGAAGATTGTACCGCGGTCATAAATGAGATTGAACTCGACGTAGCGACCACGGTGATAGGCTTGGAAATCACGCTCCCGCTCACCGTAGGGCATATCCTTACGACGCTGCACGATAGGCAGATAGGCATTGAGAAATGCATCGCCGACTGCACGATGGAAATCAAAGCAGCGCTCAAAACCTAGCGCGTTGAAGTCGTCATAAAAGATGCCGCCGATTCCACGAGGCTCTTTGCGATGCTTGAGATAAAAATACTCATCACATTCTTTTTTGAATTTTGGGTAGTAGCTGGGATCAAAAGCATCCAGTGCGGCTTTATTGACGCGGTGAAAATGTTCTGCATCTTCTTTGAAGCCGTAGTAAGGGGTTAAATCCATCCCGCCGCCAAACCACCAAATGTCTTCATCTGGATTTTCGGCTGCGGCCAAATGCTGTGAGGCTATTGTGTTTTTATTCGGTGCTTTAGCCACAAAAAAGCGCACATTCATGTGGACGGTTGGAATATATGGGTTACGTGGATGGAATACTAAAGAGACGCCCATGGCCTCCCATTCTCGCCCCGCGGCTTCTGGATGCGCAACGCTGGCAGCAGGGGGTAGTTTGGTCCCCTTGACGTGAGAAAAGCCAATGCCTGCCCGCTCAAATACGTTGCCTTCTTCTAGCAAGCAGGAGTTGCCGCCACCGCCTTCAGGGCGTTGCCAGCTATCCTGCAGGAAGTGTTTGCCATCTACCAATTCAATGGCTTCTACAATTCTTGCTTGTAGGTTTTGTAGGTAGTTAAAAACGTCTTGGGGGTTCATACCTAGCCTTTAATCGCGCGGTAACCAATATCAGTGCGATATTGCGCACCGTTAAATTTAATTTCATCGACAACTCTATACGCTTGTTGTTGCGCAAACTTTACGGTTTCACCTAGCGCCGTCACGCACAAAACGCGACCGCCACTGGTGATAACTTTGCTATCTTTTAATGTCGTACCTGCATGGAAAACGTGCGCGTCTTCTAACCGCTTAGGTAAGCCAGTAATTTCATCACCCAGTTTGGGTGTGTCTGGATAATTGGCTGATGCCATGACCACTCCTAATGCAAATCGCCTATCCCATTCTGTTTCAGCCTGGTTTAACGTGCCATTGACAGCGTGCTCCATCAGTCCGACGAGGTCACTTTTGAGGCGCATCATAATTGGCTGCGTTTCAGGATCGCCCATGCGGCAATTAAACTCTAGCGTTTTAACATCGCCATTCGGTGAGATCATCAGACCTGCATAGAGAAATCCCGTGTAAGGAATACCGTCTTTCGCCATTCCTTCAACTGTGGGTTGAATAATTTCACGCATCACTTTTGCGTGAATGTCTGGCGTGACGACAGGGGCGGGCGAGTATGCTCCCATGCCGCCAGTGTTAGGGCCTAAATCTTGATCGAGTAAACGCTTATGGTCTTGGCTGGTAGCCAGCGCCAAGATGTTTTTGCCATCGACCATGACCATAAAACTGGCTTCTTCTCCGACTAGGAACTCTTCAATTACAACCCGTGCACCGGCTGCGCCCAGTTTGTTGTCCTCCAGCATGGCGTCAATGGCTGCATGCGCTTCATCCTCGCTCATTGCAACAACAACTCCTTTGCCTGCGGCTAAACCATCGGCCTTAATCACAATGGGCGCCCCTTGCTGCGTGATGTAATCGTGAGCAAGTTTTGCATCGGTAAATGTCGCGTAGGCCGCAGTTGGGATATTGTGACGCATCATAAATGCTTTAGCGAAATCTTTGGATGACTCAAGTTGCGCAGCCGCTTTGGTGGGCCCAAAGATTTTAAGACCCGCAGCACGGAATGCATCGACCACACCTTGCGAAAGTGGCGCTTCTGGCCCGACGATCGTGAGATGAATTTGCTCATCCTGTGCAAATTTGACCAAATCAGCAACGGCGGTCAAAGGCACATTCTTCATATCGGGATCCAATGCCGTGCCCGCATTGCCAGGTGCAACATACACGCGGCTCACTTCTTTATTTTGAGCTGTTTTCCATGCGAGTGCATGCTCGCGTCCGCCACTACCAATCACTAAAATTTTCATAAATCTATTGATGAGCAAATCACGTTGTTACTCATCCCTTGTTTAAGTTGATTAAATTACTTCATGCAAACCGTAGCGAATATCGCTAGAGCAAGGCGCACGGGAGCACAATAACCGAAGCGTACATGTAAGTACGTGGGGTTGTGAGTGCCGTGCAACATAGGTATTGCGATGAGCAGTAGGTTTGGTTAGTGTCTGAAGTGGCGAACCCCTGTCACCACCATCACCAAGCCATGCTCGTCTGCCGCCGCGATTACTTCTTCATCACGCATGCTGCCACCTGGATGAATCACGCATGCAGCACCGGCTTCAGCCAACACATCAATGCCATCACGGAACGGAAAGAACGCATCGGAAGCGACTACTGAGTTTTTCAGCGTCAGCCCTGCATTTTGTGCTTTGATTGCGGCAATTTTTGTGCTGTCCACACGGCTCATTTGGCCAGCGCCAACGCCCAGCGTCATGCGGTTGCCACAGAAGACGATGGCATTTGATTTCACATATTTAGCCACACGCCAAGCAAATAACATATCTTGTAGCTGTTCTGCAGTGGGTTGTTTCTTGGTAACGACTTTCAAGTCGGCAACGCTCATTTCATGATTGTCGGCTGTTTGAATCAATAAGCCAGAGCCTATGCGTTTTGTGTCGTGTGAGTTACGACCTTTTTCCCAATCGCTGATGCCATCTTGAGGCAAGGAAATTTTCAGTACACGCACGTTGGCTTTTGTGCTAAAAATAGCCAAAGCCTCTTCTGTATAGTCTGGTGCGATCAGCACTTCTACGAATTGCTTACTCACGGCTTCAGCCGCTGCTCTATCCAGGGGGGTGTTGAATGCGATGATGCCACCGAAGGCTGAGGTGGGGTCGGTCTGGAACGCTTTGCTGTAGGCTTCGAGCGCATCTTTGCCCAATGCTACACCACAAGGGTTGGCGTGTTTTACGATCACGCAGGCTGTAGAGTCAAAACTCTTGACCGCTTCCCATGCGGCATCTGCATCAGCGATGTTGTTGTATGAAAGCTCTTTGCCTTGCAATTGCTGGGCAGTCACCAAACTGCCTGGTGCTGGACAAAGGTCGCGATAGAACGCTGCGCTTTGGTGTGGATTTTCACCATAGCGTAAGTCTTGCACCTTGATGAAATTGCTATTGCTTTGTGCAGGGAAAGCGTTGAGTACAGGCTGCTTGCTGACTATGCTGGCCTTGTAATCAACGGCAGAAAGATAGTTGCTGATGGCTGCATCGTATTGAGCGACACGATTGAACGCCGCTACGGAGAGCGAGAACGTGGTAGCCTCCGCTAGGGCGCCGCCTGTGCTTTGCATTTCGCGCACGACGTCTGCATATTGGCTAGCGTCGGTCAACACCGCAACGTCTTTCCAATTTTTAGCGGCTGAGCGCACCATGGCAGGACCACCGATGTCGATATTCTCGATGGCATCTTCCAATGTGCAGTCTGGCTTCGCGACAGTCGCTTCGAATGGATAGAGGTTGACTACCACCATGTCGATATTGGGAATCTCTTGTGCTTGCATGGCAGATACGTGCTCAGGCAAGTCGCGGCGACCTAAGATGCCGCCATGTACTTTCGGATGCAAAGTTTTGACTCGCCCGTCCAACATTTCTGGGAAGCCAGTGTAGTCGCTGACCTCGATGACGGGAATGGCATTGTCGCGAAATAATTTGGCGGTGCCTCCAGTAGAGAGGACCTCAACGCCGAGTGAATGGAGTTGCTGTGCTAGTGCGATGATGCCGGTTTTGTCGGAAACGCTGATGAGCGCACGTTTGATAGTTGCCATGTAAAAACTCTAACGAATGGATTAAAGAAAAAGGGTTATTCGATTTTGTGTTGCTGTAACTTCTTACGCAAGGTGTTGCGGTTGATATCCAGTATCTCAGCTGCTTTGCTCTGGTTGCCCGCCACCTTTTTCATGACGTATCTAAGCAACGGCTCTTCTACACAGTGCATGACCATGTCGTAAACGGCGTGAGGCTGTTCACCATCTAGATGTGAGAAGTAGTCCTCTAGTGACTCAGTGACAGCGTGGCTCAATTTGCAGTTTCTAGACATATGGGGCGACCTTATGCGGCAAGGGCTTCAGATGAGTCTTCGCTGGCTTCGGGGCTGATGTACACTAAGCGCTCATTTCTTGTTTTAAGTTCGATGAAAAAGTCATTGATGGCCTGTAATTGCAAATCGATGGTCTGCAAGGTGTTCATGTGGTGACGGAAATGCGCCGAACCGGCCAAGCCTTTGGTGTACCATGAGATGTGCTTACGCGCCATGCGCATGCCAGTTAGCTCGCCATAAAAGGCATATAAATCATGCAGATGTTCCAGCATGACAGCGTGGATCTCATCTACCGTTGGCGCCAGCAGATGTGTGCCTGTGGTGAGGTAATGGTCGATTTCACGGAATATCCATGGGCGACCTTGTGCGGCTCGCCCAATCATGATGGCATCAGCGCCGGTGTAATCCAGCACAAACTTAGCCTTTTCTGGTGAGGTGATGTCACCATTGGCAATGAGAGGAATACGGATAGCCTGTTTAACGGCGGCAATGGTGTCGTACTCGGCCTCTCCTAGATAGGCACAAGCACGGGTGCGACCGTGCATGGCCAGCGCCTGCACACCGATATCTTCTGCCATCTTGGCAATTTGGACTGCATTACGACTCTGTTTATCCCAGCCCGTGCGGATTTTTAAGGTGACGGGTACATTAACTGCGCCCACCACAGCTTTTAAGATTTGTGCTACCAGGGGTTCGTCTTTCAATAAGGCAGATCCCGCCATCACATTGCAAATCTTTTTGGCTGGACAGCCCATGTTGATGTCGATGATCTGGGCGCCATTATCTACATTATGCTTGGCGGCTTCCGCCATCATCTTAGGATCGGCGCCCGCGATCTGCACTGAAATAGGGGCAACCTCGCCTTCATGGTTGGCGCGGCGCTTGGTCTTTTCACTGCCGTATAGCAGTGAGTTTGATGTCACCATCTCGGACACAGCCAAGCCTGCGCCCATCTTTTTGCAAAGCTGACGGAAAGGCCTATCGGTTACGCCAGCCATAGGCGCAACAACAAGATTGTTTTTAAGGGTGTGTGGACCGATTTGCATTTAAAACATTTTATCTTCTTGACCAGTGCTTCCCCAAACAAAGTTTAGCGTTCACACTGAGGAAACTGCCTATTTTATACGCAATTTTGTCGTGAGAAAACCAAAAAATTCTTTTAATTTGCAATTACAATGGGGCATCATATGCTGACGAGGCCTGATCAATGCAAAAAATATCCACCGTGCGCGTCGCCTTTGCCAGCTTTATTGGCACGGCTATTGAGTTTTACGATTTCTATATTTACGCCATGGCTTCGGCGCTGGTGATTGGATCCGTGTTTTTCCCCGCAAGTGACCCCGACATACAGACATTGAATGCCTTCCTGACATTCGGTATCGCTTTTATCGCGCGACCTTTGGGGGCCATTGTTTTTGGCCATTTTGGTGACATTGTGGGTAGAAAAGCAACGCTTGCTGCGTCACTGTTGTTGATGGGCGTATCTACCTTGCTCATTGGTGTTCTGCCGGGGTATGACCAATTAGGAACCACAGCGGCAATTTTGCTCTGTATTTTGCGTTTCGGGCAGGGCTTGGGTTTGGGAGGAGAGTGGGGAGGTGCGGCTTTGCTAGCGACTGAATATGCGCCAGCAGGCAAGCGTGGCTGGTTTGGCATGTTTCCTCAGTTGGGACCGTCGATTGGATTTTTACTAGCGACTCTAAGTTTTCTGCTACTGAGTCTTTGCTTGTCAGATGAAGTGTTCAAGCTCTGGGGCTGGCGCTTACCGTTTATTGCTAGTGCGGTACTGGTTGTGGTGGGGTTATATGTGCGCTTTAAATTGACCGAAACCCCCGCATTTGCTGCGGCATTGGCTCAGCATCGCACCCACAAAGCGCCGATGAAACATCTTGTGTGCGGACACTTAAGCGCCGTAGTGCTGGGAGCACTGGCGATGACGGTCTGCTATAACCTGTTTTATACTGCGACCGTATTTTGCCTAAGTTACGGGACTAAAACATTGAACATTCCCCGCACTGATTTCTTGATGATGTTATGCGTGGCGGTGTTGTTTATGGCGCTGGCCACGCCGATTTCGGCAGCACTGAGTGATCGCTTTGGCCGCAGGCCGGTATTGTTAACGGCATGCTTGCTGGCTGTGTTGACAGGTTTTGCACTACATCCCCTGATGGCCAGTGGGAGTGTGGTACAGGTGACGGTGTTCCTATCCATAGCCTTACTGCTGATGGGGGCGAGTTTTGCACCGATGGGCGCTTTTCTGCCAGAACAGTTTCCGGTTGCGGTGCGTTACACAGGGGCTGGCCTTTCATACCAGTTGGGCGGCATCATGGGCGCCTCTACAGCCCCTTTTGTTTCTCAGTTGTTGGTGGATAAAGGTGGTTTGGTCTGGGTGGGTTATTACGTTTCGGCGATGGCGGCATTGAGTTTTGCAGCAGTATTAGCGATGCGAGAAACCCATCAGAGTAACTTCAGTCAGGTTGCGTAAGCTGTTCCAATTTGGTCAGCCACGTCATTGCCTGTTCGCGCGTTTCACCACACATCTCGAAACTTGGCTGTAGACCTACACAAAATTCTGGGCGTTCAGGCCGACCAAAAATCATACATTGATGGTTATTGGTTAATTGCACACAGCGCACACCGGCAGGTTTGCCATGGGGCATGCCGGGGATGGCGCTGTTAATGGAGGGAGCGGTGCAACAGGCGCCACAGTTTGAGCGGCACTCCATATTAGGATGGTGACCACGGAAATCCAAGCGCACTTACCGCCTCTTTAATCGTCTGTAATGCAGCCTCTACAGTCTTGGCTGGACCTTTTACCCCCAGTTCTGTCGTGCGCCTGCTGTCTAGCTTGGGTAGGCTGAACAGCTTAATATCCGGGTACTTGTGCAGTATAAGGTTCATCAGATCAATCAACTTGCTTTCACCCGCATCCATGACCAGAATCGAGGACTCGCTGTAATCCTGTTGGTGAAACAAGTGAAAATAATGGCGATCCAGCACCCATTCGACCATTGGATGTGACATTTGCGGAAATCCGGGGACAAAGTGGTGGTGATTGATAGAACAGCCAGCGACGCGGTTGATCGGGTTCGGGATGAGACTGGCTCCCGCAGGAAAATCTGCCATCAATACACGCTTGGGGTAGGCGTCTACGCCGTACTGTGCTTCAATTTCAGCAACGGCACCAGCGTGTCGCACCAAAGGTACGCCGGCCGCGTCTGCTGCACATTGGCGAGTGAAGTCGTCCGGTGTAGCCCCAATGCCGCCAAAACTGAATACGATATCGCCGCGCTCCATGCTGGCTTTGAGCGAAGCGGTAATCTGCTCAGGAATATCGCCCAGAAAGTTTGCCCAGTCTAATTGCAGACCACGACTCTTTAAGGCCTCAATGACAAACTTTAAATGCGCATCCTGTCGCTTGCCGGAGAGGATTTCATCGCCGATGATGAATATGCCAATGGATTGTTGTCTAGTTTTCATGATTTTCGATCGGTTTTATTAGGTGCTTAGTGAGCACTTTCCCAACTACTTCCTACCCCAACTTCAGCCAGTAAGGGCACATCCAGTTTTGCTACGTTTTGCATGAGTAGCGGTAAATGTTGCGCGACTAGTTCCAATTCGGTTTCAGGCACTTCCAGTACCAGTTCATCATGCACCTGCATGATGAGTTTACTCTGCAATTTCTCTGTTCTCAGCCAGTTGTCCACCGCAATCATAGCGAGTTTAATCAAATCAGCCGCAGTCCCTTGCATCGGCGCGTTGATCGCTGCACGTTCGGCACCAGCCCTTCTTTGACTGTTAGCGCTATTGATTTCTGGCACCCACAGCCTGCGACCAAAGTAGGTTTCAACATAACCTTTTTGTTTGGCGGTCTCGCGGGTGTCATTCATGTACTGCCTGACGCTTGGGTAGCGTGCAAAGTAGCGTTCAATGTAGCTTTGCGCTGCACTGCGCTCAATGCTCAGGTTTTGTGCGAGTCCGAAAGCGCTCATGCCATAAATGAGGCCAAAGTTGATGACTTTGGCATAACGTCGCTGTTCGTTATCCACGGCATCGCAATCTACGCCAAAAATTTCCGCAGCCGTCGCGCGGTGAATGTCCTCATGATTGGCAAATGCGTTAAGCATGCCTGCATCCTGCGATAAATGCGCCATAATGCGTAACTCGATTTGTGAGTAGTCGGCGGAGACAATTTTACTGCCAGCTGGAGCGATGAATGCCTCGCGAATGCGGCGACCTTCTTGCGTTCTCACGGGGATGTTTTGCAGATTGGGGTCCGAACTTGCCAGTCTACCAGTGATGGCCACGGCTTGATTGTAGCTGGTGTGCACGCGCCCAGTTGCTGGGTTGATCATGCGCGGCAGTTTGTCGGTGTAGGTGGATTTTAATTTGGCGAGTCCACGGTACTCCAAAAGCACTTTAGGTAAGGGATAATCAAGCGCAAGTTCTTGCAGTACGTCTTCATCAGTAGAGGGGGTGCCGCTCGGTGTTTTTTTCAGGGGTTTAATGCCCAGTTTGCCGAATAGAATCTCCTGCAACTGTTTAGGCGAGGCTAGATTAAAAGGCTGCCCCGCAAGTGCGTAGGCCTGATTTTCCAGCGCAACTAACTTTAGGCCGATTTCATTACTTTGGGCGTTGAGCATGTTGGCATCTATCAATACGCCGTTGCGTTCTATCCTGAAGAGGATGCTGGAAGTTGGCATTTCAATTTGATGGTAGATGAACTCTAGTTTAGGGTCGCTAGATACCTGAGGATACATGGCTTGATGGAGTTGCAGTGTGATGTCGGCATCTTCTGCGGCATATTCAGCAGCGGACTCTACGGTGACTTGGTTAAACCCAACCTGTTTAGCCCCTTTGCCAGCGACGTCTTCATAGTGAATGGTTTCGATGCCCAAATGGCGTTCACTGAGTGCATCCATGCCATGGGTCTGATGTGATTCAAACACGTAGGATTGCAATAATGTATCGTGAGCGATGCCGTTTAATTGAATGCCGTGATTCGCCAGCACATGCTGATCGTACTTGAGATTTTGTCCCACTTTCTTGATGGATGAACTTTCAAGAATGGGTTTTATTCTGGCCAAGGAGCCAGCAAGATCAAGCTGCACAGGTGCGTCAAAGTAATCATGTTTTAGCGGCAAATAGGCTGCGCTACCTGCTTCTACGCTGAAAGACATACCGACAATCTTGGCCAGCATTGGGTCAAGTGAAGTGGTCTCAGTGTCAAAGCACAGCAGTTTTGCGGAACTGAGTTTAGTTAGCCAAGCATTGAGTTGTTCATTCGTAAGTATGGTTTCGTAATTGCGTGCCGTGTTGGGCGTGTATTGCGGTGCTGCAAACATGTCTGCGGTCTGGGCTGATTGAGGCGCTGCTTGTGAGCGTGATGAGGTCGCTACACCCTCTGGCATGTTGTCCAATTCTCGACGCCAGCTTTTGAAATCAAAGCGCTCGAATAGCGCGGCCAGCTTGGCTTTGTCTGGGGGGGTGGCGGCCAGTTCGCTCAGACGCTCCCGTATGCCAATGTCGCAACGTATCGTAATCAACTCGCGTGCGGTGGGCAGCCAAGGCAGGGCTTTGCGCAAATTCTCGCCTACAACGCCTTTGATTTCATCGGCATGGGCGATGATGTTGTCTAATGAGCCATATTGTTGTAGCCATTTTACAGCCGTTTTTGGACCGACTTTTTCAACACCTGGAACATTGTCAGAAGTGTCACCGATTAAGATCAGATAGTCCACCATCAGGCTCGGAGGTATGCCAAATTTGTTTTCTACACCGGCGACATCCAGGATCTCATCCGTTCTTCTAAAGGCATCACGCATGGTGTTGACTACCGTGACATGCTGATTGACCAGTTGAGAGATGTCTTTATCGCCGGTTGAGATAATGACCTTAACGCCTTCACGTTCAGCTTGTTTGGCAAGCGCTCCGATCACATCGTCTGCCTCAACCCCTGGCTCTACAATCAGCGGCCAGCCCATGGCGCAAATTGCCTCATGTAAAGGTCCGATCTGTGCACGTAAATCATCAGGCATCGCAGAGCGGTTGGCCTTGTATTCCGGGTAGATGTCATCTCTAAAGGTTTTGCCTTTAGCATCGAACACACAAGCGCTATAATCAGCAGGGTAGTCTTTGTGCAATCGTCGTAACATGTTGAGAACACCTTGGATTGCTCCGGTGGGTTCGTTTAAGTGATTTCTTAAATCAGGCATGGCGTGAAACGCACGATAGAGGTAGGATGAGCCGTCTACTAATAACAATGTTTTCATATACTAGGGATGCCTAAATTATGACTATCAACAGAAAAAGTCCGAGAATCGTCGATCCAGATGTACAAGTGGTACGCCATGTCAGTGATGAGGCCTGGCGTGCATTTGAGATTATGTCAGAATTTGTGGGGGCAACGGAGCGTTTGAAGGAAATTACGCCGGCTGTTTCTATTTTTGGTAGCGCACGGATTTCGCCGTCAAGTCCTTATTATCAACTGACGGTTGATATTGCACGACGTTTATCTGATGCTGGATTTTCGGTGATTTCTGGGGGAGGTCCTGGCATCATGGAGGCCGCCAATAAGGGGGCGTTTGAGGGAAAGTCGCCCAGCATCGGTTTAAATATCGAGCTTCCCCATGAGCAGGTCGCAAACTCGTATCAGGATGTGAGTCAGAATTTCAAACATTTCTTCATGCGTAAAGTGATGTTTGTCAAATATGCGAATGCTTATGTGGTCATGCCTGGGGGCTTCGGTACATTGGACGAATTGATGGAGGCGGTGACCTTGGTGCAGACTGGCAAGACATTGAAGATTCCCATTATCTTGGTGTGTGAACCATTTTGGCGCGGCTTGATGCAGTGGATCAAGACCACCTTGGTAGATGAACAGATGATTTCTCTGGAAGATATTGATCTGATCCAAATGATTGATGAGCCTGCGCAGATTGTAGAGGCGATCTTCAAGCATTACGAAACACGCGGCTTCAAGCTTTCCCAAGACGAGCAGCGCGTACAGCTTTATTTGTAGTGATTTATGGTGCGAGTGGTATAGAGTGACTCGTATTTTGGTAGAATGACGCTGAAGTAATCACTTAATTGTAGAGGTGGGTGCAGGGTTATGCAGATGAATCATAAGAAGGGCAGTTTGAAAGAGTGGGCGGTATTGTTGGCGATGCTGTCATTGCCTTTGATGACGGTTGCCGTAGAAAAATCGCCTCCAGCAGACCTACAGCCTTTAGAAGAAATTCCACCGCCGACCATCAGTAATGATGACAATCCGGATGAGCCACAAATTACGATTGTGAAGAAAAAAGGCGAGACGATTGAGGAGTATCGCATCAATGGTCAGCTCTATATGATGAAGATTACGCCGGATCATGGTGTGCCTTACTACTTGCACAAAGAAGACCAAGATGGCGGCTGGGTGAATAGTGGTCCTAATCCACCTTTGGGTATCCCTAAGTGGACCGTATTCACGTTTTGATACAGGGCCCCTCTATCAATACATTTTTTGCGAGCAACCGCTTCGCTGATTGCCTGCTAAAGCCACTTGATCGCATGATTGCGTTGCGCGGTTTTTTGGCTAAGGCCGCCGCTATGTGGCTTAACATCGCTACGCGAGTTAGCCTACGCCGAAACACTGCGTTGGTTTTCTCAGTTTTGCGTGTAGTGAAGTTTGCGCAACGTACCTAAGATTAAGTTTTTAAACTCGCAAGCCGATTTATGTCCGTATTCACCACCGTTACCTCTCAACAGTTGCAAATTTGGTTGCAAGATTATGCCATCGGCGCGCTCATCGAATTAAAGGGCATTGCCTCAGGAATCACCAATACCAATTATTTTGTCACCACAGCATCGGGAAGATATGTACTCACGTTATTTGAGCACAATTCGATGGATGAATTACCCTATTTTATCGATTTGATGAGTCATCTCGCGGCGCACGGTGTGCCATGTCCTAAACCAATTGCAGACCGTTATGGTCAGAGTTTGCATATGTTGAATGGTAAGCCGGCCGTGCTGATTAGCTGTTTAAGCGGGCGAGATATTGAGACTCCCACGGAGTCTCAATGTGCGGAGGTGGGGGCGGTGCTTGCGCGGATGCATCTGGTCGGGCAGTCCTTCAAGCCTCAGACGCAGGGGATGGCTCAGCGTAACCCTAGAGACTCCCAATGGCGTAAGCAGACCGCACAAAAAGTGATGCCACATCTGGATGTTGAAGAGCATTGCATGTTGCAGGCTGCCCTGGAGTTTCAGGAGGGCTTGGATCTCAGCGCCTTGCCATGCGGTGTGATTCATGCGGATTTATTCCGTGATAATGTGCTGTTTGATGGTGAGCAGGTCGGCGGGCTGATTGATTTTTATTACGCCTGTGAAGGTGCATTCGCTTATGATTTGGCTATCACAGTGAACGATTGGTGCATTGAGGCAGATGGCAGTTTTGATGAGGCCAGATTGCGTGCGTTGCTACAGGCTTATCAGGCGGTCAGACCCCTTGATCAGTCAGAGCGTGATGCCTGGAACAGTCTGTTGCGCATCGCGGCGCTCAGATTCTGGCTATCTCGTCTCTACGACAATATATTCCCGCAGGAAGGCGAGCTGACGCACGCAAAGGATCCGGATCATTTTAAGTGCATCCTGCAAAGACGCACTGAGCAACAAAGGAGCCTGACGGATGTCTAGTTTTTCATCCAGCCTACAGTGGGGCACTAAGTGGACGCGAGAGTGTCTGCGCCTGTTTAAATTAGCCCCAGGTCCTGCCATGCTGGTGGCACTGGCTTATGTCATGCTGTTCATCCTGTCGCCGGCAATGCCCAATATGGCATGGCTTTCAGTGCTGACCGTGGTGGTTTGGCCAGTATTCATGGTCATGGCCGTTGGGTTTTATCGCAACCTGGATACAGGGCAGGTGCAGTCAGTGTCCGCCATGTTCAGAAGCTTGCAGCCTGTTGTGCCGAGTCTGTTCAGATTGGGTTTTTTGGTATTGCTCTATATCTGGATGATGCGCTTCTTGCTTAGTGCAGATATCGAGCGCTTGCCAATCATAGACCCAGCCGTGGGACTGACAGAGGCGCAAGCGCAACGGATGCTGGATACCATCATGCCGTTACTCATCAAGTCTAGTTTGTTGTTGCTTCCCGTGTTGATGGCGACTTGGTTCTCGCCGATGCTGTTGGCTTATCGACAATATAAGCTTTTTCCTGCTATTAAGCACAGCGTCTTGAGTGCTCTAAAGTACATGTTGCCGCTCAGTGTGACTTGGCTGTTGTTGACAGCGGGGATCGCGATGGCAACAGTGCTGGCGGGCGTGGTGATCGGTCTGCTTACGGGTAAATTAGCCGCGCTGCTGCTGCCCATGGTCGTGCTGTCTTTCTTTCTGCTGGCGACAACGCTCATGATGGCGTTTCAGTATATAACTTATCGCGACATTTTCCGCTAGAGCTCTCATTCCAATACCAGAGAGAAACGAGAGCTAGGCGCACCGACGCAGACAGTACTGCAGTACGGCAAGGAGGGGCAACAACGTTTCGTTTCTCTCTGGTATTGGATCAGGCGTCAGGCTTGCGTAGCAGCTAGATTTTTTCTAATTTTGCAAATTCCAACGCCAGCCACTTTAGACCTTCACGACTAAAGTTGACCTGTACTCGCATGTCGTTAGCATTGCCTTCATAGCTGACCACCACCCCGTTGCCAAATTTGGCATGAGCCACTTGCTGACCAATTTTCCATGGCATGGCATTTTTATGAGCGCTACTTGGGGTGCCCATCACGGTGGGTAGGGCATGATAATCCCGGTCTGTGCCAGCCTTGAAGACTGGCTTGCTGTTCAAATGTTTGACCAGCTCATCTGGAATCTCATCCAGAAAACGTGAGGCGATGCCATAGCGCACCTGACCGTGCAACATACGGCTCTGGGCATGGCTCAAATATAAGCGTTGTCTGGCACGGGTTACAGCAACATACATCAAGCGGCGTTCCTCTTCCAGACCATTGGCTTCATAGCCACTTTGCTCATGCGGGAACAACCCCTCTTCCAATCCGCTGATGAACACCGTCTTGAACTCAAGCCCTTTGGAAGCGTGTACCGTCATCAACTGCAAGGCTTCACGCCCGACATCGGCTTGATGTTCGCCAGCTTCCAAGCTGGCATGACTTAAAAATTGCGTGAGCAGATCCTGCTCGGTATCACCGTCAACGTTATGGTGATTGCCAAAATCCTGCTGAGTGAATGCTACTGTAGCGGTGACTAGCTCATCTAAGTTGGCAATACGGTCCTCGCCTTCTTTTTCATTTTGATAGTGTGTTTTTAGACCTGACAGTGTGGTGGCAAGCTCGGCCATCTCAGCCAAAGTAATGCCGTAGGCTTCATTCACCATTTGGCGGATGAGTGCAACAAAGCCTTCAATGCCCTTGCCGCCAATACGACCATTTCCCACTTTATTGATAGCGGCCTGCCACAGGCTGCAATTATGCTCACGTGCGGACTCTTGCAGTTGTTCCAGACTGCGTGCGCCGATGCCGCGTGCGGGGAAGTTGATGACGCGTAGTAGCGCAGTGTCATCGTTGGCATTCGCGATCAGACGCATGTAGGCGAGCGCATGCTTGATTTCGGCACGTTCGAAGAAGCGCAGACCGCCATACACACGGTAAGGCAAATTCGCGGAAAATAAAGCATGCTCCAAAATACGCGATTGCGCATTCGAGCGATACAGCAGGGCAATCTCCCCTAGTTCCATGCCTTCGGCGTGCAGCATCTTAATCTCATCGACAATGAACTGTGCTTCGTCGTTGTCGTGGGGCGCATCGTATACACGTACTGGCTCACCCGCGCCAGCCGATGTCCAGAGCTCTTTGCCTAGACGATTTTTATTATGCGAGATGATGGCATTGGCAGCGTTAAGGATATTGCTGTGCGAGCGGTAGTTTTCCTCCAGTTTGACGATATTTTTAACGTTGAAGTCTTTCTCGAAATCGCGCATGTTGCCTACCCGCGCGCCACGGAAGGCGTAAATCGACTGATCGTCATCCCCCACTGCAAACATACAGTTATCTTTTCCCGCCAATAACTTTAGCCATTGGTACTGTAAACGGTTGGTATCCTGAAACTCATCAACCAAGACGTATTTGAAGCGACTTTGATAATGGTGGCGAATGTGTGCATCGCGTTCCAGTAACTCATAGCAGCGCAATAGGAGTTCAGCAAAGTCAGCCACACCGTCACGCTGACACTGCTTATCGTATTCTTCGAATATCTCGCGTAACTTCTGTGAGTGCGGGTCATAGGCATCGACAGCATGGGCGCGCAAACCTTCATCCTTGCAACCGTTGATGAAGTTCTGCACTTGCTTAGGCGGAAACTTTTCATCATCTACATTGAGTTGTTTCATCAGCCGCTTAATCAGGGAGAGTTGATCGGCAATATCCAAAATCTGGAAACTGGCCGGCAAGCCCGCCTCGCGGTGATGGGCGCGCAGTAGGCGATTGCAAAGACCGTGGAACGTGCCTACCCACATGCCGCGCGTATTGATGGGCATGAGCGCAGTGATGCGCGCCAGCATTTCCTTAGCTGCTTTATTCGTGAAAGTGACCGCTAACAAACCAGTGGGAGAAGTCTGCTCAGTCTGGATCAGCCATGCGATGCGTGCCGTGAGTACGCGCGTTTTACCGCTACCAGCGCCCGCAAGGATCAGCGCTGACTGTTGAGGTAGCGTTACCGCTTCCAACTGTTTGTTGTTGAGTCCGGATAAAAGAGGCGCAAGAGATGAGGGGGCGTGGTGACTGTTCATGGATGGCATTTTAGCATGTCTGTATGGGTGGGATCAGATACAAACTGTTACAAAAAAATGAGAACCAAAATTCAATAACATCGGTCGGAAGTAGCATGATAGCCGGAATGACTTCTAGCTACCTTTCCGCTTCTTTCCTCCCTGAGCGGAAGCCTTACCAAATAAGGCACGTGCCCCGACTCTTATCCCCTTGGGTCGGGGCTTTTTCTAGATTGTAGCCATTTCCTCTGCGCATGAGCGGCTTGGGTTGTGAGCTGGGATCCAGCATCCAGTGAGGATTTTGATGCCAAGAAGAACAAGCAATACTTTGATTTTAATCAGCATGAAGACTCCGTTGCGTGTGAGAACTCCCTACATCGATGGTGTAGGGAGCGCTCATTATGGAAGCTCTTGTGGCGCTAGGCAAGCCGGACTTTTTGGTGCAGCCACAATCGCCCTGATGTCGTCAGCATAACGGAGGTGATGCGTCTGTATTACAATGCCCAATTGATCGGCGTTTTTCCGTGTTGCGATAGGTAATGATTGATACTGGAAAACTGATGGTTCCCGAAAAATCCTCGGTGTGCAGACAGTGGTGACGGGTGCACAGATTTCAGCACTAGGTGACGTTGGATATCGATCATGCTGCCTTTTTTCTGGGCATAGCTTCCCCATAGCACAAATACCAGGCCATCATGGTGCTTGTTCAATGCGGAGATGGCTGCATCGGTAAATTGTTCCCAGCCCTTGTTCTGGTGTGAGCCCGCCTTGGCCTGCTCAACGGTCAGCGTGGCATTGAGCAACAAAATGCCTTGATCTGCCCACGGGGTTAGGTCGCCATTCCGGCTCATTTGAATGTTTAAATCTGCTGAGATCTCTTTGAAAATATTTTGTAATGATGGCGGTAAATCCACGCCTTGTGGCACGGAGAAGCTCAATCCATGCGCTTGAGGTTGCCCTTTTTCCTGTCCGTGGTAGGGGTCTTGACCAATAATCACTACCCGCACCTGATCAAAGGGGGTGTGGTTAAACGCATTAAAAATCAGTGGGCTAGGTGGATAAATCACTTTGCCGTCGGCTTTTTCCTGTTTCAAAAATCCCTTGAGATTTTGCATGTAAGGTTTTTTAAACTCATCACCAATCACAGCTTGCCAGGATGGGTGGAGTTGGCCGTTTTTTTGGGGAGATAGGTCAGGCATAATAATGCTTTCTTGGATTATCAGGCGGGATTTTACTCAATTGCCAAAAAATCACCTACGAGCGCTATAAACGCTTGTGGTTGCTCGGCATGCACCCAGTGATGAGTGGCTAGGCTGACGAATTGCGCGTTGGTGAAGTGAGTTTTGATGTGATCAATGTCTGTAGATCGCACGTAATCGCTACGCTCCCCGTGGATAAATAGGCTCGGTTTTTCATAAAGTACATTTTCACACACAGCTTGCAGTAGATGAGGGTAGTTGTGCTTGAGTGCGGCTAGGTTAATGCGCCAGGCGAGCTTGTTTTCCGCCTTAATTAAATTCATGAGTAGAAATTGACGCACCATTGTGTGGGGAATCTTGTCAGTCAACGCTTTATCGACGTCACTGCGGCTTTGCAAGGTATTAAGGTCAACTGCTATCATCGCATCCATCATATGCGTATAGGCATCGGGATAAGCCCGCATCGCCATGTCCACCACAATCAATTTTTCAATGCGCTCAGGGTGATGGGTGGCGAACTGCATTGCTACTTTGCCGCCCAGTGAATGCCCCAGTAAATGAATGCGCCCCAAGCCGAGGTCTTCGCATAACTCAAGCAGGTCGTCGGCCATATCAGTATAGGTTTGTGACGCGCTATGTGGTGATTTCCCGTGATTGCGTAAGTCCACACTAATCACTTGGTAATGTTGGGCAAAATGCTTGGCAACCGTGTTCCAGTTGTCGCTGGAGCCAAATAGCCCATGCAACAAAATTAGTGGCTGGTTTTGGCCTGTGATTTGGTAATGTAGTTGCATATTGGGATTATAGAAGTGCCCATGAAAGGCTCTCTCGCATCGAGCGTAAGATACGCCGTTGATGATGGAGTTGGGAGTGATTGTTTTATCTATCACCCCCGAGCCTAGTAGGTTTACTCGATGGCTAATAATTCCACTTCAAAAATCAACGTGGCGTCTGGACCAATTGCGCCACCACTGCCGTTTGCACCATAGGCCAAGTTTGATGGAATGGTGAGTTCAAACTTACTGCCCACGCTCATTAACTGTAACCCTTCAATCCAACCGGCAATTACACCGGTCACGGGGAAAACGATAGGCTCGCCACGGTCGTAAGAGCTGTCAAATACCGTCCCGTCAATCAGTGTGCCATGGTAGTGAACTTTTACGCGGTCGCCTCTGCTTGGTTTCTCGCCGTCACCCGTGACGAGTGATTTATATTGCAGGCCGCTTTCGGTGGTGGTGACGCCTTCTTTTTTAGCGTTTTCAGCCAAATAAGCCGCGCCCTCAGCCTGATTTCTTGAGGACTGCGCAGCATGCGCCGCCATTTGTCTTGCTTGGCTCTCTTTTTGCACTTGTTCAACGGTGCTTCTTCTTTCTGCATCGGTCAAGCGTGATGAGTTGCCTGCCATCACATCGCTCACTGCCAGCGCGACGGCGGCAGCATCAAGCTCCAGTGCATCATTTTTAAGTTGATGCGCCATGTTTTCACCAACGATATAGCTTAAACGTTGGGTTAAGGTGTCTAATGAGGTTGTCATTGAATGATTTTCTTTCGTTGTGATAGAGGTAAAAAACCTCGCCGAAGCGAGGTTCTATTTTTAGGGCATTTCAGCAAAGTGCAATCTGACTTCAGTTCGAAGGTGATGCTAGGCGGTGAAATAATTTACGACGCAGACAGTACATTTAAGTACGGCAAGGAGTAAATGATGAAACCAACAACGCATCACCGATGAAATGAAGAGCAGATTTACATCATTCCGCCCATGCCACCCATCCCGCCACCCATATCTGGCATTGCAGGCGCATCTTCTTTCGGCAATTCAGCCACCATGCAGTCTGTAGTCAGCATCAAGCCAGCCACTGAAGCTGCATGTTGCAATGCAGAGCGAGTCACTTTGGTTGGATCCAACACACCCATTTCAACCATGTCGCCATAGGTTTCATTGGCCGCGTTGTAGCCATAGTTGCCTGAACCTTGTTCAACTTGGTTGACCACTACTGAAGGCTCAACACCAGCGTTAGCAACGATTTGGCGCAATGGTTCTTCAATTGCGCGCAATACGATTTTTACGCCTGCGTCTTGGTCGTGGTTGTCGCCTTTCACTTTAGAGATTGCAGCGCGTGCACGAATCAATGCCACGCCGCCGCCAGCCACGATACCTTCTTCAACCGCTGCACGTGTTGCGTGCAATGCATCTTCAACGCGCGCTTTTTTCTCTTTCATTTCGATTTCAGTCGTTGCGCCCACCTTAATCACAGCAACACCGCCCGCTAATTTAGCCACGCGTTCTTGCAGTTTTTCACGGTCGTAGTCGCTGGTCGCTTCTTCGATTTGTGTTTTGATTTGGGTGATACGGCCTTTGATGACTTCTTCTGAACCGTGGCCATCGATGATGATGGTATTTTCCTTGCCCACTTCGATACGTTTAGCTTGACCCAATTGATCCAGCGTCACGCCTTCCAGTTTTAGGCCCACCTCTTCAGCGATCACAGTGCCGCCAGTCAATATGGCGATGTCTTCCAACATGGCTTTACGGCGGTCACCGAAGCCTGGTGCTTTAACTGCGACTGTTTTCAGAATGCCGCGGATGTTGTTCACCACCAATGTTGCCAATGCTTCGCCGTCAACGTCTTCAGCGATGATCAACAATGGACGACCAGCCTTCGCCACTTGCTCCAAGGTTGGTAACAAGTCACGGATGTTGGAGATTTTTTTGTCATGCAACAACACGAATGGATTGTCCATCAAAGCGATTTGACGCTCTTGGTTATTGATGAAGTAAGGTGACAAATAGCCACGATCAAACTGCATGCCTTCCACTACGTCTAGTTCGTTGCTCAAGCCTGAGCCGTCTTCAACTGTGATCACGCCTTCTTTACCTACTTTGTCCATCGCGTCAGCAATGATTTGGCCGATAGATGAATCAGAGTTAGCTGAGATAGAACCTACCTGAGCGATTTCTTTGCTGGTGGCGCATGGTTTTGATTGTGCTTTCAAATCCACAATAGCAGCTTCAACCGCTTTGTCGATACCGCGTTTCAAATCCATAGGGTTCATGCCAGCCGCCACTGATTTCATGCCTTCGCGGATGATGGCTTGTGCCAATACGGTCGCAGTCGTTGTGCCGTCGCCAGCAATGTCAGAAGTTTTTGAGGCTACTTCTTTCACCATTTGCGCGCCCATGTTCTCGAACTTGTCTTTGAGTTCGATTTCTTTTGCCACTGAAACGCCGTCTTTCGTGATTGTTGGGGCGCCGAATGAGCGCTCCAACACCACGTTACGGCCTTTAGGACCCAATGTGACCTTCACTGCGTTAGCGAGTACATTCACGCCAGCTACCATTTTGTGGCGTACTTCGTCGCCAAATCGAACATCTTTTGCTGCCATTTTAAATCTCCTGTTGTGGCAAAACATTTCGCTCTAAATTAAGGGGGTGCATCAACGCTTAAAAATCCTCATCTACTTTTTGTAAATGCCGATTTTTGCGCCTTGCTACGCCTACTTATTTATTCACTCGGATGCCTTGCTAAATTAAATTAAAACTAAAAACTCTAAACTGTTAAATCATCGTACTTGGGGTAGCGAGAGGCGGCGATACTAGGCACGAGAAACGCAGTAGCGCAAACTCGCAGATCGCCAAATTACTCGACGATTGCCATAATGTCTTCTTCGCGCATGACCAATAATTCTTCGCCGTCCACCTTAACGGTTTGACCTGCGTATTTGCCGAACAAAACTTTGTCGCCAACTTTGACATCCAGCGCAATCACTTTGCCGCTTTCATCGCGTTTGCCTGAACCAACGGCTTGAATCACGCCTTGATCTGGTTTTTCTGTGGCAGAATCTGGAATCACGATGCCAGATGCGGTTGTACGCTCTTCAGCTGAGCGTTTAACAATCACGCGATCATGTAAAGGACGAATTTTCATACGGGTTCTCCTGATAAGTCTATAAAATGTAATACAAAAAACTGGGTTGCATGGGCAATGCGGGATTTTAGCACTCACACGCCTTGATTGCTAATTTGGGGCGGTAAATTCGATTTCAAGGGCTTGTTTGAAAAAATCAATCAATGAGGGATTGTCGTGGAATATGAACAGTTAGGTAATTCAGCACTGAATGTGTCTAAAATCTGCCTAGGCACCATGACCTATGGCGATCAGAATACCGAGCAGGAAGCGCATATGCAGCTGGACTATGCCATTGCCCATGGCGTCAATTTTATCGATACCGCGGAGATGTATCCTGTGCCACCCAAGGCCGAGACGTACACCCGTACCGAAAGCATAGTGGGTTCCTGGCTGAAAAAACAGCCTCGCGATAGCATCATCTTGGGGACAAAGGCGGCGGGACCTCGCCGCGCCATGCATTGGATACGCGGCGGACCGTCCTCTCTGGATCGCGCTAATATCCGTGCGGCGATTGAGGGATCATTGCAGAGGCTAAAAACCGACTATATCGATTTGTATCAACTACACTGGCCGGAGCGTAACGTGCCGATGTTCGGCCAGTATCAGTTTGACCCAAGCCAGGAGCTGAACGATCAAGGTCAGCAGCGTGAATGGGTGAGTATTCACAATCAGCTTGAAACGCTGGCCGAGCTGATTGACGAAGGTAAGGTTCGCTATGTCGGTTTATCAAATGAGCAGCCGTGGGGCGTGATGGAGTTTGTGCGCATCGCCAGAGAATACAATCTACCGCATATCGCCAGCGTGCAAAACTGTTACAACCTGATCAACCGTGGCATGGAGTTTGGCATGACGGAAGTGCTGTGTCGCGAGAAGGTAGCTTTGCTGGCTTATTCGCCGCTGGCGTTCGGACATTTGACCGGAAAGTATATTGAGGATCCTGCAACAAAAGGGCGGGTGACCCTGTTTCTGGGGTATGCGCAGCGCTACAAAAAGCCGGGGGTTGTCCCCGCCGCAGCGGCCTATGCCAAGCTTGCCAGATCGTACGGACTGACCCCAACACAGTTGGCACTGAGTTTTGTCTATCACCGCTGGTTTGTCAGCAGCACCCTGATTGGAGCTACCAGCATGCAACAGTTGGCAGAGAATATCGGTGCGTGGCAAGTGACGTTGCCAGCAGAACTATTGCAGGCAATTGAGCAGCTACATTTGACCATGATGAACCCTGCGCCTTGAGTGAAGATAAAGAGCGTTCCCATCAGTTAAAATTCCATCGTGATGTTGCATTGCTCATAAAGAACAATTCCTTTAAACCTTTATTTGTACCCCCTTATTTAGCCACAGCTAAAAGTAGGATTTAATATAATCAAAAATTCTACTTTTAAATGGTCTGGAATTTTTGGATAGGGTCGCATTGGTGCGATGAAACTGAAATAGGAGTAGTGAAGAAAGCCTAGCGTTAAGTTATGGGCGCTTTGTGTGGAAGTGCACAGGCTGAGGTTGCGCCATGTGTAATACCGGCTTGCGTATCTTGCCCATCACGTGCATTTCACACGGTTTGCAGTCAAACTTCAAGGTAAATCGGTCATTGCCGTTAATTAGGGTCATCGGTTCAGCGGTGACCGTGCCTTGCACGCCAATCACGCCTTTGGCTTCTTTCGGGCATAGGCCATGACTGAAGCGCAGGCAGTGCTTGGTGATCATCAGTGGCACTTCATCTAGTTCCTGATTGGCTTCATAGGCGGCGGCAATGATTTTTACGCCGTGTTTCTGGTAAAAGGCGTGCGCCTTCTGGTTGTAGACGTTGGCGAGATAGCTCAGGTTGTCTTCGGGATAGACGGCAGGCGGTTCAGCGGGCTGCCTGCGGGCTGGTCGCTGGTAGCCTAAATTGCGCGCTTGCTGTAATTGCTCAATGGCATCACGCCTCAGACTATTGATGATAGAAGCGGGTACGAACCACATTTGCGCAGTTCTCAGCTCGATTGCTCCAGCCACAAAGTCCGTGCTGCCTAATTTGTTCAGGTTCTCACGCAGGCTGTTTTCTGCTTTTTCATGGTTCTGCGCGGTTTGTTTTTCTGCCTCACATGCGGCGGTTGAGCTAAAGCCGTTTTCATCTGTCACAGTGAGTGCAAAGCCATTGGGTGTTTCATAAAACGTCATGTTGATGGCTATTTTGCGTTGAGCGGAATTCTTTTCCAGCAGGCGCATAAAGGCATGGTCACGGTTGCGATAAACCATCATGTTTCTAGTAATGCCGTTTGGCATTTCATTGGGATATAAACGTCTGCCTTCAACCGTATTGACGCGCAGCCCGACCAGTTCTTTATGCACATCAAAAAAACATACGCCATCGCCGTTATGTAGCTCAATATTGGTTTCAATCTCGATGTAATCTTTGCCTACCTTGCTGACTTTGCCTAATTCCTCGCCTGAGAATTTGGGCGTATCAAAAGCGCCAATATCAGCTTTGCGGCCATTTACAAAATAGTCAGTCGCGCTACGGTTAAAGGTCTTCTCTGGCTGTGGTGTAAATGTGTAAGTGCAATGACCAGAAGAGGATTTCGCCAGTTCAGGCTGATCATGCAAGATTTCATCCAGCAACTGCCTATAGTGCGCGGTAGCATTTTTCACATAGGGCAGATCTTTGTATCGCCCTTCGATCTTGAATGAGCTGATCCCCGCATCAATTAAGGCGCGCAGATTGGCGCTTTGGTCGTTATCCTTCATGGATAGAAAGTGTTTATCCTTGCCGATGATGCGACCTTTCTGGTCTTCCAGTGCGAAAGGTAAACGGCATTCCTGTGAGCACTCTCCGCGATTGGCACTGCGTCCGGTGTGCGCATGGCTGATAAAACACTGTCCGCTAAAGGCGACGCACAGCGCGCCATGAATAAAGAATTCAAGGTTGCAGCTAGTGGCGTCGGCGATTTTCTTCACCGTGTTCAAATCCAGCTCGCGTGCCAGCACAATCTGGGAAAAGCCAACCTGATCCAAAAACGCTGCTTTTTCAACAGTGCGAATGTCGGTTTGCGTGCTGGCATGCAGTTGAATAGGTGGCAGATCCACCTCCAGCAAGCCCATGTCCTGCACAATGAGCGCATCCGCGCCAGCATCGTAAAGCTGGAAAACCAGTTCGCGTGCGCCTTCTAATTCATTATCGTGAAAGATGGTATTGAGCGCGACGAACACTTCGGCATGGTAGCGATGTGCATGTTTCACTAAGCGTTTAATATCGGCCACCGTGTTGGGCGCCTTGGCACGGGCACCAAAGGCCGGACCGCCAATGTACACTGCATCTGCACCGTGATTGATGGCTTCGATGCCAAAATCCGCATTTCTGGCTGGGGCGAGTAGTTCAAGGTGGCGGCGAGTCTTTTGCATGGGAGCAGCAAGTATTTTAATGAGGTTGAATTTTAGACTAAACAAGGGGTTATGACGACATTTGATTTATATGAGCACCAAAAACATCGTACAATTTGCACATGAGTAATCAAGACCTTTTACATCGTTCTCTAGTGTCAGTCTGGCACCCCTGCACACAGATGAAGCAACATGAGACTTTCCCCCTAGTGCCAATACATCGAGGTGATGGCGCATGGCTTTATGATGCGGATGGCAAGCGCTATCTGGATGCGGTGAGCTCGTGGTGGGTCAATCTGTTCGGCCACAATAACCCGCGTATCAAAGAAGCGATCAAACAGCAACTGGATACGCTGGAACACGTGATGCTGGCCGGGTTCACCCATGAACCTGTGGTGGCATTATCTGAAAAGCTGGCTAAATTAACGGGGCTTGGACATGCGTTTTATGGCAGCGATGGCGCCAGTGCGACTGAGATTGCCTTAAAAATGAGTTTTCATTATTGGCGTAATCGCGGACAGTCGTCAAAAGCTAAATTTATCAGCCTGCAAAACAGTTATCATGGTGAAACTCTGGGCGCGCTGGGGGTAACAGATGTGGCGATTTTTAAAGATACTTATGCGCCGCTGTTGATGCAGTCTGCACAAATGCCTAGCCCAGATTTCAGGCTGGCGGAGGCGGGTGAAAGTGCGGAAGATTTTGCGCTGCGCTGTGCCAATGCCTTAGAAAACTATGTGGTAGCACATCATCATGAATTGGCCGCGTTCATTATTGAGCCGCTGGTGCAATGTGCGGCAGGCATGGCGATGTATCACCCAGTGTACATTGCCAGAGCGCACGAAATCTGCACGCAATACGAAGTACATTTGATTGCCGATGAAATCGCCGTGGGGTTTGGCCGAACTGGCACCATGTTTGCCTGCGAGCAGGCTAGTGTGATGCCGGATTTTATCTGCTTGTCCAAAGGGATTACAGGCGGCTACTTGCCACTGTCTGCGGTACTCACGACAGATGATATTTATCAGTCGTTTTATCATGACCGTACAGCCAAAGGCTTTTTGCACAGTCACAGCTACACCGGAAACCCCTTAGCGTGCAGGGCTGCGTTGGCGACATTGGCAATTTTTGAAAGTGATGCCGTGTTGCAGAGTAATTACCTTAAGAGCACGATGATCGTTGATAGAATGCAAGTGCTCACTGACTTGCCAATCAAGCATTTACGCCATAAAGGCATGATATTCGCATTTGATGTGATCACAGAAGATGCGCACTTCTCCAGGCGCTGTTATCAGCAGGCGATGCAACATGGCCTGTTGTTGCGTCCTATTGGCAATACTGTCTATTTCATGCCTCCGTACACCATCAGCGAGGCTGAATTTGATTTTATGGTGCATCAGACAAGCGATATGGTCAGATTGAGTCTATGAAGCCTATTGTTTTTTTGATTGGTGCCTTATTGATGAGCGCTCGTGCTTGGGCAGAATTGCCCCCGGAAGTCAGCCGTGCATTAAAAATTGCAGAAATTCCCGAGACGAGTGTTGCGGTCTATGTTCAGTCCGTGGGGGATGAGGCTATTGTGCTCAGTCACAATGCGGACCAATCAATGAACCCGGCATCCGTGATGAAGCTGGTGACCACGAACGCCGCGCTGGAGTTGCTCACCCCAGCGTACCGCTGGAAGACGGAGTTATATCGTCATGGCAGTGTTGAGAACGGTGTTTTACAAGGCGATTTGATCATCAAGGGTTACGGGGATCCCAGTTTCAAAACACAAGACTTCACCTGGATGCTGACAAGATTGCAACAAGCGGGCATCAGAAGTGTTCAGGGTGATCTGGTGTTGGATAAAGTATATTTCGAATCGAACATCGATAAACCAGATTTCTTTGACGACGATATATGGCGATCTTATAACGCCATGCCGAGTGCTTTTTTGGTGAACGCACGCAGTACCAGCTTTAGGTTTGAAGTGATTGACAATGTGCCTACCGTTCATCAAGAGTTCGAGTTACCAGAAATCAAAATCATCAACCAACTTAAGCTAGCAGACAATGGGTGTGGCGCTTGGCGTAACCACTTAAAGTACGAGGTGCAGGCAAGTGAGACAGCGGCCATGGTGACCTTTAGCGGCACGCTACCCACCGGATGTGGTGAAAAATATTTGGAACTCAGCCTGTTCAATGATGACAGGTATGCCTATTTCATTTTTAAGAAACTGTGGAAGTCGCTGGACGGTGGTTTCAAAGGACAGCTCAAGGTGGCGGAAACGCCAGATGCTGCGGTTAAGTTGCTTGAACACCATTCAGAATCGCTCGGCTACGTGGTGCGAGACATCAATAAATGGAGCCATAACCTGATGGCAAGGCAACTCTTGCTCACAATCGCCGCAGAACGCATGGGCGCTCCTGCCAGTGTGCAAAAAGGCGATGATGCCATCCGGCAATGGCTGAGAGCTAAGGATCTACGCTTTAACGAATTAGTCGTCGATAACGGCTCAGGTCTGTCTCGCAAGGCGCGCATTAGCGCTGAGCACTTGGGTCAAATGCTAGTAAAAGCGTTTTCGGAAGCTACTATGCCTGAGTTTGTTGCTTCTCTGCCCATACTATCCAAGGATGGGACTGTAATGGGTCGGTTACGCGACACGAAATCGAGTGGTCGAGCGCACTTAAAAACGGGGTCGCTCAATGGCGTGAGTGCAATCGCTGGCTATGTTGTGGACAGCAAGGGGCGGCGTCAAGTGGTGGTAATGTTGGTGAATCATGCAAACGCCGCAGAGAGTAGACCTGCGCAGGATGCTTTGGTCGCATGGGTCGGGGCACAACTCTAGTGTCCCATTGCTGACAAAATCATTGAGTGATTAACTGTGGTTTTTAGGTTTAAAGGTATCATTACATTTTTTTACTGAGTAGTTTTAATTTAATTCTTTGATTGGTCACATTATGAAATTAATCACCACATTATTGGCGGGCATATTTTTCTTAGGATTGAGTGCCTGTCAGGCAGAATCCAGCAAAGCAGATACACAACAAACAATAAAGGAAGCAAAGATTATGACGACAAAAATCACCGAATTACAAAAGATTGATACCCAAATAGGAACAGGTCGCGAGGCGGAACCGGGTTTTAATGTGACTGTACATTACACAGGTTGGCTTTATGACACATCTGCGGAAGGTGGGAAAGGCAAGAAATTTGACAGTAGCTTAGACCGTAAGCAACCGTTCGTGTTTTTTCTAGGTCAAAGCCAAGTGATTCAAGGGTGGGATGAGGGATTTGCTGGGATGAAGGTCGGAGGCAAGCGTACCTTAATCATCCCCTCAGAGATGGGATATGGCGCTCGCGGTGCTGGGGGCGCAATTCCACCGAATGCTGACTTGATTTTTGATGTGGAATTATTAAGCGTTAAATAAACACTCAAGTCCTAGCACCCAGTGTACTTGGATAATAATACAATCGTAAGTTAAGACGAAAGATAAAGAAATGAAAGTAAGCGTAAAGTGGATCGATGGCGTGAGCTTTGTCGGGGAGTCTGGCTCTGGGCATGCAGTGGTTCTGGATGGGGCTCCTGAGAATGGTGGGCGCAATATCGGCATGCGTCCGATGGAGATGCTGCTAATCGGAATGGGGGGGTGCACTTCTTTTGATGTGGTGACCATTCTTAAGAAAGCACGGCAGCCTATTGTGGACTGTGTTGCGGAAATCGATGGCACGCGTGCAGACGAGATTCCCAAGGTGTTCACTAAGATTCATGTGCATTTTGTGGTGACTGGCGATAATTTGAACCCAGTTCAAGTGGAACGCGCTGTGAAGTTATCGGCGGAAAAATACTGTTCGGCTTCAATTATGCTCAGCAAAAGTGCAGAAATTACGCACGATTTCGAAATCAGGCCTGTTACGACAGAAACATCTCTCTAAGCCATACTTAAGCTTAGAGTGCATAAAACCGGAGGCACTTCTGTGCTCCGGTTTTATTTTTGCCTATTGAATTAGGATTCAATAATTTTAACAGTTAATGGTTGTTCATCCTCTAGGATGTTGAGTAATCTGTCCACGTTCGGGTGCTTGCCTGGACAATTCTCTGCATCGGCGGTGTGTTCCGCATAGAGACTCAGACCTTCCACGGCGGCATCTAAGGAAATCTCACCATACATGCGGGCAAGGTGGCTATACACTTTGACCGAGCCTTGGCTGCCAGGTTTGTTCTCAATTATGCCAGCAGGGCTACCATCTTGGTTGTAAAGCTCAATGCGCGTGATACGCGAGGCGTCATTGAGGGTGAGTAATATGTCACTGAATTTTTGCATGCGGGTTACCTCATAAGTGAGTGCTAAATATGGTAAGTGGTAGCGGTCATCACTTTGGACATGTGTTTCATGAGAAATTTTACTGGGGCTGGTAAGTTAGCGGCGCCTAGATGTTTTGCGTCCAGCGCGTGTTTGGCTTCATCGGCTTGCATCTGTTCCAGAATTTTTTTGGTTTTTTGGTCAGATGCTGGCAGTTGCTTGAGATGGCTGGCTAAGTGACTCCCCACCTGCTTTTCTGTTTCTTCTAGAAATCCAAGACTCCATTTGTCACCTAGCGCACCTGCGGTCGCTCCAATTGCAAAAGAGCCAATATAGAACAAGGGGTTAAGCAAGCTGGTTCGTCCCCCCAGTGCGTGAATGCGAGACTCACACCAGACCAGGTGCTCAGTCTCCTCTTGCGCGGCCTGCTGCATGGCCTGACTTGTGGCGACATTGCGGGCAGTCAACGCCTGACCGCTGTACAGCGCCTGAGCGCACACTTCACCCGTATGGTTGATGCGCATGAGTGAGCGAACATGCTTTTTTTCGGACTCTGTCAACGAGGTGTCTGCCGTGCCGGCATCTGGATGGGGTCGTGCGCTGTGTGCTTGAGCGAGAAGCGTACGCAATCCGACATCGAATTGCGTAATCAACTTATCAACAGTGAATGGCTTACTCATAGGTTCATTTTACGCCTAATTCTTCCGGTTAGACCATTATTTTATGGTACATGTAGATAAGTTTCGGCGACTCTTTAAATGAAAGGCCGACTTGATGTCGGCCTTAAAGGAGCAACTAGTCTTGGTGCTTAATTGGCTTTGATCGATTCAGCTTTCGTTGGTGGAGTCTGTAGAACGGGCAATCCTTTCAACAGATTCATCGCCTGGGTAAATTGAATATCATCCTTGCTTGCTGGCTCTATAGGCGCTTGCGGCTCGGCGTATTTTTTCTCGTTTGATTTCTCTTTGGCAGGGGTTTTTGCGCCATTTGCTACAGGTTTTGTTTCATTGGTCGCGCCATCTTTAGGGTTGCTCAAGTGGCGAGACAAGTCAGCTTCATGAATATTGTTCGACTGATCGGTGCCATCTTCCACAATGTAATCCGGTACGATACCTTTGGCTTGGATAGAGCGTCCTTTAGGGGTAAAGTAGCGTGCGGTGGTGAGTTTGATTGCGGCACCGTTATTCATCGGCATGATGGTTTGTACTGAACCTTTGCCAAAGCTTTGCGTACCTAACACTGCAGCACGTTTGTGATCTTGCAGTGCGCCTGCCACGATCTCAGAGGCCGAAGCCGAGCCGGCATTGATGAGTACCGCCATGGGTACTGTCTTGAGATCACTCGGTAAATCTCGGATATAGTCGTTAGCAGATCCACCACGGGCATAGTTTTCGGGCGATGCTGTCAGCTGCATCTTAGAGTCCTGCGCGCGCCCTTCTGTATAAACGACGAGCTCACCTTTGGGCAAAAATGCGGCCGCTACACCAACAGCGCCATTAAGCAAGCCGCCTGGGTCATTGCGTAGATCCAGCACGAAACCTTTGAATGGGCCTTTGTTTTCAGCATGGAGCGTTTTAATGGCCTTGGCGAGATCTTCACCCGTGCGTTCTTGGAATTGGGTAATGCGTACATAAGCGTAGCCTGGTTCGGGCATTTTGAATTTAACGCTCTTGTTTTTGATAATGGCGCGTGTCAAAGTGAAAAGTAAAGGCTTGCTCTCATTGTTGCGTAATACCGTGAGGACAATCTTGGTGTCAGGTGTGCCGCGCATACGTTTCACGGCGTCATTCAAGGTCATGCCCTTTACGGGGGTTTCGTCCAGCTTGACAATGAGGTCGCCACTCTTCAGACCAGCGGCATAAGCAGGAGAGTCCTCAATCGGAGAAATGACCTTGACCAAACCATCTTCCATTCCGACCTCGATTCCCAAGCCGCCAAACTCGCCTTGGGTTGACGCTTGCATATCCTTGAATGCCTCAGGGTCCATGTAGGTTGAGTGGGGATCTAACCCGGTGAGCATGCCGCTAATTGCTTCAGAAATCAGTTTTTTGTCTTCGACTGGTTCAACATAGTCGGTCTTGATCTTGCCAAACACTTCAGCAAAAGCACGTAAATCATCCAATGGTAGCTGTGGTTTGGCGACTTTTCCTGCCAACGCTGAATACGTCAGACTCAACATCACCCCCAGCATCAAGCCGGAAGTAACTAAGCCTAACTTAGCAAAGCGTTGATTTTTACTTTCTACCTGCATGTATAATCCTAACAATTGATCTGAATTAGAGAGCTCGTCATGTGTAATGCTGAACTGTGCCTGCTTATGAGTGAGCCAGGTTTATTTAGTTGCAAACTTCGTTGATAATATATTCGAAATCTAGAAACAGCAGTTAAACGCTCAGTTATTCTATAAGTCCTTATGAACATTCAACATTTTTACTGCAATCTAATTCACCCAATGGGTGAGCGCGCTTTCATGTTGATTATACGATTTTTGAGATGTCTGGCGGTGTTGCTCTTCGTTACAGGGGGTGGTCATGCCACCTCATCGTGCCTTGCCATACATCCCAAAAAAACCGCAACTCAACGTGGGTAACTGCTTTTTCTAGGTTGAAAGCGCATATTAAACCATATCGGTAAGGACATACAACTTGAGCAGTCAGCCCATTTCACATCATCAGGTCGAGATCACCTATTGTACGCAATGTCGTTGGCTACTGCGTGCCGCATGGCTTGCACAGGAGTTACTATCTACTTTTGAGCAAGATTTAAGCAGTGTGGCATTAAAACCAGGAACGGGGGGAGTTTTTGATATTACGCTGAATCAACAGTTGCTCTTTTCTCGTAAGGAAGCAGGCCGTTTTCCTGAAGCCAAAGAGATTAAACAATTGGTGCGTGATGTCATAGCCCCGAGTCGTCATCTAGGACATAGCGATA
>Ga0194120_10000508_pt1 | contig 73496 bp, 66 predicted proteins | sample TA2MahCa65mmetaG_FD_148642 | JGI IMG/M metagenome (GOLD analysis project Ga0194120, IMG submission 148642) | Freshwater microbial communities from Lake Tanganyika, Tanzania - TA2015019 Mahale Deep Cast 65m | ecosystem: Environmental > Aquatic > Freshwater > Lake | place: Tanzania: Lake...
CAACGGGATCCCGGCAGCGGGTCAACTGCTCGGGGGACTGGATCTGACGGGCAAGATTATCTTAAGCGACGCCCTTCACCCCAACCAGGAGCGAGCTCAGCCAATGGTTTTTGAGGGCGGTGGAGACTATTTAATGACCGTCAAAGGCAATCAGCCGACGCTGGAAGAACTCCAAGCCCGCCGCATGCTCTGACTCAAAGGCGGCTACTGGGTAGTGGAGAGTCGACTCCATCATTGCCTGGACATCACTCTCAGAGAAGATGAGAGCCGAGTGCGCACTCCCACAGCGGCACGAATCTTAGGAACCATTCGATGCATCGTCCGCAGCTTTGCCAACGCTGCGGTCAATCGCGCGCGAAAGAACAATCCCGAATCCAAATGCAACACCGGCACCTTTCAAAGCCGGTTCAAATCCGCTCATGGCGGACGCGAACGACTCCATGCGCTCATTCACGCCAAATTGCCGAACGTGCTCGACTTATGAAACAGAAAAGACGCGTCCTACCGTGACGTGATAAGAGCTTGACGCATCGAGGCGCTCCGTAGTAGACGGCTTCGCCATGGCCATTACCGCGAAAGCAACCTTCCTTAGGGTGTGGCCGTCCGCTCTTAACAAGCCTTTCACCTGAATTTAGGTCGTGTGGAATGGCGTGGCTATTTCTTCGCACGGCCTTTCTCAACGGCTTTCTTCCATCAGCGCCGTTTGATGTGCTTCAACTAATCCCACGCTGGGTGGTTGACCCATGCTTTGGGATGCCGTGACACGACGGCAGTATCTTCTTCCGTCGCCTTGGCTTCGATTCTTCCTCGACTCCGACCCGAACTCACAATGTCCAGATGCAAAGATTTGAATTAGCAGTTCACAAAACCACATCGCAACGGAAAACATTCATGCAAAAACCAGACCAACAGGGTATCGAAGCCAAGCGGTTTCGGTCACGAGCACGCCCGTCCAACTCGTCCGTTCAACAGTTGGCCGCTCTGGCCGCCATCAGTTCGTTGGCGGTCCTCGCGCAAGAAAGGCCGATCTCGGTCGAGAAAGAGATCGAGATTCTGGTCCCTGCCTTCATTCGCTCGGAAGATCCGTTTGGTCCGAGTGCTCGCCGAGACTTTGACAGCGAAGCGGTCGGTCTAGATATCACGATTATGGGAAGGCGCACCCGGCACGAGATGGTTGGATACGGAAGTTGACTTTTCGGCAAGTGAAGCATTAGACCAAGTCGTGTTATGCCATCGTGGAACTGATGGAGACTCAATCCAGAGCAGATTCTGACATCACAGCAGAAGCACTCATCAAAGAGCTGCAACGGCTGAGAGATGCTCATTGCGGTCAATGTCACACGCCGATTTGCCATCATCAGGTGCTCATGAGCATGGCGCTCGGTTTCAAGAATGCTCCGCATTGTGCGAATTGCATGGCCCGCAAGCTTGACTCGACTCCTTCAGATATTCTCGCGCCGTTAATGACCTACTTCGACGTTCGCGACTGCTATCGTGCCGCTTGGGCATGGGCGCACGAGCAGGAGAACGTCGAAGTCCACAACGGAGTGCCAGACTGTCTTTCAACATGCGGAGTCGCTGCTTCGCCGCAAGAGTTAAATGCTGAACGCGAGAACGTTCAGAATACAAGTCTTGGAGTTCACGCGAAGGAAACACCAAAACCGTTGGATGAGCTCGAAGCTCATTCTGACTGGGATGCGGGCGCGATGTCGTGCGGCGATCTCGTTCTGGAATTGCGCCTGCGTTTCCAGTCGATGCCACCGAAAACCATTCTCAAACTCTGCGCGTCGGACATCAGCGCCCCGCAAGACTTGCCGGCCTGGTGCCGGCTGACTGGACACAAGCTGCTCCGCGCGGAACCACCCCATTACTGGATACAACGAAAGGAATAGTATTATGCCCGGAAAATTCCGCGTCAGTCTCACGCATGCGAAGGACAACTCGGACAAAGCCACGGTCGCGTTCGTGGTGCCCAACGCCGCGCTTGGCTCCGGCCAAGACACTCGCGTGTTCCTCAGCGTCGAAGGTGTTCGCCTCTCGCAACAAGGGCATGCCGACGATATCCGCGAAGAAGGATTCGCGCCTTTGGCTGAGCTCATGGCTAACTTCGCCAAAGCGGGCGGTAAGATTTACGTCTGTTCGCCTTGCTTCAAGCGCCGAAAACTCGATGAGAACAATCTTATCGCGGGCGCGACAATTGTGGACGGCGCCAAGCTTGTCGAGTTCCTTGCCGATGGGAGCCGGTGTATTTCTTATTAATCCCAGTGTCAAGTAGCAGCCGAGGTAACGAGGCTCTGATTTGATTGAATAACCAGTTGTAATCTCGGTGCCAAGCACAAGCATTTCAGAGCCTCGTTACCTCGGCTGCTACGACAGGTGATGTGAGCCATTCACTTTTGTGGACTTGTCTCGCAACATGCTTACGCTGCCGATGTCAGCTTTGACGGCGGTGACCTCGATTGTGGCGGCGGACTCCTCCTCCTGATCCGCCGCCACATCGATCCAATGGACCGTGGTGGACTCTTGGAGATTCGCTCAACAGACTCCTCCGTCGAGCAGGACCTTCCCGCGTGGTCCCGACTGACTGGCAACGAAATGGTTTCCTGGACGAAGCAAGGTGCGCAGCGAAGCTATCTCGTCTGCAAAGGGACACTTGCGGAACGATCGAAGCGTGTGACAGAGACCGTCCGTCTTCCGACGCGAAAGCAGCTCGTCGTCCCCGTCAGCATCTCTAAAAAACTTCCTGCGCCAATGACCGCGCCGAAGATTGCGCCGCTGTCAGTGATGGGAATTGGCAGTTGGCCACGTCCGCGCTGGATGGTGCAGGCTTTGCACGAGCGGCTGGAGGGACGGCTTTCTGAAGCGGACTTCCAATCTACGGCGGACGACGCTGTGCGATTGGCCGTCGAGGCGCAACTCCGCGCGGGCGTCGATGTCATAACCGATGGCGAACAACGCCGCGACAGCTATGCAAGTTTCGTGGGGGCTCTTCTGGATAACTGTCAATTGATCCCGCTCACGGATGTTTCGGCGATGGTGGATGAACCTGAGAAGTTCGAACGGGAGTTGCGCGCGCTTGACGTTCCGTCGGCCGAGGTGCGGCACCCAGTGGTTTATGGTCCGCTCGGCCGCAGCCGTTCCTTGTCGTTGCGCGAATTCGAGTTTGCCCGAACGCTGACCGACAAGCCGATCAAAGTCGCTTTGCCGGGACCGTATCTTCTCACGCGGACGATGTGGTTGGATTGCCTCACGGATCGACCGTATCTGACGCGCGAGGCGCTGACGGCTGATGTCGTGCGGGTGTTGCGTGAGGAATTGCACGATTTGCTCGCCGCAGGTGTCGCGCTCGCGCAATTCGACGAACCGGTTTTGACTGAAGTCGTTTACGGAGGCGCCACGCGCCAGCGCTGTTTTATGTGCGGCGCCTTGAGCGAAAAGAAATCATCCGAACAGGAACTCGCGTTTGCCGGAGACCTTATTAACGAAGTGGTCAAAGGTTTGCCCGAGGAGCGCGTCGCGCTTCACCTTTGCCGCGGCAACTGGACACGCGATGAATCGGCGGCTCTGCGCGGCGATTACCGGCCGTTGCTAAGCCTGCTCAATCGTGTTCGTGTTGGAACGTTCTTCCTTGAACTTTGTACGCCGCGCGCGGGTGAGTTGGAAATTCTGAAAGGCCTCTCTCATGACCGTCGCATTGGTGTGGGCGTGGTGAACCAAAAGTTGGACAAGATTGAAGCCAAGGAAGAAATCGCAGCCAAGGTGCGAAGCGCGATTAACTTCTTAGGCCGACAGCGAGTGCTTTTGACTCCCGATTGCGGTTTTGCCACATTTGCGGATAACCCGGTGAGTTCGGCATCGATTCCGGAAAAGAAGCTGCGCGCGATTACCCAAGCTCGCGAGAGCCTCTCGGTTTCGACGGAGAAAACGGAAACCACTAATAGACACGAATGAACACGTTCATTGTCTTCAACTTATCCCGAAGGCGAGTCCATGAGGGCGGCGAAACGAAGTCCGCGTGTGCTGACACGAAGATCACTAAATCCGAGTTCGCTCATCACCAGGCTGAAAATCGCCGCGCCGGTCAGAATGACGTCGGCTCGGTTCGGAGGCAGACCGACAATCTGGCGCCGTTCGGCCAAAGGCAAACGCCAAAGCCGTTCTTGTTGGAAGCGCACGTCTTCTTGTCCCAGCCGCACGGCATCGAGGGCGGCGCGGTCGAACGTTGCGAGGTTAAGCTGCATCCTCGCTAGAATTGTGGCTGTGCCGCCTGTGCCAACCAGTAAGACAGCTTTTGCCCCGAAACGCGCCAACGCAGGTTTCAGCGCAGGACTCAATTCTTTCGTCAGAAATTCGGTCAGCCAAACTGCGCAGGCGCACCAGTCCTTTTCCGAAGGGGGATCTGAGGGACGCAATTCTTCGAGCAAACGAACCGTTCCCAGTCGAAAACTTTGGCGAAAATGACAGACGGAGTTCTCACCGACTACAAATTCGCTGCTGCCGCCGCCGACATCGAGAACCACGATCGATTGAGCGGCAAGACTTGGGTCACTGGTGACTCCGGCGAAAACCCATTCCGCTTCCTGCTCGCCTGAAATGACCTCGGCCTGCAAGTCGGACGCCTGTTGTATCGAAGACATGAGTGCGCCTTGATTCCGAGCGTCTCGTGCGGCGCTTGTGGCAATCACGCGAATCGAAGCCGGATGCCAGTCCAGGGCTTCGTTCCGAAATTGCGCGACGGCGCGCGCCGTCTTGGCAATGGCGTCGGATTGCAGTAGATGGGTGTCGTAAAACCCTGCGCCGAGACGCGTTTGTTCGCTCTTCTCCAAGAGCGGCGTCACACAGCGTCCTGAAACATCCGCGACGAGAAGCTTCACGGAATTTGTGCCAACGTCGATGACAGCGCGGCGGGTTGGGCGCACGGCGGGATCGTTCAAGAGGGGAAGGGGATTGAGTCTTTTCCCTCTCTTCGTGCGCGACGAGAAGCTTGGGGAGAGAATTTCTCCGAAACACATTGTCGCGCATTGCATCCATAAACGGTTTGGCAGGACAGCGCGTCCCGCCTGTCCTGCTTTGGGTGTACGCAAATGCTGGACGGGCGAGACGCCCGTCCTACGACACAGGTTCGTGGGGGGGACACAAGCATACTGATGCGTTATCTTGATTGTGTCTGCTTACTTCATTTGGTTTCACGTCTGGCCAAAACAGCCGATCCCACAATGCCGGCGTCATCGCCCAGCTTCGAGGCGATAATCTCGATGCCTTTGGATGTGCCGCCGAGCGCGTAATCGTGGGCTGTCTCTACGATGATAGCCATCATCTCGTCCTCCAAAGCGTCGATAATGCCGCCGCCCAAAACGATCGTGTCCGGGTTGAGCAAATTAATCAGGTTGGCGACCGCAATGCCGGTGTATTCGGCGGCTTCTTCGACGATGCGTTCGACAAGTTTATCTCCGCGGCGAATGGCTTTGCGCAAATCCCCACTGCGCATGTCGGTCAGCTCGTCATCGAGCATTTCGGTGAGAATGGTTTTTTGGCCGGCCTTAACGGCGGTTTGAATTTTCTGAAAAATGGCCTGCCGCCCGGCGACAGCTTCGAAGCATCCGCGGTTGCCGCAACTGCATTTTGGGCCTCCGACCTCGATGATCATGTGGCCGATTTCACCAGCCGTGCGGTTGAATCCCGAATGCAATCTGCCATTGAGGATAAGACCTCCACCAATGCCTGTGCCCAAGAAAACTCCTACGAGGTCGCGCGGTTTGGAGTGGAGTTCCGCTTCATAGACGCCCAGAGTGCAGATATTGCCGTCATTCTCGACGAACACCGGGAGATCCAACTGCTTCTCTAACTCCTTCTTCAGCGGCAGATCTTCCCACGCCAGATTCGGCGCGAAAATCACTTTGCCAGATTCCGGATCAACCGCGCCCGGAGCGCCCAGCCCGATGCCTTTCACCTTCTTGAGATCAAGATCGCATTCGTCTACGGCATCCTCGATGCAGCGGGCGATGCGTTCGACCACAGCTTCGGGGCCGCGCTGCGGCTTGGTGCTGATTTTCGTTTTGCCCAAGCACTTGAGTTGCGGAGTGAACACGCCCGCCAAAATCTTCGTGCCGCCGAGGTCAACCCCGACAAAGTGCTCTTTCGCTTCGGCCATAAACGTAACAGTACTCGAGCTGTGGTTGTCGTTCCATCGATTGCCGACTCGCTGATGAAGCAGCTGAATCCGACCGTGAGCATCATCGCGGTCGCCCTGATTCTGACCCGCTGTTTACACCATAAAGTCGCCCGCTCGGTCAAATGGTTATTCCAGATCATCTCCCCATGAATCTGAAGGCAGGGCTGCGGTGCTCCGGAGCCTGCGAACAGCAATCGCGGCGTCGCAGCAACGCCGCCCTGCCAACGAAACGGTTCATGGGCAGCCTCTATCGCTTCGCGCACGCAATGGGACCGGCACTCATACTACCCTCAGGACCGCAGCCTTTAGGCTGCAGAACGTTTGGAACTGCGAGAACAATCGTCGGCTTCTGCAGCCTAAAGGCTGCGCTCCTGAGCAAGCGGTTCAGGGGCAGAACTGCTGTGAGAATCACGGGTTGAGCCAACGAACAAACCAATCGACGGCCGTTCGGAGAGACTCAACAGTCACTTGATGGCCTGTCTTCTCCTGAATCAAGAGATCAAATCGGTCTTTCGCCGCGGCCGATGCGTAAGCCAGCCTGGCCGCTTCCGCGCATTCCTGCACTCCTGGAAGCGGAGTACGCGCGTCTGAATCTCCATTGATAACAAGCAGCGGCCGAGGAGCGATCAATGGCAGCATCGCCGGGCCATCAAACTCTCCGTAAATGCCAGGAACAACGCTATCATAGAATTTGCGGACAAACGCTGCATCGATCGCAGTGACGCCCGCGTCCTTCGCCGCCGCATTCACAGCGTTCTGAATGCTTTGGACGCGGGATTGCCACGCATTGTTGTCGAGCGCCCAGCGAAAACTCTGCACGCCAATACAAGGCACGGCAACGGCAATGCGGGAATCCACTGCGGCGGCAAGATACGTTTCCATGCCGCCTTTCGAGAAGCCGATCACTCCGATCCGTTTCGCGTCCACGTCATCACGCGTTTCCAAATAATCGATTAGGCGCAGCACGTCCCAGACTGTGTCATAAAGGAATGGCCGCTCTTGCCCGGTTCGGTATCTGCGAACGATTGCTTCGAGATATTCATCATTGCCACGGCCTGAGCGACTGCGTTCGCCGTGGTATCGCCCATCAATCGAGACCGCGGCAAAGTCCTTCTTCGCCAATTCCTGCAAGTGCGACAACTGCGCCTCTTTATTGCTTCCAGTGCCATGCAGCACGATCACCACCGGCCGTCGTCCCTGCGACCGGGATCGTTTCAAGAGAAGCCCTGTTACGCGCTCTTGCGACTCCGATGCAAACGTGAAGTGGATTTGGGTCAGGCCGTTTGTTTCGGGCAAGGTTCGTGTCGTTGGGTTGAGAGGGACTTTAGGACGCTCGATGGCTTTAAGGAACGCTGCGCGCTTAGCTTCGCTTGCCCCGTGCGCGCCGGGCCAAGAAATGGAGAACATCAAAACTGAAATCAGGATGAAGTTGAGGTTGCGTTTTGAAACTTTCATTTGTATTGGTTTCCAAGCAGAGCCCATGAGCCCAGAGCGTGCCGGATTCTGCATCGTAACAACAGCTCTATTTCTTGCTAGCGTCCCTCCGCCATGGATGCTGCCGGGCGGACGCAGGCTCACATCGAACGGTTAGAGGCTTTGATTCAAAAGAATCACGAATTGCTTCAGAGACTGCGGGCGGTGGTCGGATGTGGACGCGCTCTCCAGCGCGACAAAGGATCGTCTTAAGAAAACCAAATTCGCTTCGAAGGAAATGCTACCGCCGAAAGCGCACCCCAAGCCCTCCCGGCGGACATCCGCTGAAAAGGTTCGCCGGCCAATCTAAATTAGAATTAGTTTCCCTGTGGTAGAGGGCCGGCCAACACGACACTTCAGATCAGACTTTGCCCCATCACGCAAGCACTCCCCCAACGGCAATGTCCCGACTTCGCCTTTAAGGTCTAAGGTTCTCCGGCGCTCACACGTTTCGGAATGCTCGGCTCAATTTGAATCCACTTCGTATCCGAGTTCTTTGAAGCGTTGTATTTTGTAGGTCAAAGCGCGGCGGCTGATCCCAAGGACGCGCGCGGTTTCGGTGCGATTAAAATTGTGCTCCCGCAAGGCTTGGATGATGGCCAATCGTTCAATCTCCTCCAATCTGCTCGCGGAATTTGGAGCATTCACCGCCGATTCCTGAGTGGCTTGACGAATCCGCGCCGGCAGATGCTCTGGAAGAATCAGTTCGCCGTGTGACATGAGGCTGGCTCGTTCCATCGCATTTCGAAGTTCCCGGACATTGCCTGGCCACGAGTACTGTTCCACCGCAGCGGTGACCGTCGCAGAGAATCTGGCTTTGCCATGCGTAAACTCCGCGACGAAATGGCTGGCCAGCGGAATAATATCTGCCTGACGCTCGCGCAACGGAGGAATAAAAATTTCCATGACGTTCAGGCGATAGAATAAGTCTTCCCGAAACCGCCCCTGAGCAACCTCTTGTTCCAAGTTGCGATTCGTTGCCGCCAAGATGCGGGCATTAGTCTGTATCTCCTTGTTGGATCCGATGCGTTGAAATCTTCCATCTTGCGTCACGCGCAACAGTTTGGCCTGCAGCCCAGGCGACATTTCAGCAATTTCGTCGAGAAGAATCGTTCCGTGATTCGCTTGTTCGAAACGTCCCACGCGTTGCGCGTACGCGCCCGTGAAGGCGCCTTTTTCATGGCCGAAGAGCTCGCTTTCCAAGAGCGCCTCGGGTATCGCGGCGCAATTGACTTTTACCAGCGGCCCCGAAGCTCGAGCGCTCCAGGCATGAATGACGTCCGCAACCACTTCTTTGCCCACACCGCTCTCGCCCGTGATCAAAATGCGGCTTTCCGAGGACGCGACCAACGACACGTCACGAAAGACGGCTTGCATGAGCCGACTGCGCGCGACGACAGCGTCCGGCAGTTTTTTGCTTTCCGGAAGCTGTAACGCGTCGCAAGGCTCGATTCCAGTCGCCTTGCGGACGGAATTCAACAGTTCGTCGAGATCAACGGGCTTGGCCAAATAATTGACGGCCCCGTCTCGCATAGCGCCGACCGCCTCGCGAATGTCCGCATACGCGGTGACCAGCAACACCGGCAGAACCGAATGTTCCTGTCGAGCCCGCTTAAGGGTCTCCAACCCGGACATCCCCGGCATGCGCACATCCGAGATCATCATATCGATGTTGCCTGCGCGCAGAACTTCCAGCGCTTCTTCTCCAGATGACGCCGTGACGGTGTCGAACCGTTGGCTTTTAAGGAACGAATTGAGAAGACTGCGTTGACCGGCGTCGTCATCCACAATGAGAATCCGGGGCGCTTTGGAGGGCTGATGTCCGGCTTTGTGAGGCATGGGCGTAACGTCCTGAACTTGCCTTGACTGTTCGCGGGACGCAATCCGTAATCGAACGCGGATCATCTTGCCATGAACCTGCGGCGGGTAGGGCCCGTCATTCCGTGCGCGCCGCGAAAGACTTGCTTCATGGTGATGCCCGGCGCGCACGGAGTGACGCTTTAGGTTCATGGGCGCAATGCGCGAAAGTCTGTTTCGGGGAAATCTCTCCCCATGAACTTGGCAGGACGTCCGGCCTGTCTTGCTTTTGATGTGCGATGTACGCAGATGCTCGACAGGCGGGACGCACTGTCCTACGAGAGGGTTTCCTGGGGAGGATTAGGGAGAGGGATCCGTGCAGCGGGCTCGCCAACGTCGGGATTCACGCCGGGTCGAACGCTCAGCCGACTACAAGTCGGCGATACAGCAGCAGAGTGAAACTCGGCGCTACGACGAACCGGTTCTGCTCGACAGCTTGAGCCGGCTCAGGCGGAAGATGGCGCCTCGCGGCTCGTTCGGCAGGCATTCGATATCCCAGCCATGCGCCAGCACAATCTGCTGAACGATCGCCAGTCCGAGTCCGGTGCCTTTTTGATGGGTTGTGAAGTAAGGCTTGAAAATATCGGTGCGATGTTCTGGGGCGACGCCCGGACCGTTATCGCGCACTTCGAGGTAGGCGCCGGAACCGTTGAGTTTCCCAGCCACGACGCGAATTTCACCTTTGGCATCGGCAGCTTGGATAGCATTGATCAAAAGGTTGAACAGCACTTGCCGCAGCATCTGTTCATCGGCCTCGACGCTGAGGCCATTGACGGATGCGCTGAGCTGAATGCTTTTGTCTTCGACATCGCTGGCGAGCGCGCGTGCAACGTCGCTCACGATAGCATTGAGGCTCACCGGCGCTCGACGGACTTCTCGAGGTTTGGAGTAGTTGATGAATTCGTTCAATTGGGCGGTGACCCGGTCCACTTCATCGGCAATCTCGCGCGATTTCTGGCGAACACTCGAGGAAGCATCCGGCTCCTTCGAAATCATGTGCGCGACGCCGCGAATAATGTTCAACGGGTTTCTCGTCTCGTGCGCCAAGCCGGCGGCCGCCAAATTCATGTCGCGGAGATGCGAATTCATTTCGCTGGCGCGGAGCAAGCGCATCTGCAATTCAGCCGACGTTTCGAGATTGCGCCACGCAAAGCCGAGACCTAGCACGGCGACACCGGCAAAGGATGCGATCACCCAACGCAACCAAATATCTTGCACGTTAGCAGCGCGAAATAATTCCGTCGGAATGACAATTGCGATGTAATGGGCCCCTTTCTCCGCGCGCATGGCTTCCCATTCCTTTTCGTCCATCCATCCTCGTCGGCGTTCGCCGTCGCCGGGCCCGGGGCGGCGCGGAGAGGGATTCGTTGTCGAAAGCGTGCCGCTGGGAGTGTTGGTTGATCCGGGGTTATTCTGGCGGCGAGGGCCGCGGGGAGGGCCTGAACTGGGCAGGACGACGGTAGGTTGGCCGGTCTCGCCTTCCCGCGCCAGGTGCGCTCCCAGATCGACAAGATTGACCAGGGTAAGGCTCCGGGCATCCCACCGCTCGGTTTGCGCGATTCCTCTGGTGTTGATGTCAATCGGCGCGCCCGCAGAGATGACAACATCCCCAGCTTTGTTGAGCAGCGCTACAGAAGTCAGCTCGCCTGGCTTGATCAACTCTTTCAAAGCGGATTCAATGGGGTCCTGCGGAACGGTGCCCCACCAACGTCGCTGAGAGCGGATGACCAGTCCAAGCGTCGTTGTAATGTCGCGGCCGCGGTTAATGAGAGCAGAACGCGCCGCCTCTTTGACGCGGTTGTGCTCGACGGTTTGCCAGCCGACAATCATGACCCAGACGGCGAAAAGCGATCCATAGACCACGGACTTGGTTTTTACGCCAGTGGGCATGCGGGTCAGTTAGACAAGTTCGGAGAGAGTCGCGATTTCATTGCCGGTAGTGCGGCGTTGCTGCGCCGCCAACATCGCGGGCTGGAGCATTCGACGTCCCGACAGCGTCTTGGAGTGCGGCAGTCCTCTGCCGCTTTCGAACAGTGCGGACCCAAAGCGCCAGAGGACTGGCGCACTCCAAAACCTGGCGGACTTCGGACGTTCCGCTTCCTGAAAACAGCGGCCTGACCATCGATGGGCCAGGGAGAGCGGCACTCCGGCGGGCTCAACGTTCAATGGAGCTTGCATGACAAGCTCAACGCCCTTTGCCAGCGGGCGCGCCATTCTTTTTGCCGTTGGATTTGGAACCGTTTTGAGCTGGAGGCTGGCCTGGCATTGGATTGTCCTTTAAGGGCAGACCGTCCAGAAACTTATTGAGTTCCTGCTCTGAAAAAGCGCCCTTGCGGAGCGAAGACTTTTCGGTCTCCTTCGACGTCATTTCAGCAAGTTGGCTTGGATCAGCAACCACGTAGGGGGTCAGAAAAATGACGAGTTCGGTTTTGGTATTTTCCTTGATTTTCCTTTTAAAAAGCGCGCCTAAGAGAGGAATATCTCCCAAGATAGGAATTTTTCGGTCTGTGTCCGTCTTGTTGTTCTCCATCAAACCGCCGATCACGACTGTTTGTCCGTGCGGCGTCACAACTACGGTTTCGGCATAGCGCGTGGCAATAACAGGCGATCTCAAGGTTTCTGAGACCTGAACCGTCTGCGCGGTAAGCGTAGATATTTCGGGCGCCACGATCATTTCGACCAGCCCCTCAGCGCTGATGAAGGGTGTTACTCGCAGAATAATCCCCACATCTTGATAATCGATCGCCGTCGTGATCTGGCCATTGGCGCCGATTTGCGAGGTGTTCGGGATCGGAACCCTTTGACCGACCGTAATAAGAGCTTGCTGGTTGTTCCGCGCCAGAATCGAAGGCCGTGAGAGCACTTCTAATTTCCCGGCCTCGGCCAATGCCCGCAGTGTGACTTGAAAGTCTTGTCCCAAGACCTGATACAAACCGCCAGGCGAGATCGGCGTTGCGCCCGCCGCGGCCAACCCAAAAACTTGATTGACCAACCCCGTGCTGCTTTGGCTGCCGCCTAGCTTTTTGACGTAGCTGCCCTCGACTCCGAAATCCAACGTGTTGCGATAAGTGACTTCGAGGAAGACAACTTTGATCAACACTTGCGGCTTGGGACGATCCAGATTCCTGACGACTTGCTCGATGTGCTGATTGGTTTCCTCGTCCGTGATGACGATGATTTGGCGTGTTTCCGGATCGACCGAAATCATTGCTTCGCCGACCATCGTGTTGCCGGTGTAATTTCCGGCGGCGCCGCCACCGAAGGCGCCGCCGCCGGTGCGGGTCGTTCGGCCAGTTGCTCGCTGGGCTTGCGCTTCAGTTAGACTCCAGCCGCATAAGCACAAGAGTAGGATTAGATACCGAACTGACTTAAGAAATGTGTAGGGCATGGTTTGGTTCTTTAGTGGTTTAAGCTTTCATGAACTGGCAGGCCAACGTCCAACTTGCCGGCCCGCATTAGGACCATGAAGGCTCGCTGGCCGCGGCAGCGTCTTGGACTGCGGTGACGGAGCCTGCGGAGTCACCGCTTTGGCGTCCGCATGGTTAGCAGGCGCTCTCTGGTTTCGGACGTTTCCGGGCGCTTTTGCGCGAAAGCGGCGATTGCGCAGACTCCATCGCCGCAGTCCAAGACCTGGCGGAATGATCCGCGGTCTTCGCAAATGAGGCACGCCAGTGGGGCGAAGCCGGCTGGTAGAGAGAGGAAGGTTCATCACCGAGTTGCGCCTTAGCGTCCCCTCTGGCCGGCTGTATTTCCGCCGCCGAAACCACCGCCGCCGCCAAAGCCACCTCCGCCTCCGCCGCCTTGATTGAACATATTCCGATTGTTCAGCGGATTATTGTTCTGATTGTTGAAGCGGTTGTTGTTTTGGAAGCCGCGTGTGTTCTGGCCTTCGAACATCGCGCGAAGGATTTCTTCGATTTGTGTTGGATCCGCGTTCTCCAGTTTGTAGGTAAAGACTTTTTGCTTGCGCGCGGGATTAGCATCGAGTTGCTCGATCATCTGGGCGATCTGGCCCATCATCTCAGCAGCGGCAGTGACGATGATGGATGCCGTGCGTTCGTCGGGAACCGCGATGACGCGCCCCATCTTTTTCATCCGTTCGCTCGTCTGCTGATTGGCTGCACCACCGCGCCCGCCCTCTCGACCACCGCCGAATCCTCCGCCAAAGAACTGGAATCCTCCTCGACCGCCTTGATTCTGGCTTCGCGTTTCATCCGGAAAGAGCTCCGTCAAAATGTCAGCCATTTCGATGGGATTAGAATTCTTCAAATGGAACACGCGCAACTCGGTAACGTCGTCCACCGGTTCATCGATCCTCTTAACCAGGTCTTCGATGTGCGGAACATATTCTTCGGGCGCGCTGACCACGAGAGAGTTGGTTCGTTCATCCGCGACAGCCACGACGCGTGACGCTGCCTGGCGTGCTTCGCTTTGGCCGGTTGCTCCTCCACCGCGACCACCACCGAAAGCCGCGGCTCGATCCTCTCCTGCGCCGCCACCGCCGCCGAAACCTCCTCCGCCACCTCCGAATAGTCCTCCGCCACCTCCGCGATTGAAGAGCTGCTGAAATGGATTGGCGCCACCGGTTCCGCCGCGCCCACCTTGATTGCGTTGGTTAGCTGACGTATCGAACAATTCCTTGACAACGTTCGCCAGTTCCTTGGCGTCGGCATAACGCAGCGGAAAGACGCGAATCGTCGAGATGCTGGAAATGGAAGTGTCGAGGGCGCGGACGATTTCGGCCATGCGCCGGATGCTTGCTTGAGTATCGGTTAAGACGAGCGCGTTGCCGCTTTCGTTGGCCGTGAGTGTCGCATATTGCGGCAAGAGCGGTTGCAGGTCGCGCGTCAGTTGCGTGGCGTTCGCGTAACGAACGGGAATGATCTCGGTCACGATCTCGTCGTTCTTTGGAATGACTTCGGTCGGATTTTCATCTCGTTTGAGAGTTTTCACGGGAATGTCCTTCGTCCGGGCATCCTCCAGCTTCACGATCTCCAGCGTCTTTTCCTTTCGGATCGCGGCATAACCATTCTTATTCAGAACCGTGTTCAAGACTTGGACGGCTTCCTCTTTGGTGAGCGGTTGATCGTTCCAGACCGTGACTTTCCCTTCAACCTGAACGGTTGGAAGAATCGTAAAACCCGCCGCCTTGCCCAAATACTCCAAAACTGTTTCCAGAGAGACGCCGCGGAAATTCATGCGAATGCCTTTCTCCGAAGCTTCCGTGGCCGCGGCGTTATTGGCCGTGGTCACTGGCTTTTCGGCAGGCTTCTCGGCCGGCGGGGCGGTTGCGGCGTCCGGAGCGGTGGGCTGGGGCGCGGGCGCAGTTGGAGCCGCTGCAGGCGGGTTTTGGTTTGTGTTGGCTTGCTCTTGAGCAAACGCGGTGAGCGCGGTTGTGGCCAGAGCAAGAATAGCTGAATGGATTCTTAGAGTTTTCATCTGTTGGTCTCCTGTGCGCGTCTTTGCATCATTCGCTGCAAAATATCATTTGGGCTGCTGCCGCCGGTTGATTCCTCAGCGGGTCTCGCTTCTGTCCCCGGTCGAGCACTTCGTTCTGAATCTGCACCGGCGCCGCGTCGATCGAAACCGCGGTCTCGGCGGTTGGATTCGGCGCCGCGATCGCGCCGTCCGGTCTCCGAACCCCGATCGCGCCGCCCGGAATCTGAACTCGAAGTGAGGGATGAGCCCGAGGACGCAGTCGAGGTGGTGTCGGCGACGACTTGCCACGGTTCGTCCTCGCGCTTTCGCATTTGCATGCCTCTGGGCAATTCGATGTTGCCCTCTTTGCCTTCGAGCTTCACACCGTTGAGCATGACTTCGATGATTTTGTGGCCAACAATCACGTCGCCAGGTTTGAGGATTTTCTCGCCTCGGAACTCGGTTCCTTCAAAGATGGCGTAAAGGCCGTCATGAAGAAAGGTTCCCTTTAAGGTAAACGACTCGATCCGCGGCGGTCTTTCCGTTCTGGTCGTCGGCGTTGCCGAAAGCAAGCGGCGGTTTGCGTTAAAGATGTTGCGCTCGCTAATGATCTTAAACGCGTCGAGCGACCGGGCGTTTGGCAATGAGTTTGTAGTTTCAGCGGCCGCACAAGAAAGGGGGTGCCACAATCCGGCTATGAAACATGCGAAAAGCATGATGCGCATGAAACGCGTTCCCGTGGTAGGGACAGCGGGCCGCGCTGTCCCCGCCTTAGTATTGCGGTAAAGTGTCTTCATTGTTCACCCCGGCTGAACAAGAGGCCGCTGAAACGGATGCCGAGCACCAGTTCTCGGCCTTCACTATCGCGCGATGCGAGTTCAAGGTCCTCTACTTTTAGCGCCAGCGGGTCTTTTTCCAACTCATAAAGGAACCGCTTCACTGCGCCGATATTGCCGGAGGCATCCACGCGGAACTCGAGCGTGCGAAAGTCTTCGTCGTCCGAGCGATTTTCCTGTGACTTGCGAGAGCTAAAACCGATTCCGCTGGCTTCTTGCCAGCGCGCGGCCGAGTCCATTACCGCGCCTTCCGCGACGGATTCGCTTGAGGGAAGCGCGTTGGTGCGCATCATTTCCCAACGGTCTCGAATCGTCTGTTCCCGATCCAGCAAAAGGGCGCCTCGATTCACTTCTTTGGTTAAATCGGCAATCCGTTTCGTGCGGTCTTTCCAAGCGCGAATGAGCGGGGAGAGAATGAGACGATCGCCGGCAAAGATGGCAATCGCCGCGATGGCCGCGAACGTCAGAAGCCTCTCGCGGTTCTTAGTCATGGCTGGCTCCTTCCACCCAACGAAAATTAATGGAGAATTGCAACGGCGAATTGCCCTGCAATTGGTCCTGCTTTAAATCGGCTACTTCTTTCACGGCGCGTAATTGTTCCATCATCTTCTGAAAGGACGCGTAGTCTTTTGCTTTGCCAGTGCAGGTGATCACCGAGAGGTCCTTCACTTCCACGCGGCTGGCGTAAACGTCGCCATCGACCGGAAACGTTTCCGTCAGCTTCCGCATGATGGTCAAGGTGGGCAGCGAGTCGTCAAACCAGGGCCGGAACTTCCGAATCTGATTTTGCAAACTTTCGAGTTTGGTCACCTTCGGCTGGATGGCCCGCCACCGTTTCTGAAGCGACGAAAGTTTCAAATGCTGCACAAAAAACATTCCGCCAACCAAGAGGGCTATGGCTCCGCCAGCCGCACCGGCCGAGAATAACTTCCGCGACGAAAATCGAGCCAGGGTTTTGGGCCACGCGCTGACTGTTGGCGGCAAAAACTCGAAGCCGGTTGAATGCCCGAGCAAATGTCGCGCAGCCATGCTCAGCGCCGGCGACACGCTCTTGTCCATCGGCAACGGCAAAGGGAAGCCATTGATTTGTTGAATTCCGCCAGCCTCGACGGTCAAGCCCATGTTCGCGGCTCGATCGCGAATCTCCTTGACCAAAGGATTAACCATTTCTGGGCGGCCAAAGACTTGGATTCTCCGGACTGTCTCGCTCAAGACCCGCGGCAATTGGCCCAGCGTGATTTTGATCTCGCGCGCCACAAGATCCGCATCGACCTGTTTTTGGTTGCCCTCCGTTTCCACCGCTCCTTCGAGAGATCGCAATGCGAGCACGCCCTTGCCCGAAGAGACTTCGAGTTCAACATTATTCTCGCCCACCAACAGCGAAATCACTCCGGCGGCATCTTCCTTGTTGGACGTTTGCAAGGCCGAAATGGCGAGGGAAAAACTGAGTGGTTTTAGCTGCGCGGCCTTCAACACGCGCTGCAGCGCATTCAATTGGTTGAGCGGAATCGCCACAATGGTCGCATGTTGTTCGCCTCCTGGCGCACCGTAGCGCGATGTCGACATCGACAGATCCTCGGGCGAGTAAGGAAACCCTTTTTCCGCTTCGATGCCGAGAAAACTGCTCACGTCGCCTTCGGGAATTTCCGGAACCTTCGTCTGCAAAGTCAGCGTCCAGCTCAAGGGCAGGCAAACAGCGCAACGCCGCTCGCGAACACCGGCTTCGTTCAAATGATTCCGAATCTCGCGTCCGACCAGCTCGGGATCGTTGGTCAGCGGATCGAGCGAAAGTGACGCCTGAAAGGAACGTTGGACTTGAAGCCCGCCGCCATTGCGACGAAGCACAACGCCTTCCAATCGATTGCGCTCCAGTTTTAGGCCAATCAGCGAATTGGGCGGCCGGTTTTTGGTTAATGACATCATTTCAAACATTCTTTAGGCGCCGCGAAAAGTTGCAGGTTGCACCTCTCCCTAACCCTCTCCCCATCCGATGGGGAGAGACTTCTCGGAAACATCGTTTTCGCACATTGCACCCATGAACCTGAACCTGGTAGGGCGGCGTTGCTGCGCCGCCGCGATTGCTGTTCGCAGGCTGCGGAGCACCGCAGCCCTACCTTCAGGCTCATGGGGAGAGGGGCAACATTCGCCTTCCTACTTGGAAGATCTTCAATCTGCACCGCTCTCGAAGTGTCGGAGGCTCTGGGCATGGCGAACGCGCCGCCGACTGCAAGTCGGCGATACGGCAGAGTGAAACTCTGCGCTGCGAAGAAGGCGGCTTTCATAATCTGCGGCTCCTTTGCAGTCTGGGATTCTCGGCAAGCACGCTCAATCGTTCGCGGGCTTGCTGTCCCATCGCCCAGCCGAGCCGGGACAAATCGCGTCGATAAATAATCTTAGGTTTCTGCTCGCTTGTATCGAACACAAACTGCGTTCGCCGATAACCCCGTCCGTAACGGCCTACCGCCGCAATGTCGGCGGTAAATTGATAACTTCGCGAGGTGAGGTAAGGTCCGGCTTGCACGATGCTCTGTTCATCCAACACTTGCGTGACCCACGCAATCGTGGGCAAATCGGCGGCGCTTGGGGTTGGCCGGCTATTGGCCAGTTGTTGGGCCTTCTCCGCGCCAATTCCAGGAACGCAAGCCAGCACGGCAGCCGAAGCGCTATTGACATTAATCAGTCCTTCCACGAAGGGAGCGTTGGTCACTGAAAGATCGCCTTCGATCAAAGCGAACTCGGCTGTGCTCATTTGATTTCCGATCCTGAAATAGAATTCGAGCAGGCTTCGGGCATTTGCGGCAGCCGTTGTCACTTGTCCTTGCAGTTCGTTCGCGCGCGCCTCGCCTAATCTCTCCTGCAGCAACTGCGTCAATTGCGCAACCGCGTTGGTGCCGCCGATTACGATGCGTGGCGATCCATCACCGCGAATGTTGGGTTCGAGACTATAAACAGTAACACATTCCAGTATTCCCGGATCAAGCCGGCCATCGCGGTTATCGATCGGCGGCGAGACGTCAGCGTCATTCTCGTTCAAGTCCAGGATTCCGTTCCGGTTGTAATCTTCTCCATAAAGAGCGCCTGGATCGGCTCCGAACACGAACCTCAGCTCTTCGACCGTTTCAAACCGCGCATTCTTGCAAGAGTACGGAGATGGATTGCGGCGTTGGTAAGATTCCGATTCAGCGCCGTTCGTGGTCACGTCACTGTCCTCATCTCGCCAATCAATGATGGCCGCTGCGAACTGCGGCGTCATGCCCGGCAGCATCTGCAGCATCTCGACTGTTGCCGTGTTCAGATTCAGTTTGGAACTTTCATCCACGAGCGCGAAGGTCGGAACCTCGGTCCGAGATTCTTGCTCGGAGCGTCCGATCAACCAAAAGGTCGCGTCGCCCAGAAACACTTCTTCGCGGTCGTAAACCTGGAGGTCCGGCATTAGTCCAGGTTCGACGAGATTGGTGTTGCCTAACACGTAGGAAATATACCGCGATGCCCCTTCGATAGCTTGCTCGGCTTCGACGCTGGCGACGTGGTTGTCCGCCGCCCGAAACTCAAAAAACATCGACTGCGCAAAATAAAGGGCGAGGCTGACCAACCCAAAGGTGATCCAAAGAACAATAATGAGAACGGAGCCCTGTTTCGCAATGGAGTTGCCCATGGGGAGGCTTAGGGAGAAGGGCAACTTCATCGGCCACCTCCTCCTCTTTGACCGCCGGTGGAGCCTCGACTTGGTTGCTGGGGCGTGGTGGGTTGACCTCCGCCTCGCCCGCTCGAATTATTGTTATTATTGCCGCCTGCGCTTGGGGCGCTGTTACCCCCGCCTGTGGTATTTGAACTGTTGGCCTGAGCTTGGCTGTTTGTGTTGCCGCTGGTGATTTGATTCGTCCGCGCTTCAGTCACCACCGGGACGACTAACTCAAGGGGCGGCTTCCGGACGCGGGACACGCGATCTTCGGCTGCGAATTCGATCAAGACTCTGATCGCCTGAGGAACGCCAGTTTGAGTTGCGCTGGTCTGGGAGTTGGCGCCACCGGTCGTTTGCGTGCCTGAAGAGGTGCTCGTTTGCGAAAGCGTTGATTGGTCTTGACTGCTCGAGTCCCACGAATTTCGCCACATCATTCCGTCATAGAAGAGAAACTCGATATTCTCGATGCCATCCAAAAGTGGTTCCTCGACCGGATATTCTTCAACCGTCGCCAATAGATTGCGCGTGACGGAGCGCACGAGTTCCTGGCCCATCAGGTTGGTGGAATAAATGGGTGGCCGCAGATAGTAAGTGATTCGTTGTGCTTCCGGCCACGGCTGAGGTTCGACGATCAACCGAGTCTGGACGCTGTGCATGACTGAAGCATCGTCGGTCGCACCTGTTGTGGTGTAGAATTGCAACGTCGCGGGTTGGTTTCTTCCTCCACCGCCCATCGCACTACGGCTCTGTAAGTCGTTGTTCAAACCAGACTGGATGCCGCCGACGATTGGGCCAGCCAACGTTGCGCCAGGAGGCAAAATGGAACGCAGGTCTGCTTTGATGACAGAGAGTGCGTGGTTGATCGGAATCGATTCTTCCACAATGCGCGACGTTGTCTTGCGCAGCCGCAAGGCGCCGTGAAACACAGTGTTCATCGCTATCAACACCGTGGCGAAGATCGCTGTGGCGATGAGAATCTCGATGAGCGTGAATGCGGCCTGAGTGCGAACGCTGCACGCATTTAGTATGGTAGGGACGGCGCGCTGCGCCGTCCGCGCCCGCATTGCAAGCGGGCGAAGCGGTTGCATGCAGCGCGGCACTTCCGGATAGACGAGTGCGCTTCCTAGAGCAGTAAAGGTGCACGTCGTTGTGCCGCGCTCGAACTTGGCTCGCGCGAAGACGGCGCAGCGCGCCGTCCCTACCATTACTTTCGCTGGCGTGTGCAGTTTCATCAATTCGTTGTCGGCGGCACAACCGTGCTTAACAGAACGCTATACTCGCGATTTTGAACTTCGTACGTCACTTCGATGGAAATCAAGCGCATGACATCTTGGCCCCAGTTTTCGTTCAGCAACTTCCAGCGATAGCCGGGCCAATCTTCACCAAACGTTCCGCTGCGTTGCGCGTACTGCCAATTGCCGGTCACGATCAAATCGTTCAGTTGATTCTCAGCCAGCCGCACCGCGACGCTTTTGCGCTGCGCAACTACGCCGGCACGGTTGGCAATCCGCATCCCCTCAATCGCGACCGGGATGACGATGGCCATGACCACGAGCGCGGCGAGCACTTCAGCGAATGTAAAACCCGCCTTGCATCTCCGTCCGCGGGTTAAGCCGTTCCCACGCGTTGGTCTGGTCCACAATTTCATATCTTGATCGGGTGCGCGATTGGGTAATCCAAATCGGCTCCCATTTTCGCGCGTCATTCCGGTCCTGCTGCTGGATCTGCAAAACCGTCAAACTCGTTTCATCGATCGTGCCATCGGGCAAAAACCGGATCGTCACGTATTGGCTGTTCGTTCGTCCCAAAACCTCGACGTCGAAACGCAAACTCTCGGCGAGGCGAAATTCCGGTTCTTTAGACTTAATCGCTCCGGGCTCCCGAACATTTCGCACCAGTGTCGAGCCAAGCGGCTGGTTTCTCAGCGCGTAAGCGTCCTCCGCTCGCAGCCCGTACTTTCGCTGAGCTCGATCGATCCACAGCAACATCGGCAAACCTTCCGAAACCGCTTGGCTTTGGCCGAATCTCGTCAAGGCCACAAACCGCTTCGCTTCCGAGTCCAGCGTGCGGGCCCGGAAGAAATTCGAGAGCGACGGCGCGGCTACTGCCATCACGACGGCCAGCAAAGCCATCACGAGGATGAACTCGACCAGCGTGAAGGCGCTTAACAGGGTAGGGACAGCGCAGCGCGCTGTCCCTACCCTGCCAAAGCCGACGTTCGTTGTCCGGAACAGGTCCATCGCTGGCGTTCTATTTCTCTTTTTTATTGTTTGCGTTTTCCCAATTGGTGATGTCATCACCACCACCGGGGCGACCATCCGGTCCCATCGACATCAAGTCATAATCGGCGTTGTACTTCCCGGGGCACTCATAGACGTAGGGATTCTTCCACGGGTCCATTGGGAGTTCGGTCACCTTGAGATAAGGCCCGCGCCAACTCTGAGCGTCGCGCGGCTTCTCGATCAAATCCATCAAACCATCCTTCCCTTTCGGATAATAGCCGTTGTCCACCTCAAAAGCATCGAGGACCGTCTCGAAGTTTTTGATTTGGGTTTCAGCGGCGGTGATCCTCGCTTGCTCAGTCCGCCCGGCGAATTTGGGGACGACGATGGCGGCCAAGGTTGCGAGAATGACCAGCACCAAAAGAAGCTCGACGAGGGTGAAGGCATGTCTGCGGTGCGCTTTGCGGTAGACGTTCGTTTGTATTCTCATAGCGTCGGGGTTTGATTTCTCTCTCTGTCTGATGGTTATTTAATGTAATCCTGCATTGTGAAGATTGGGATGACCATGCCGATGAAGATCGTTCCGATAAAGGCTGCGATCAAAAAGAGCATGAGCGGCTCCGCAAAGGCCACGGCCGTCTTCAATTGCCGGTCTAAATCGCCCTCTGTAACGTTCGCGATGCGGACCAATTCCTGATCGAGCCGCCCGCTTTCCTCTGCCACGGAAACCATTTCCAAAACGGAGCCCGGAAAGAGATCTTTGCAATCGGAAAGACTTGGCCCGAGCGCATCGCCTTGTTTGACGCGTTCAATCGAATTCGCCACCGCATCGACCAGAATCTGGTTGCCGATCGATTTGCGCGCCACGTTAAGGCCATTGATCAAAGGAACGCCGGCGCCGAGCAACGTGCCGAGCATCCGGCAAAAGCGCGACATCGCGAAACGGGCGATCAATGGCCCCACCACCGGAAGCCGCAAGATAATCTTTTCCCAAGTGCGCCGGCCTTGTTCAGACACAAGCCAATTGCGAACAAAATAAATCGTCAACCCAACCCCGGCGGCAACGTACAATCCATAATGCCGGATGAGTTCGCTCGCCCCGACGATTACTTGAGTCAGCAACGGCAGAGTCGCGCCAAAGCCAGTAAAAATCTCCTGAAAGCGAGGGATGAAGAAAACCAGCAGATAAATCAGCACGCCCAACGCGAGAAACAGCAGCACCGCTGGGTAAAGCATGGCGGTCATCACTTTCGAGCGCAGCTCCTTTTCGCGCGCTTGAAAGTCGGCGATTTGATTCAGGACCACGTCGAGAAATCCGCCCGTCTCGCCGGCTTGCACCATCGCGACATAAACCCGAGGAAACGTGTCGGGCGACTTGGCCATCGCGTCGGCCAGGGACATGCCGTCGATGACTAAGTCGTGAATCTCCTTCCACTTATCCTTCGCCGCGGGCGTTGATGCTTCCTTGGTCAGGATGACTAACGCGCGGCTCAACGGGACGCCAGCGGCAAGCAAGCTCGAAAGCAAGCGCGTGAAATTCTCGAGCATCCGCGGAGTTACCTTGCGAGACTTCCAGGGAAGTTCCAAGGAACCCGCCTTTTGCTCTGTGGCCTGGGCTGGCGCCGGTGATGATCCACCCGATTCCTTCAAGCTGATCGGGCGCAACCCGCGTCCCTCGATCTGACGAAATGCATCCTGGCGTCCGCCCGCTTCAATGCGGCCTTCGGCCATAGTGCCGTCCATCTGCAATGCTTTGAATTGAAAGGAGGGCATCTCGTAGGTGCGACAGGCTAAACTGTTGTTCTGTTGTGCGAGCGTCCCTCGGCGCTACGAGGGCGAAACTCAACCGCATACTAAGCTACCGCCGCTGCCCGATGCGGTTCGACCGATTCTTCTTCTGCTTCCACTCTGGCGGCATCAGCCAACGTGTGGTCTTTGGTGACGCGCATGACTTCCTCGGGCGTCGTGATCCCTTTACGAACGAGCCGCCAACCGTCCTCGCTCAACGTCCTCATGCCTTGCCGGCGCGCGACCTCCGCGATTTGACCGCTCGAACAGGCTTTCAGAATCATTTGCCGCACTTCGTAATTCATCTCCATCATTTCGAAAATGCCATGCCGGCCGTGATAACCGGTCTGACGGCAAGCCCGGCATCCGACGGCCTTGAAGAACGGAACCGACTCCGGCACTTCCAATTGATCCTTCAGAGCATGAACGGTGGGGGAGCGATCTTCTTGTTTGCAATGCGGACAGAGCACGCGCACGAGCCGTTGCGCCAGGACCGCTTCGAGTGACGACGCCACCAAGTAAGGCTCCACGCCCATATCGACGAGGCGTGTCAGAGCGCCCGGCGCATCGTTCGTGTGCAGCGTTGAAAAGACTAAATGCCCGGTCAGTGAGGCTTGCACGGCGATCTGCGCCGTTTCCCGGTCTCGAATTTCACCGATTAGAATCACATCCGGATCGTGGCGCAGAATCGAGCGAAGCCCGCGTGCGAAAGTCAGCCCAGACTTTTCCGAAACCTGAATCTGGTTGATGCCCTTCAACTGATATTCAATCGGATCTTCAATGGTAATGATCTTGCGGATCGAATCGTTAATGGAACTCAGCGCCGTATAAAGAGTCGTCGTTTTGCCGCTTCCGGTGGGGCCGGTAACCAAAATGATTCCATGCGGCAGTCCCAGGACGTTGTTGAAAATCTTGAGTTCGCGGTTGTCCATGCCAATTTCGGCGAGACCGAGAAGCGTCGAATTCTGGCGCAGCAAACGCATCACGACCGCTTCGCCGTGCAACATCGGGATCACGGACACACGAATGTCCACTTCGGCATTATCGAGCCGAATCTTGATGCGGCCATCCTGGGGCAAACGCTTCTCCGCAATATTCAAATGGCTGAGGATTTTCACGCGCGAGACAATCGCCGGCTGAAATCGTTTGACCTGCGACGGCACGGGCACTTCCTGGAGAACTCCGTCAATCCGGTAGCGAATGCGAAGTTCATCTTCGAACGGTTCAAGGTGGATGTCTGAAGCGCGGAGATCAATGGCGTCACGCAGGACTTGATTGACGAAGCGAATGATCGAAGCGTCTTCAGCGGCGTTGTCGAGATTCGTATCATCGTCACCGCCTTCTTCGACCACCTGGAACGCGGTCTCTTCGCCGAGCGTATCGATCGTATCGGCGCCGACGCCGAGTTGTTTCTTCATCTCCCGTTGAATGGCTTCTTTGGGAGCGAGAATCGGCTTGAGTTTAAGACCCGTCAGTGTTTTGAGGGTGTCGAGTCCTTGCGTGGCAAACAACCGGCTGGTTGCGATCTCAACCGACCCATTGGAACGCTTGAGAGGAAGGACCTCCTCTTTCAGGAGGATGCGCGCAGGGAAAAGGGACAACAGCTCGCGATCCAGTTGGATATTTTCCAAATTGGTATAACCGACATCGTATTCGTCGGCCAGCCAGCGCAGCACATCTTCTTCGGTTTGCAAGCGCCCATCTTGGGATTGCCTGGTCAGGGTCTCGGCGTCCATGAAGGACAATTGCTTGGCCTCAACCATTTTATCGAGCATCTCTTTCATGTTGTCTGGCGCTGGCATCTTCTCAATCGCTTTCCATGGGAGATTCACCTCTCACCGAACTCCGGCCCGTTGTGACGAGCCGGAGATTGGCGTGAGAGGCTTTCCCAATGGCATTTGTATTTACCGTAACCATTTAACCATAACCGAACCGCACCGCTAATTGAGAGTACCCATGAGAACCAATTGGGCTTCTTGTTTCGCCGTCAAAACTTTGCGGAGATTGTCGCGGGCGGTTTGAAGTTCGGCTTCCTTTTTCTTGCGGGAGGCGCGATAGGATTCGAGCTTGGCCTTGATCTCAGCGGCATCGCCGGAATCGACAGCTTTTTGCAAGGCTTCTGCTTCAGGCGAAGGAGTGCCGCCAAAGCCGCGACCTCGTCCACCACCGCCACCCGCGCCCCCGCCCTGATCACCGCCTCGGCCACCTCCACCGCCTCGGCCAAAGCCACCGAAACCGCCAAAAGCACCGGCAATCGCCTCGAGCTGCTTCGTTTGCACGGCTTCAAAAAGTGGTTGAACGGCCTTCCATTCATCGGCGCTCATGCCCAACCTTTCCTGGTACATCTCGTTCATGCGTTGGCGCGCCTCTTCGCGATCGAAGTTTCCTCGGCCTTGTCCTCCGCCTTGACCCTGCGCCATCAAATTGGTTGATCCAGCCAACAGGGCGGCAGTGATACCCGCTAACATGAACGGCTTAGCTAATCTTTTCATTTTATCTGACAATACGGTTTAGTTTGTTTTGTGTAATGGCAGCGGACACACCTGACCCCTGCCGGATTTTGTGTTCAACCCGTTCTTTAAGCACCTGAAGTGCCAACGCGTAATATGGCCTGTTTCAAGGCCCTGCAAATGGATATGCGCATATTCTGCTCAATTCGGATCAACGGCACGTGCGCATTTTTTGCGCAGGTCGTAACGCAGACTGGCAGTCTGGGCTACGCAATAGGCCAGTTGAAAACGAAGTGGCAAAGACGCGACTGCGCAGCGGCGAGATTAGAAAAGTCTCGTCGTTGGCGGGCGCGGATACGCCGAAGTTGCGCAATGGATCGCGCCATGATTGCGCTGAAGGGTGGCACAAGGCACGGGGATAATCCTGACTAACGGGCCTAACGCGTGCTGAAAGGATTCCGCGGCGGCTTGATCGAGCATCGTATAAAATCCACCGTAAGCAGGCATCACGTAGCGCGTCCGATCATGAATCCCGTTGAGATAATTGATGCTCCGATACAAGTCGGGCATGCTGGGTACGGCCGTTACCTGCCAACCCAGTTTCTTAAGAAGGTCAGCCTGGTTCCGCAGCGCCAGGCCAATGGCTCTAAGCGCTCGGAAGTATTCTTGAGCGCCCGGGTGGTGTGGGAGTTCATTTTCCGTGAGGATCGCGCTGGCCAACATATCGAGATCCATCAGGAAGCAATGCAAGTTTGCCCCGGCAGAGTCGAGATGATGTGACGCCATCGGCATTACCACGGAAGTATCCACTCCAAATTCTATGCGGAACGCTTCCAAGACTTGGTCCCGAGACAATCCCAAGGCAACATTGCGATAAAGCTCGGCCTCGCCGATCAGCAGCGTCCGCTGGCTCGTGGCCGGATCGTGAACGACCATCAAATTTCCACCTTGGAAAAGCAGCGGTGAATGGATCACCGGATGCCCCGCCGCGCGCAATCCATCCATCAGATACGATTCCGCAGGCATAAAGACGGACCCATTTTCTCCCTGCGAAGCGTACCGCGGCGTTAAGGTGGCTGGCAGACTTTCGGCATCGCTTTCGCCGCCAAGCATCCCCGCCTTCCCGTTGTCCTGCGCCCATGCTTTGGTTATGGAAGGTCCGGCGATGATAGTGACGTGATTCGATCTCGTTAACGGCCAGCAATGCTGGGCGAGCCAGCGCATGTTCTGCGCGTATTCGTCGGGGACTGTTATCAAAAAATTCACGTCTGGCAGGATGGCTGCAAGATACGCGGCCACATCCAGACTATCGCCGGGAACAATCCCGTTGTCATAACCTTCGCCGCCCACCTGCGCACGAAGCATCCCCAGCGCGTGTTGACCGCTTTCCGCCACTGCTTCGAAATCTGGCTGGCTCTTGGAAAAACGGAAAACAGCCCGTCCCAAGCGAGGTTCCAATGACTCTACAGACTCGCCTTTGAACAATTTGTCGCCGATGGCGCGCGGAATTTGTTCCGAGCTCCGAGCACCCAGTTCATCAATTCGGAAATGGTCCAGCAAATCCACGGGAAACCCGACCGCCCACAATTCCGGAATAACCGCTGCGGCATTCGTGCTGAACCGGGCGGGACCGAGGGCTTCGATTACCCGAGTGAGAGTTTTGAGCAAACCATCTCGAGCCAGCCGCTCGGCAATGAGTGCGGCGGCATCGCGCTGGCCCTTTGTGGCCAACGCTGCCTGGAAAACAGCCGGTCGCATCGTGTCGGATTCGGTTAGAATGGAGGCTCGAAATCCCGGCAGCGGAATGTCGACTCTCTGGCACGTTCGATAGCCCAGGATCGCTTCGGTAAAATCTGGCAGAACCAGCCTCACATACTCATCCCTCACCTTGGTACGGGGGGTCGGTCGAACGGCCCCCGGTCCTGGCGTTTCTTCCACGAGGCGGGTCTTGCGAAAGTAATCGTCAATGAGAGTTCGCTCGGCCACCATCCGCACGAAGTTCGTCGGGAAATTGAAGTCTACCGCGAATCGATTGACTCGAGGCGAGGAATTCGAGGGCGCCAGTGTGGAGCCCGAAACGGTGGCGCCAAAGAAAGCCGCGAAATAAAGGAAAGCCGCCAGCCTTATTGCCGCCTGACGCGATGTCGTCTGACTCATCGGGCGCAAATTGCCCGCGGCAGTTGCGAATTTCTCGAACTCGGTTGCTCAGCGCGAAACTTTCTTGCGCTTATTTTCCTTTTCTTAAAAGACGCTTGCTTCCTGAGTGAGAATCTTGCGTGTGCTCATTTCACGCAGGAATTTTTTCGGCGTGACCCCGTAAACGCGTTTGAAGTGCAGCGCGAGATGGCTTTGATCGCAGAAGCCAAGGCGAACGGCGATGTCCGCGATGCTCGCATCGGAGCCGACAAGCATCCGTCGCGCTCGTTGGACGCGGCAGCGAAGTAGATACTGATGCGGGGCGAGGCCTGTCGATTGTTTGAACAGGCGCGCAAAATGGAACGGACTGATGCCGACTGCGGAGGCGAGGACGTTGAGCGAAATATCCTTTTCCAAGTTATCGTGAATAAAATCGATGGCGCGGCGCAACTGATACTTCGCCAATCCTCCCTGAACGTCCTTCAAGCCGGACTGTTGGACGGAGTAATTCTGCACTAAATGCGCGGCCAGAGCGGTTCCTAATGCGTCACTGTAGAGCCGGCCACCGGGCGCGCCGGCGTGCGCTTCGGCTTGCAGCGCCGAACAAATTCCTTCGATGAGCGCGTCATTTCCGCCTTGAACCGGCATCAGTTCCAACCGATCTGGGTCAACATGCTCTGACGCCGCGTAAGCCAGAAAGCGCTGTTCCAACGAAACGAGAACAAACTCTCCTCTTGAATCGGATGTCCGGGCGGAGTGGGCCATTTGCGCAGGCACGATGGTTACCTGGTTGGGCAAGATTCGAATTTGCCGAAAGGGCCCATCCTCTTTCCATTCGAGGGTCAGGGAAGCCGCCAAATGAAGAACAACGATGTTATTCAGGGTGCAAACATCCTTGTTTTCGAACGGGAGCACGCGGTGGTGCTCGAGCAGAATGCCCTGCCATTTCGTGTTGGCGCTGCTCAGTAACGGGTCCCGTGCGACCGCCGGGCGGTTCTTGCCGGTCTTCAGCTCAATAATCAGTTCTCGTTTATCCATGAGATTCCCGCGACAAACCAGGACAATGAGGCTGCTCCATTGTCTTTCCATCCAGCTGATCGTTCGCCTGCCGGTTGGAAAGAAACAAGGCTAGATTCGTTCGTTATTGGAACTTTCCTCGTCATCGTGTTCCCGTCCTTGACGGGTCTGATGAAGTTGTGGTTACACAAAGTGTGCTTTGTTTGGACACCATTTGCAAATCGGCGATACAGCAGACTGAAAGTCTGCGTTACGACAAAAATCCGCGCTCGCTCTGACGGTTGCCCAAATGATAATCTCCGGACATGCAGCGCATCTCACGTGAACAGGCGCGAAAATACGCTTTCGATTGGCAAGATGAACCGCTTTTGCGCGTGCAACGCGGGGAAGCTTTCGAAATCGAAACGTACGACGCGAGCACCGGCTACTTCAAATCGTCCTCCGATAAAGCTATTCCGTCGCGCCGGCCCGGTTTTGACCGGACGCCGCCGCAGGCGAATCCCATTGGCGGTCCAGTGTTTCTCGAAGGCGCCGAGCGCGGGGATACGCTCGTGGTCTCGATCGAGGAGATCCTGGTGGACAATTACTCGTGGATTGCGATTGGCCCGAGGCGAGGGCCACTAGGTGAATCGACGCGCTGGCCCGAGCTTTCCAGCGATTACACGACCAAGATTCTGCAGCACACTCCAGGTCCAAGCGGAACCAATCGTGATGGCACAGTGCATTTCAACGAAAAGATTTCATGGCCGATCACTCCTTTCATCGGCACGTTGGGCGTTGCTCCTGACCGCGAAGTCACCACGAGCATCGATGGCCAAGGCGAGTGGGGAGGGAATTTGGATATTCGCGATGTTGCTCCAGGCAATCGGATCCTGCTTCCTATCTTCCATCCCGGTGCGCTTTTCTATTTGGGTGATGTCCACGCGAGCCAAGGTGACACCGAGTTCACCGGCACGGCAGCCGAAACAAAGGCCACGGTGCGCTTGCGCCTCGATCTGATCAAAAACAAACGGATACCATGGATGCGCGTCGAAAAGCGGGAATCGATCGTGTCGGTGTTCGCTGCGAAACCGTTGGAAGTGGCGGTTGAAACAGCAACCGTCAATCTGATCGATTGGCTGGTTAACGAGCATCACTTTACGCCGACGGATGCTTATTGCCTGGTCAGCACTTGCCCGGACTTTCGCATCAACGTATATCAGATGTGCAAGATCGCGAAGCTGAGTTACGTGGCCGGAGCGGAGATTCCGAAGAAGTATTTGATCTAGGTCAGATAGGAGCGCGGACCGCCGAGTCCGCGCGCGAAGGGACCCAATGACGCGGAGCGCGCGCGCGGACTCGGCGGTCCCCGCTCCTGTCGCCAAGGAAATTTCTAGGATTCGGAAATCGCCTTCGCTATACACTTCTTCGTGTCCACGATATGAAGAAAACGCTTAACCATTTGATCTGGGTTGCTGTCTCGGTGGTAGGAGCCTGGGCTTACGCGACATTGGCCTTGCATCGAGGCGAACCGTTAAGCTCTGCCTACGTTCTCATCGCAGCGCTTTGTACTTATGCGATCGGCTTCCGCTTTTATTCGAAGTGGATTGCCACGCGGATTCTTGTGCTCAACGATCGTCGAGCCACTCCGAGCGAAGTCCACGATGATGGCAAGGACTTCGTGAAGACCAACAAGTGGATAGTGTTTGGTCATCATTTTGCGGCGATCTCGGGTCCGGGTCCTTTGGTCGGTCCAGTCTTAGCAGCACAGTTCGGTTACTTGCCCAGTTCGCTTTGGATATTGATCGGCGTGGTGTTGGGGGGCGCGGTGCAGGACTTTGTGATTTTGTTTTGTTCGCTCCGGCGCAATGGGAAGTCGCTCGGTCAAATGGTCAAGGAGGAATTGAACACGACGGCGGGCTACATAGGGTTGCTGGCCATTCTCGCCATCATGGTGATTTTGCTCGCGGTTTTGGGGCTGGTGGTTGTGAAAGCTCTGGCCGAAAGCCCGTGGGGCGTGTTCACGGTCGGCGCGACAATTCCCATTGCGATGTTCATGGGCGGGTATCTCCGCTATTGGCGCGTTGCCAAGGTCATGGAAGCCTCCGTAATCGGCATCATTCTGCTGCTCCTGGCTGTTTGGGGTGGGCAATTCGTGCATGGCCACGCGGAGTGGTCGAAGTTTTTCACGTTGAAAGAGGAGCCTCTGGCTTGGGCGATTATTCTTTACGGACTCGCCGCAAGCGTGCTGCCAGTTTGGCTATTGTTAGCGCCTCGGGACTACCTGAGCACGTTCATGAAGTTGGGGACGATCTTTGCTCTCGTGCTCGGTGTTTTTCTAGTTCTGCCCGATTTGAAGATGCCCGCGCTGAGCCAATTCATTGATGGCTCCGGTCCGGTAGTGGCGGGAAAGCTCTTTCCATTTTGTTTTATCACGATCGCTTGCGGAGCGATCTCGGGATTTCACTCGCTGATCTCAAGTGGAACGACGCCGAAATTGGTGACACGCGAAACGTACGTTCGGCCAATTGGCTACGGCGCGATGTGTCTGGAATCGTTGGTTGCGATCATGGCTCTCGTGGCCGCGTGCACATTGGAACCTGGTGTCTATTTGAGCATGAACATGAAGGGCGCGCCCGCCGAGACTGTTGCGAAAGTGACGGAGCTGGGATTTCCAGTCACCGAGACCGAGATGAATCAGCTGGCTGATACGATTGGAGAAAAAACGCTTTTCGGACGCACCGGCGGCGCTGCCACGTTAGCCGTCGGGATGGCGCATATCTTCTCCAAAGCCGTGAGCGGACGTTGGCTGGACCTTTGGTATCACTTCGCCATCATGTTTGAAGCGCTTTTCATTCTAACGACGCTGGATGCCGGGACGCGGGTCGGGCGTTATTTGCTGCAGGATTTTTTGGGGCACATCTGGAAACCGCTCGGTGACACGCGCCAAGTTTCCGCCAATGTCCTGGCCAGCGTCTTGACGGTTGCGGCGTGGGGTTATTTTTTGATTCAAGGCGTGCGCGATCCTCTGGGCGGGATTAACTCGCTTTGGCCGCTTTTTGGCATTGCCAATCAATTGCTGGCCTCCATCGCTCTTTGCCTCGCCACGACCGTCATTTTAAAGATGCAGCTGGCGCCAGCTCCGAACAAAAGCGCCCCTGAGGAAAGGCCCCGCGTGGGACGGCCCATATTTGCGCTGGTCACCCTGATCCCGTTGGTCTGGCTATTGTCGGTGACGATGACCGCGGGAATCCAAAAGATTTTTCATGCGGACCCCCGGATCGGATTTCTGGCTCAGGCCAAAGCGCTCGATGCCAAAGCGCCTTCACTCCAACAAGCGTTAGAAGCCGCGCGGAATGCTGGGAATGCGGCCGCCATCGTCGCGGCCGAGAAAGCCTTTCGAGATAATCGGACCTTGCGCTTTAACCAAATGCTCGACGCCGTCGTCGCCGGAATTTTTCTGAGTCTGGTCGTGTTGATCGTGTTTCTATGCACGCGCGAGTGGATTCTTCTGATTGCTCGGCGGCGATTGGCCGTGTTGCACGAGACTGAACCTGTCTGGCTTCCCGACTATGCGATTGTGGAAGGCAAGCCACTGCACCTTTTCAGTCTGCTGGCGTTGGGATTCGCGTTAGCCAAGGAGCTTTCCGGTGAAGCGGCCATCGAGCGTGCGCAACAGCAGGCATCCCACTGCCAAGGCGCCTGCGGCCGGCCAGAGTTGGACGCTCGCGCGGAACAATTGGATGGGAATGTAAAGGCAAAGGAGAGCGATCAAAAGCGGCGCCGAGAAGCTTTTGCGCAACTGACGGAGCAACGCTTTAGCCGGATCAACCGGTGCTGTTAGAGTGGCTATTCAAAATGAATGTGCTCCTCCCCATGAACCTGACCGCAGCCGGGCGGAGTTGCCGCGCCGCCTTGTCAAACCTGCGATGTCGGCGGCGCAGTAACGGCGCTCTGCCAGCCAATGGGTTCATGGGGCTTGGGCGGGCGGATTCACCTTCACCTTCGCTGTCATGTCGCAACTAGGATTGTTTGGCGGCTCCTTTAACCCGGTGCATCTGGGGCATCTATTGGTTGCCCAAGCCGCTCGTGAAGAGTGTCAGCTCGACCGCCTCTTTTTCATACCCGTTGCCCAATCGCCGTTTAAGCCGGACTTGCCGCTCGCGCCGGCTTTAGAGCGCTTGCGGCTCTTGAGACTTGCCTTGGCCGGACAAAGCCGTTGCGAGCTGGATGATCAGGAGATCGTTCGCGGAGGAATTTCCTATTCCATCGACACGGTTCGCGATTATGTCCGCCGATTCCCGGGAGACGAAATCTTTTACCTGATCGGGGCCGATCACGTTCGGCAGCTTCCCAAATGGCGCGAGGCTGATGAACTCGCGGGTCTTGTCCAGTTCCTGATCATTCCGCGGCCTGGAGAAGTTCATTCACCATTGCCGAAACCGTTTCGAGGCCGGCCGCTGGAGGGATTCCCGCTGGCAGTCTCGGCTTCCGAGATTCGCGAACGAGTGCGGAGCGGTTTGCCTATTGAGCTGTTGGTTCCCGCAGCGGTCGCGGAGGCGATTCGCAACAATCGACTTTATCTTTGAATCCTGTTGCGCCATCTTTTGAAGGAATGGATTCGAGGAAGCTGGCTCTAAAATGCCGAGAATTGGCGGATAACAAGAAGGCGGAAAACATTGTTATCCTGGACGTGAGCAAGGTCTCATCAATCACCGACTACTTCGTCATTGCCACTGGGACGAGTGAACCGCATCTGCGCGCGATTGTTGATGAAATCATGGAGACGCTCCGAGAGGACTACGGAGTGAAGCCGCGCGCCATGGACGGAACGCTGGAAACATCGTGGGTGGTTCTTGATTACTTCGATGTGATCGTTCATGTCATGCGCGCCGATGTGCGGGAAAACTACAACCTGGAAGGGTTATGGGGAGACGTTCCCAGACTAAAAGTGCGAAAAAGGAAGTCTCCTCTCCAACAGGCCATCAAAGGCTAGGCTAGGCTAAGCCTCCAAGACGCGCAGCCGAGCGCCCATTTTATTCGCCAAGGTTTTTCGCGGGAGCATCTACCGATGTCTTGAGCATGTCATCGAAAAGCCGCTTAAAGTCCTCCAAACCAGTGGCCGGAATAATAATAGTATCGCGCCGCCCGTTGACGTCTTCTGTAATCCGCAGGAACCGTCCCCGTGGGTTTTCCTTTAACGTGAAGACAAAAGTCTTTCGCTCAATTTGAATTTTGTCAGATTTGATCGTTTCCTCAATCAGAGGCGGTTTTGAACCGATGCTGGAATGGGAACGATGGCCGTAAGGCGATGGACGTTCGTTCGAGATCATACAACTATTTTCCACATTGGCGCCGTATCACGCCGCGTTGCTACTATGCTATTACAGACACTTACGATACAGGGTTTGTCAACCCCTGAATTTGCCTGCGGCGAGAAATCGTGGCGAAGCTGGCGACGAAGTCACCTGGATAAGGTAAGCAAGAAGACCAAATGTCATGAAAAGGTTGGTTGTCTGCGCCACAGCATGCCAGATTCGAAACGACTTGGCTGCTTGCCGGCTTTGCTGAGGCGTCGAACGGACTCCGTAGATTTCCAGATGAAGCCGTTTAAGCCTCGGCTGCAGTCCCAGGCCGCCGCTCAAGCTCAAAGCAAATAAGATCAACAGGAGGCAAAGCACCCAGCGCCGGAGAGGCCGGCCGGCGTAAAGCCATTCCGCCAGCAAGTGAGCTAACGCAATCCCGGCACAGCAGTAATGTAAAACAAAATAGCGCTCCAAAATGACCTGCGCCGCGGCGCCCGCATGGGAGCGTGGCAATATTTGCAGCATTCCGGGCGAAAAGAAAGCTGGTCCAACTCCGAATGTCAAAAAGATCGCGGCCCCAAACCAAATGGCAGCATTTGTGACCCCAACCAGTCTGAGAAACGTCAACACGGCCCGCAGCGTAGAAAAGAATTGCGCCAGTGCCAAGCCTCATCACGAACCGGTCGGCAAACAAAGGCCTTCCACAAGCATCGGTGGCAGAAATAGCGCGCGGCGGCACTACCTTTGAATTAAGCACTGCGAGCGTGATTCTTACTCCTAATCGTGATCCTGATCTTGATCTTGCTCCTCAAAAGGCTGCCACCAACGAGATCATGATCAAGAGCTAGGACCAAGATGATGAAACCATCGATGCCAAAGTGGAGCTTAGTGCCCGTGCTGTCGCTAGCCGGCTTTCACGGCTGCTTCGGCCGCGTTGGCCCGTTCCACGATCGCTTGCAAGGACAAAGCGGCTGCGACCTCTTTTTCCGCCTCGTAAATCGACTCGAACTGGCCTCGAACCATCGTCTGCATGGAATCGTCGCGCGTTGACAGTTCCTGGCCCTGTCCAGCGCGCAATGCGTGCAAAATATCGTGAGCGCTAATTCGATCCAACGGGCGTCCAGGGGCATAACACGTCTCCCTCCCGAGAACCTCCACTAAAAGCTTGGTCTCGACGAGCACAGCCAAAACCTGACCAGCCAGCCGCAAAGGCACGCAAAGGTCCTTGGCAGTTTCCGCAGCGCTGGGCGGTTTCTCGCCTGCATAAAACCGCTTGCCGATGTAAGTCATTAACCGCAACGCAATGAATTCGCGGCCGCGCTGGTTGATCCTCTCAGCCTGTCGTTCCTGATTGTAGGCGCGCCGATTTTGAAATCCGTACGCGGTCTGAGCGCCGAAAAGGAGAATGATCCAGGAAAAATAAAGAGCGAGAAGGAACAAGGGCACTAACGCCAGGCTTCCGTAAATCTGCTTGTACGTCACCACGCGCAAGACATAGAGGAAATTCAAGTTGCTGTTTAAGTGCAAGAATCCGCCAGCGACCATTCCGCCGACTAACGCCGCCCGCCAGTCAACCTTCGTATTCGGCATCAACAAGTAAAATAACGCAAAGGCAAAGCTCAACACGGCGAACGGCGCCAGGTGCGAAAAAACGAAGTCGCCCAGCAGCGGAACTTCTTTGATAAATGCTTGCCCGGCTTCGAAACGGGTCCAGGAACTCAACCCGCCCGCCAGCAAAAGCAGAAGAGGTCCAAGTGTGATCGCCGCCCAGTATTGCACCGTCCGGGAAAACCACCCTCGTCCCTGCGTAACGCCCCACATATCGTTCAACGTCGCTTCAATTGTAGCCAGCAAGGAGATCGCCACAAAAACCAACGCTAGAATCGCCGTCACTCCCAGAGCACCGCTTTGAAAATTCCGCACAAAGTCCATGATTCTCGAAACGAGTTCTTCTTGTTCATCCAAGTCTTGCTGTTCGACGGCGCCGGCCACTTGATCGAGCTGGTTTGTGCCAGTTACGGTTGAAATCTGGTTGGTGGCCACAACACGTTGAATCTGGTTGGTCGTTGTCGCTTTAGGCAGCAGACCGACCATCGGCGCAATTTTGTCGGTCGCCATCCTCACCCAGCTTCGAATTCGTTGTTCTCCCTCCTCTTTCTTCAGGAAACCGGTCGAGACGCTCACCACGACCGCCAGGAGTGGCACCAGGGCCAACAATGTAGTATAAGCGAGCGCAGCTGCGCGAACTGGACAGCGATTGCGCATGAAACTCTTCCCCACCAAAACCCAGAAATGGAGGAACTTTTGGGTCCGCGATAAGTTCTCGTGAAACTCGATATCCTTTGCGGTTAGCAAGGCCTGCGCTTCCGCTTGAAGTTTTCGCAGCTTGGAAAACGATGGATGCGCCATATTCTCCAGCAAAAGCTAACAAAGTCACCGGTTAAGTCAAACGACCGCCTGTACCGCCTCTCCTGCTCTCGGTGCGCGCAAATGCTGACTTATGCCTTTGGCAACAAGCGTCAAGCTGAGGCGGTGAGCGGTCGGACGGTGAATCTGGCGGTGGGGGCTTTGCGGGGCCGCTTGGCGTCCTTGACCTTCTCGTAAAGGCGAAGTAATCCCGGACGCAACCTCGAATTTAGGCGACCGCTTGAAAGTCTGCGATACGCACGCTACCGAAATTCGGCCCATTCAGGTTCGTTGGCGAAAATCCAGCGATAGTAATCGGCGCCTTGCAATTGGCGGGCGGCATCTTCATCGACAACTACGGTGCAGCGCGGGTGCAACTGCAGCGCCGTCGCCGAAATGAGGGCAGTGATCGCACCTTCGACTGCTTTGCTAATGATAGAAGCCTTCTCGCTGCCGGTCGCCAGCAGCAGGCAGCGTCGCGCGTCCAGGATCGTGCCGACGCCCATCGTGATTGCTCGCCTCGGGACTTTTTCTTCACTTCCGAAAAGCGGCGCGTTTTGTTCGATGGTTGTCGGAGTGAGCGCTTTCACCCGGGTTCGCGACCGCAGAGCCGAGAGCGGCTCGTTAAAGCCGATGTGGCCCGCCTGTCCGAGGCCGAGCAGTTGCAGATCGATTCCGCCAAACTTGGCAATGGAAGCCTCGTAGTTCCGGCATTCGGCATCCAGATCCGGAGCGAGTCCGTTTGGCAGGTGTGTGTTTCGCAAGTCGATATTCACGCGCCCGAACAGATGCTCGTTCATGTAATGCCGGTAGGAGTGAGGATCATCCGGAGACAAACCCACGTACTCGTCCAGGTTAAATGTGCTGCAGAGAGAAAAGTCGAGGCCCTGCCTCTTGTGCATCTCAACCAACATTCGATATGCGGACTCCATCGTGCGTCCCGTAGCCAATCCTAAGACCAAGTGCGCGTTTGCCCGCAATTCCTTTGCGATCATGCGAGCCACGAGCGACGCGGCAGCCTCGGCATCCGATTGAATGATTACTTCCACGGCGCGGAGTTAACCACGAATGGACACGAATGGACACGAAGAAAACGAAACGGATCTCTCGTAACCTTGCTTGTCGCCAGTTACGTATCGTGCCATGATATGGATATGAAATCTCACCATGTTACTCTTGCCGAGCCCGTCAGCGCGATGATTGAAACGCAAATCGCATGCGGCCGGTTCAAGGATTTTTCGGCCGCAATTCAGGAAGCCGCCTGGAATTACTTCTTTGGCACGGCATCGCCCTATCAGGAGTATGGAGTGACGCCGGAGGAGGTTGAACGAGCCTAGGAGAAATGCTCCGCCGAAACAGCCCGTCTTCGGAGAGCCGGCAAACTAAAGGAATGGAGAACTCGTTTGGGACCATCATTTTGTCCTTCATGATTTTGTCCCGCCTCCTCTGATTGAGGTCTCGCGGGCCGACTGGCTCCCATCGGGACCTGAGCTTGAGAGACAAAATCATCAGAAGAGGGCTGGAACTGAACTTTGCCAGAGTCATCGAACTCGCTGCAATGAGGATTGAAGTTCAGGATGGCAGATGATCAAGCCCGGGTAAGGTCACTTGCTCAAGCGAGTCCAAACTCTTTTCGATTCTGCTCGCACGAGACGAGCACGGGACGATCGGCGACTCGCGCTTTGAGCAGGGCCTGTTCATCCGCACCGGCGGTCAGCGGCAACGACACTTGGCCGCCTTCGGCCGCCGAGCGTTGCAATGCCAACATGATTTCGGCGCCTTGGCAGGCGTGCTCGAAATTGCATTGATGCACGCGCTTGTCGTCGTCGAGCCAGTCGGCCATTTCCTGAATGTAAGGCGGCATATCAAGTTCGTAATTCATAGCGCCTTCACCGTTCTGAGCTCCGCCGTTTTTGGTTACCGCGCGCCAGCCGCCGTTCGTGAGCACTTCCGCAAAACCTTCCGTGCCTTGCGCGCCGAGGCGGTTCTTGCCCCACCATTTGGCGACGTCCGGCTGGTCCGGTGCGCCAGCCCCGCATTCATAGATGCCACGCACACCATTGGCGAATTGAACAAAGCCGCCAATATAATCGGGCGATGGATGATTGTCGGTGACCTTTGAACGTCCCGCCGCTTGCGCCATCACCCATGTCGCTGCGGCGTTGTTATTGTACCACGATGTGTAGTCGATCATGTGCGACAACATGTGCGTCATCCAGCCGGTCGCAGTCGCATAAACCGTGTGAACTCGCCCAAGCGCTCCGCTGGCAATAATCTCCTTCACCTTGCGGTAATGAACCCCGTACCGATGCTGATGGCTAACGACGGCTTTGGCGCGAGCATTGCGAATGAGGTCGCGCATTGTGGAAAGCTCCGCACTCGTGAGCGCCACAGGCTTCTCGAAGGCGATCAATTTCGCACCGGACTCGAGGCCGAGCTTGATCATGTCGATGCGCACATTCGGTGGCGTGCAAAAACAGAAAACGTCGGGTTTCGCGGAAAGTGCAAGGGAACGCGCGTCGTTGCTGCTTGGCACTTGACCGAGCTTGCCGAGAGCGGCCTGCAAGCGCGCCTGATCGCGGCTCGCGACCCCGACCAATTCGAAACGATTATTTGCTTTGAAGAACGTGGCGTGGTGCAGACCTCGTTTGCCCATGCCGACGACAACGACGCGATATTTACTCATAAGAAATGGAGTGATGAGGTAATGGAGTATTGGAATAATGGACAATTGTAATTCGGGCAGCCAAGTAGAAGCCGCCCCAATACTCCAATACTCCAACCTCCCGTTATCTTCATCCCTGCGCCTTGTCCCATTGCATCACTTTCTCGATCACGTAATCAGCTTCCTTTTCGGTCAATTCCGGATACATCGGAAGCGAAATGCAACAAGCGGCGTTGCGTTCGGAATTCGTGAGTGGCTCAACAATGCGCGCGTCTTTGCCCCACGGATAACCTTCCTGTTTATGAATGGCGATCGAGTAATGGGTCTTCGCATCGACACCACCGTCGTTGAGAAATTTCAGGAACACATCGCGGTCGGCGGGTTTCTTCGTTTCGATAATATAGAGATGGTAGACATGTCGATAGCCCGGAACCTCGTAGGGCAATGTAAAACTTCGTGCCTCTTTTAGTCCCGCCGTGTATCGCGCCGACCATTTGCGCCGGAGGTCATTCCACGCGTCAATGTTTTTCAACTTGGCGCTCAGCACGCCGGCGTGAAGGTCGTCGAGCCGGCTGTTGAAACCGAAGCTGTGGACGTTGCGTTTGTCCGAACCGTGATTGCGCAACTTGCGGATGCGCTTGTCCATATCCGAATTGTTCGTCACAACTGCGCCGCCGTCGCCGAAAGTGCCGAGGTTTTTCTGAATGATGAAGCTGACGGTGGCGGCGTCGCTGAGTTCGCCGATCTTGAAACCGTCGCCGTGCGCCCCGATGGCTTGGGCATTATCTTCGATGACGAAGAGCTTGTGTTTGTCCGCGATTTTGCGAATCGCCTTCATATCGGCGCATTGACCGTAGAGATGCACGGGGACAATCGCTTTGGTCTTCGGTGTGATCGCCGCCTCAATTTTCGCCGGATCGATGCAGTTCGTGCGCGGATCAGTATCGACGAAGACAGCCGTGGCGCCGGCGACCCAAATGGCTTCCGCGGTGGCAAAGAATGTGTTGGCAGTCGTGATGCACTCGTCGCCCGGACCGATACCCAGAGCCATAAAAGCCAGCCAAATCGCGTCTGTGCCGTTGCCGACGCCGACGGCATGTTTCATTCCGTGGTAACGGGCCAATTCTTCCTCGAAACGCTTGAGCATGGGACCCATGACATACTGACTGCTCTCGAGAACTTCGCGGATGTTTGCGTCGATCTCGGACTTGATGTTGTGGTACTGGCGAACGTGGCCGTAAAATTCAACTTTCATAAGCGGGCAAGCTAAGCGAGTGTTTTACGGGATGACAAGGACTTTTCGCGAGAACGCACGCTGTTCAACGCTGTTCCTCTATTCTGTTCGCTTTCGGTAATTCAAAGCCCTGTGGCAAATAGTTGCCCCAGAGGGACTGCATGAGAATAGCCTGGCGTTTCAACGCCAGGAATCGGATCGCTAAATGATCGAGCCCCGAAGGGACGGTTGAAAATACATTTGAGAATCGAGCGTTTCAGTCGTGCCTTCGGGGCTTGCGCGCCCTGCGTCATGTTCCCGGCAGTGAACTGCCGGGCTATTCTCATGCAGTCCCTCCGGGACAAACGCCCTTTTGAATTACCGAAGGCATCAGAAAGGGAATCGGTCCTTACAGCTGGATGGGCGAGTCGGATCGAGTCGCCATGTTCGACAAACACCTGAATTTCCTCGTGTTAGGGAACAGGCCAAGTTACGAATCAGTTCAAGTAACAGATCGGCGAATTGATTGATGGAGTTATGAGCGACGGCGAGATTCAAGCCTGGCACTATTCGACGCGGCAAACAGTATGTTTGCGTTGGCGTGCTGGTCGCATCACCGCTTTAGAACGCGTGTCCACGGAACCACCGCCCGCATTGTGGCTCGCGCCTCCGCTGTTTGATGCGCAAGTCAACGGTTACGCAGGAGTCGATTTTCAGCGGGATGGTCTAACCGAGCAGGAATTATTGTTAGCAGCGCGTCAATTGCGGCTGGCTGGATGCACTCGCTTTTTGCTAACTCTGATTACAGACGAATGGGGAAAGCTGATGGCGCGCTTGGGGCATTTGCGTGCAATTCGTTCGCGCTCGGCGGAGCTTCAATCCGCGATTGCTGGCTGGCATATCGAGGGACCATTCTTGTCCGCCGAGCCTGGCTTCCGAGGCGCGCATAATCCCGACGTGATGGTCGATCCTTCGCCGCAGCATATGCGCGAGCTTCGCGAGATTACGCAGGATGACCCGGTGCTTTTGACCGTGGCTCCAGAACGGCAAGGAGCAATTGAAGCCATCGCGCTCGCGGTTTCTTTGGGTATTAAGGTGAGCGTCGGCCATTCCAACGCGTCAGCGGAAGTTCTGCGGCAGGCCGTTCAGGCTGGGGTGGCAGGCTTCACTCATCTTGGCAATGCCTGTCCGCAACAACTCGATCGGCACGATAATATCCTGTGGCGTGTGTTGGACACCTCGGAGTTGACGGTTGGTGTGATTCCCGATCGTATCCATGTCTCGCCCGCATTGTTTCGCTTAATACACCGCGTGCGGCCAGCCTCGTCGATTTATTACACGACCGATGCGATGTCAGCTGCGGGGGCAGCACCAGGACGTTATACGATTGGGGCTCTTACGCTCGAGGTCGGTGAAGACCAAATCGTGCGGCAACCCGGCAAGACGAATTTCGCCGGTTCAGCCTTGCGGCCAATTGATGGCGTCTTTCGCGCGGCACGCATGCTTGACCGCTCGTGGCGTGAGGTTTGGGATGCGTTTTCCTGGCATCCTGCTCGATTCATCGCTTTGCCGCGCGGAATCGAAATCGGTGCGCCGGCCGATTTCTGCCTGGTGAAAGTGAACGAGCAAAACGAATTTCAAGAACTTCGCGTTTGGATCAATGGTGTGCTGCAAAACTCAGGCCTCGGAAAATAAGCTGCTTGGGAAGCAGTATTCTGCGGATCGCCCGCAAGTTCGAGTGTCCCGGAATGTGCGGACGGTATGCCGATTGCAAATCGGCGATACGGCAGACTGAAAGTCTGCGCTACGCCAACAACGCGCATCAAGGCCAGGCAATCTCTTCCAGGACAATGGTCCGTTACTGCTAACCGCTCCTTACGTTTGATTGTTGTGAGCGAGCGGCAACTCCAGCCAAAACCGGCTCCCCTGACCGGGACTTGATTCGACTCCGACACGGCCGCCCATGCGTTCCGCGCCCTTGCGAACAATGGCCAAGCCAATGCCGGTTCCGGGATAAATATCGACTCCATGCAACCGTTCAAATAGGCGAAAAATCCGCGTATGATATTCAGAAGCAATTCCAATTCCATTGTCTTCAACCCACAGGCGTCCCCACTCACCGTTTGCCTGCAAATGGACCCGGACTTGCGGTTTCACTCCGCTGGGCACAAACTTCACGGCGTTCGAGAGCAGGTTGCAAAGCACTTGCACCAAGGTTCCATGGTGCCCGACCACGCCCTCGAGCGGTTCCTGGACCTGGATGGCAGCGTTCCCAGCTTGAAGAGGCGCTTCCAATTGCCCCATCGCTTCCGTCACAACTTTGGCGAGATCGACCGGCTGCAATTGCAAGGCGGCGTGGCTCAGGCGGCTGTACAAAAGGAGGTCTTGAATTAGCGCATCCATTCGCCCGGCCGCGGCGATGATGCGCGTGGCGTAATCGCGTCCGACTTCACCCAACTCATTGGCGCAATCCTCAATCAACGCCTCGGCGAAGCCCTGCATCGCTCGCAGCGGAGCGCGCAGATCGTGGGATGCCGAGTAGGAGAACGATTCCAGTTCGGCATTCGTTTCGCGCAACGCTTCTTCGGCCCGTTTGCGCACGGCAATCTCCTTTTCTAATTCCTGATTGGCATGTTCCAGGTCAGCCGCCCGCGAACGCAAGGCTCTGTTCAACTGCCGGATTTCCTCCTCCGTCTGTTTTCGCTCGGTAATATCGCGGGCGAAGAGGTAAATCAGCTCTTCGGCAATAAATGGCGAAGCGGTCCAAGCCAGCCAGCGATACCCGCCATCCTTGCACGCGTAACGGTTCTCGAAATAGATCGACGTTTCATTTGACTTCAACTTTTCGAGGCACTCTCGTGTGGCGCTCTGGTCTTCGGGATGGACGAATTCGAGCAATCGCCGCGCTTTGAGTTCATCGTCGCTGAATCCAAGCACTGTTTTCCAGGTCGGATTCAATTGCTTGAAATAGCCATCAAACCCGGCGATAGAAAGCATGTCGATCGAGAGGAGGAAGAAACGATTTCGTCTCGTCTCATACTCGATCCGCTGCGCCGCCTCGCTGAGAGAGCGTTGGTGTTCTTCCTTTTCGACCTGGCGAAGCCGCTCCGCTTGCCGTTTGATCTCCTGGGTTTTTTTTGAGCAACTTGACGAACACCGTCACTTTCGTCCTGAGCACGTCCGGAATGACGGGAGCAGCAATGTAATCGACGGCGCCGAGCGCGTAACCTTTCGCCGAATGCATCTCCGCCGTGCTGATCGCGCTCAAAAAAATGATTGGCGTATGTTCCGAGCTCTTGCGCTGCCGAATCAAAGCGGCCGTTTCGAACCCATTAATCTCCGGCATATTTACGTCGAGCACGATCACGGCGAAGTCCTGGCGCAGCAGGCAGCGCAAGGCTTCCCGGCCGGAATTGGCCTTGACCAGGTTCTGGTCCAGGTCGCCTAGAATAGCTTCCAACGCGACGAGATTCTCGGGCGTGTAGAAGTCAGAAAAGGACCCTTTGCCTCCGGAGTGCTTGTAAATATTGGAAAATGCGGAGGCCGATTCTACGGGAAACATGCCATCTTCGGCGCGTTGCAACGTGACGGCGTTCATGTCGGTCGCATAAATCTGGCATTTCTCATAAATGCCTTCCTCATGCAGCAAGATCGCCATGGAATAAACCTCCATCAAGCAGGAACAACCGGCATGCCAAAGGCGAACAAATGGGTAAGTCCGCAAGAGTGGAACTATCTCGGGCCGAAAGTCCGCGAAGAAGCTCTTGTCGCGAGCCGCCAGGTCCGTCTGAAAGGAGAGCGCCGAGAGCTTTTGCAAATGGTCGAGGCCCAATGGCCGAACGCGTCCAACGCCCAGGTCTCTTCCCTCGCCCCATCGGATGAGGAGAGGGTTAGGGAGAGGGGCCAGCGCGCGACCGTATCGCCGATTCCTGACCAGTCCGGCATCGATAGGACGAAGGCGCCTGGGTTCATCTGTGCCTTTCCAGTCTAGACTCGGCGATACAGTGCCTCTTCCAGCAAATGCCCGCAAGGTCCTCACGATGATTCGGGTTCTACCGATGCAGCCACACACGAAGCATGGAAATCAATTGTTCCAAGGTGCTCCCATGCCCGGGCGCGCTTTCGAGACGAATTTCTCCGCCCAGCAACTTCGCCAGCTCACGGCTGATGGCCAATCCCAAGCCGGTGCCGCCGAATCTTCGATTGGTGCTTCCTTCGGCTTGCTGAAACGCCTCGAAGATGATCTGTTGCTTGTCCGAGGGAATGCCAATCCCGGTGTCGCGCACCGAAAAGGCAATGACCGACGGCGCCCGGTTGAGGTTTTCATTCTCGCGGTTCCAGCCTTCCGCAGCCGGACGAATGGCAAACTCGACTTTCCCGCGTTCCGTAAATTTGAAGGCGTTCGACAACAGGTTTTTCATCACTTGCTGGAGACGTTTCGCGTCCGTCTGCATCGTCGCCGGCAGGTTGTCGTCCAGACGAATGTCGAAGTCCAAGCCCTTGGCTTCGGCCACGTGACGGAAGGTGCGGTTGACATGATCCTGCAATTGTTCGAACGGCAGCTCGGAAACGTCGATCGTGACGGTGCCCGATTCGATCTTGGAGAGATCGAGAATGTCGTTGATGAGCGTGAGCAGGTCGATGCCGGCGCTGTGGATGGTCCGCGCGAATTCGACTTGTTTGGCGGTGAGGTTCTTCTCCGTATTGTCGGCCAATTGATTGGCCAGAATGAGCAAACTGTTGAACTTGTTGCTTGCGTTTTTGCGCTCGCGATAGGCATAGCTGGCCAATAACTTCAGATAAATATCTTCTTTTTCGGGAGCATCAATGATGTAGAACACACCTTGCTGCGCGGCCACGACGGGGGCCAGTTCGGACAGGATCAGTTTGCCGACGGTCAACAGATCCTTCTGCCCTTGCAACATGCGTGAGAACTCCGCCAGGTTCGTCTTCAGCCAGTCCTGTTCGCTGTTCTTCAGGTTCGCATCCTTCAGGTTGCGGATCATCTGGTTGATGTTGTCCTTCAGCGCGGCGACTTCGCCCTTGGCTTCGACTTTAATGGAACGTGTCAGATCACCTTTCGTCACAGCGGTCGCGACGTCGGCGATGGAACGGATTTGCGTGGTCAGGTTCGCGGCAAGCTGATTGACATTGTCGGTGAGGTCCTTCCAGGTGCCGGCGGCGCCAGGCACGCTCGCTTGTCCGCCGAGCTGTCCTTCCACACCAACTTCGCGCGCGGTGGTGGTGACCTGGTCGGCGAAAGTCGCCAGCGTATCGATCATGTTATTGATCGTATCCGCGAGGGCTGCGATCTCACCTTTGGCTTCGACCGTCAGATTCTGCTTTAAGTCGCCGTTGGCCACGGCCGTTGTGACCGCAGCGATGTTACGCACTTGAGCTGTCAAGTTACCTGCCATCGAATTCACGCTGTCAGTCAAATCCTTCCATGTGCCGGAAACACCCTCGGCTCACGCCTGGCCACCGAGTCTTCCTTCCGTACCGACTTCGCGAGCCACGCGAGTCACTTCAGAAGCGAACGACCCGAGCTGCGTCACCATCGTGTTGACCGTCGTCGCGGTCCGCTTGAATTCACCGCGCAACGCCCGGCCATTAATTTCCATTGCCATCGATTGCGAGAGACCGCCGTTGGCCACGGCGCCGATGACGCGCGCGGTTTCACTGGTCGGCCAGACGAGGTCACCGACGAGTGTGTTGATCGACTCGACCCACCCTTCCCACGCGCCCCGGACATCGCCGAGCGAAGCGCGCTCGCTTATGCGGCCTTCCTTGCCCACCACGCGGCTGATGCGTTCCAATTCCTTCGACGTCTTTTGGTTGAGCGTGACCACGGAATTGAACGCGTCGGCGATCTTCGCGTCGGCCCCCTCCCAATCCGCCGGCAAGCGAACGGCAAAGTTTCCTCGTTGCAAGGCGCGGAGAGCCGTGAGCAATGAGCAATGTTTTCTTGTCGAATGTTTCTCCTGAGAGTTCTTTCGTGGGCATTTGATCTCCTGTTTTGTTCCAGTCGTGTTACAAACTGCGTCTAAGGCAAGGGATCTGTGAACAGAACGGCATTGCAGCGATTCGCTTAAGTCGCTCTGTTAGCAATAATCGATTCTTTTCTTCGTCCGCTGGATGCTATGAAGACATCCCTGAACTAGCAATTAGGGTTCAGCATGATTCCTCAATGAGATTTTCTCATGAGATCGGCTTCGGGGAAAACCTGATGCACATGCGGGCCGGTCGGGCCCTGTCCTTAAGTCCAAAGGGACAGCCCCCTTTGGGCTGATGCAGCGCTGATCCACGGCCGAAGGAACTAACTGGCTAATAGGCTCAGGCCGATACGGCCTTTTCGGGTTTGGCCTCAGTCAGCCATTGGACGTTGAGCGTTTTGCCGAGCCCCAAGCGACGTCTTGCCCGAGTTTCTCATTAACACCCTGCTTTAGCTGGGTGGTTTGCAACCGCAGGACGATCGGAACCGTTTCGACCTCAAAGATGCGTGAACAATTTTCACGAATACAGAAACGCTTTCACGCTTTTTTCAGGTTGAAACGGTTCTTATGGCTTAGGCCTCCTGGCGCCCAGCTAAAGCAGGGTGTTTACACGACTTCCAACGGACACTTTGACAGCGCGTCGATGAAGGCTTGTCCGTATCGTTTAGTCAGAATCCGATTATCGAGCACGACCACGATGCCTCGATCCGTTTTTGTTCGGATCAATCGGCCCACTCCTTGGCGAAATTTGAGAATCGCTTCAGGCAACGAAAACTCGGCGAACGAATTACCCCCGCTCGCTTCAATGTTCTCAATGCGCGCCTCAATTAAGGGATGATCGGGAACCGCAAACGGCAGCCGCGTGATAATGACGTTGGACAGCGCTTCTCCGGGCACATCCACACCCTGCCAGAAACTGTCCGTGCCGAATAAGACCGAATCGACGTCTGCTTTGAATTTCTCCAGCATTACCGTCCGAGGCGTGCCTGTCCCTTGCACGAAACATTCCACTCCGAGTTTATCGAAAAATGGCGCCATGCGCTCGCCCACCTCTTGCATCAGCTTAAAATTGGTGAACAACACGAAAGCCTTGCCATGGGTCATGCGGATAAAATGCTCGACCCAATGGACAAGCGCGTCGCGGTAGCCATTGTCGCGAGGATCGGGCATCTTTCCGGCGACAAACATCTTCATTTGCCGTTCGTAATCGAAAGGGGAACCCACTTGAACCAATTCGGAATCTTCGCCGCCGACGCGGCGGGCGAAATAATCCAGGCCGCCCGCAGGCTTGGAAGTTCGAACTTTGGAGTTTGCGCCTTGATTCGCCGACACCGCCAAAGTCGCGCTCGTCATAATGACCGAAGTGCTGCTATTGAAGAGACGTTGCCGGAGAAATTCAGACACTTCGACCGGGGCCGCGTTGAGCGCGACATTTCTTTGGGCCTTTCCGGAGCGCTCGACCCAATACACATAATTCTCGAGGTTCTGGCTCAAAAACATTGCCACACCATCCCGCAATTCGGCGAGGCGCCGGTTACATTCTAAAAGCTCCTGACCCGTGTCTTTGTCATTGGTCATCTTGATCAGGTCACTGATCGCATCGTGCAAGCGCTGGATCGGCAAAGTGACGCTGTCCTGGACCAAGTCGGGACGGCGAATGCGCAGTTCGGTCCAGTTCCGTTCGGCGACGGAGGAACTTGGCGCCGACGACCGCGCCGCTGCGCCCGGCGGCTTCCGAACCTCCATCGAGCGAGCCAGTTCGTCACACGCCGCTTCAACGCCATGAAAAAACTGGTCGGCTTCCCTCAAGAGATCGCTGACCAGAGTGACCGATTTGCCCTGGCGAAGAAGGGCGAGCAGCCCTTTCTCGGTGCGTGGATTCCAGAGACGATGCAATGAATAGCGCATTTGAGCATTGGAAACGCTCAAGCCGATATGTTTCGAGGCGACATGCTCGACGGTGTGCGCTTCGTCGAAAATGACAAAATCGTTTTTGAAAAGGATTCCCCCCTTGTTGTCGTCCTCCAACCCGCCAAGGAGCGTGAAGAAGAGCGTGTGATTGAGAACCAATAGATCGGCGGCGAGAATGCGGCCACGGGCGCGTTGAAAAAAGCAGGCGTCATGCGCCTGGGCAAATTCCGACTGGGGGCCGCACAGTTTGGGCGAACAAAGCCCGCGTTCGGAACAGACCTGCTGCCAAACTTTCGGATCGGGCTCGGTCTGAAAACCGGAAAGGCTCCCGTCAGCGGTTTGCTTGGACCATTCGTAAATCCGTTTTAATTCCTCGACTTCCGGCGATGTGAAAAGACTGTCCGCCTGCTGCATCGCCTTGGCCAGCCGCCGTGTGCAAAGATAATTCGCCCGGCCTTTCAGCATCGTGAACTTGAATCTGACCGGCAGGATTTGCGAGAGCATCGGCAAATCCTTTTCCGTGAGTTGCTCTTGCAAATTGATCGTGTGCGTCGAAACGACAGCCTTCTTTTGCTTGGCTGCCGCAAACAAGATCGCCGGAATCAGGTAGGCCAAGCTCTTTCCAACGCCTGTGCCCGCTTCGACCACGAGATGTTCGCCCGTTTCCAGAGCCTTGGCGACGGCGACGGCCATTTGCTGCTGTTGCGGCCGGTACTCGAAGTTCTTGGCCTTCGACAGAATGCCGGAGGGCGAAAAGATCTGTTCGACCTGCGCGACCAGGTTGCCACACGCGCCGGAAGGTTGATGTTCGATTAAGCCGATCACGTTTTTAGTGATAGATAACAGAAGTTCGCCAAGAATGCGAAGAGATGAATCCTGAGCCTATTAGCAGGGAATCCAACCGGTTGCCGGATCGTTCGTCCCAATCCGATGCCTTGCAACCCTTGCCTCCTTTCTCTGTGCTACGACTCATGAGGGCCCGCAATCGTCGCCGACATATGCGATACATGCACGATTTAACCATTTAACCATTTAACCATCTAACCATCTAACCATCTAACCATCTAACCATCTAACCATCTAACCATCTAACCACAGTTGGTTACTGCCCGCCCGTCCGTCGCGCGACCACGTCTACAGGGGCTTTGTTTTTGGCAATATGGTTCGCAGGCAACACTCCTCGCCAGGATGTATTCGGATAAATAATCGAGCCGCGTCCAATAATGCTCCCCGGATTCAGCACGGAGTTGCAACCAATGTCGGTGTGATCGCCCAAGAGGGCGCCAAACTTGCGAAGACCGGTATCCACTAGTTTGCCGTCAACCTCCACCGTGACGTTGGCAACAACCAATTTGACGTTCGAGATTTTCACACCAGCTCCGACATGCGCTTTGTAACCAAAAATCGAATCCCCCACGTAACTGAAGTGCGGCACCTGACAATTATTGAAGAGCAGCACATTCTTGAATTCGCAGGAATTACCGAGCACGCAATTGTCACCCACAATGACATTTTCACGAATGTAAGCATTGTGACGAATCTGGCAGTTTTGGCCGATAATCGCCGGCCCCCTGATCATCGCGCCATCCTCGACGACCGTCCCCGAACCGATGAACACATCCTTGCCAATGTAAGCGACGCCATCGCAGTTGTTGTGCAGGCCAGGCCGCAAATGCGCTTTAAGGTATGCCTTGATGTTCTTGAGCGCTTCCCAGGCGAACGCGCATCCGTCGAAAATGGCGGCATGTTCTGACTGGCTTAGATCAAAAAGCTCCGTTGGCTTAAACATGGGTGCAGGTTAAGACAAGCCAGCGGTACCGCAAATCAATTTGTATTGTTGCGCCGATGAACTGCGCAGGACAGCGCGTCTCGCCTGTCCCGCTTTTGGTGCACGCAAATGCTGACAGGCGGGACGCCTGTCCTACGACCGCGTTCAGGGAGACGAGAACATAATCCTTCCCTTCCGCACCGACGAGCGCAATATCCGACGCCATGCAAATAACCCCGCGAGAATTTGCCCAGCGCGCATTGATCGGGGCCAGCGCCCTCTCTTTCTTTTCCTCAGGCTGCGGGACCTTGAGCAATCGCCCGGCCGCCCGATCGATCAGGACCGTGACCGGAACGATCCGCGCGGACGACTTAGGAATCACTTTGCCGCACGAACATGTTCTCGTCGATTTCATCGGCGCGGCTAAGACAACGCCCAACCGCTATAACCCGGACGAGGTTTTCGAAATAGCATTGCCGCACTTGCGCAGAGTCAAGGAACTCGGATGCCAAAGTCTGGCAGAATGCACTCCTGCGTACATCGGGCGCGATCCGGCCCTTCTCGCGCGCCTTGCCCAAGCGGCGAACCTAAATCTCCTGACTAACACCGGTTATTACGGCGCGGGTCAAAATAAGTATCTCCCCGCACACGCGCTTGCGGAATCGGCCGATCAACTCGCCGAGCGTTGGATCCGCGAAGCCAAAGAAGGGATTGCCGGGGCCGGAATTCGACCCGGCTTCATCAAGATCGGCGTGGATGCCGGACCGCTCTCAGACGTTCATCGCAAACTCGTCCAAGCCGCAGCGCGAACGCATTGGGCGACAGGTCTGACCATCGCTGCACACACGGGCAACGGGACTGCCGCGCTGGCCGAGATTCAAACTTTGACCGACGCCGGCCTCGATCCGAGCGCTTTCATCTGGGTTCACGCCCAGAGCGAGCCAAACCAGGAAGCGCACGCGCGCGCCGCTCAACTCGGCGCGTGGGTCGAGTTCGACGGCATCGGCCCGCGGAGCATCGAACAACATCTGAAATTCGTGAAAATGCTCCGGGACCGCGGTTTCCTCAATCGGATTTTAATCTCGCACGACGCCGGGTGGTCCAACGTCGGCGAACCGCGGGGCGGCAGTTTTCGTCCGTTCGACACGCTCTTCACTGAATTCATTCCCGCGCTCAAAACCGCGCAGTTCACCGATGCCGAAATCAATCAGTTAATCGTCCGGAACCCCCGCGAAGCGTTCACCATTCGGGTGCGCGGACGGTAGCGCCCAGTCTGCGTTACGACGCATTTTCTGGTTTTGCGGTCGATGTCTCGTTAAGATCGACGCGACATGAATACCGGCATTAGTGCGATTAACGACGAAGTGCAGCGGGCGGGCGCCTTTGTGCAGCCGCTGTTCAACGAGATCAACAAAATCATCATCGGCCAAAAATATTTGATCGACCGGCTCTTTATCGGCCTGCTCGCGAACGGCCATGTTCTTCTCGAAGGCGTCCCCGGCCTCGCGAAAACCCTTTCTGTCAAATCTCTGGCGGCGTGTATGAACGTGAAATTCGCGCGCCTCCAATTCACGCCTGACATGCTCCCCGCCGACGTCATCGGCACCCAAATTTACAATCCGCAATCCGGTTCCTTCACAACACGCAAGGGACCGATCTTTGCCAATTTGGTTTTGGCCGACGAAATCAACCGCGCGCCCGCCAAAGTCCAGAGCGCTCTGCTCGAAGCCATGCAGGAAAAGCAAGTCACCATTGGCGAGCAGACCTTCCGTTTGGAGGAACCATTCCTAGTTTTGGCCACGCAGAACCCGATCGAGCAGGAAGGAACGTATCCATTGCCCGAAGCGCAGGTCGATCGGTTCATGTTGAAGTTGAAGATCGTTTATCCGTCCCGTGCTGAGGAACGGCAAATCCTCGATTTGATGGCGCGCACGACGAACCTACCAGAGGTAACTGCGGTTGTTGATCCGAAACAGATTCTGGCGGCCCGCAAGGTGATTAACGACATCTACGTGGACGAGAAAGTGAAGGATTACATTGTCGATGTCGTGTGCGCGACGCGCGAGCCGCAGCAGTATAAAATTGACCTGAAGGACCTGATTCAAATGGGAGCGTCACCGCGCGCCACGATCGCTTTGACTCTCGGTGCCAAGGCCTACGCTTTCTTGCGCGGCCGCGGCTATGTCACGCCGCAAGACGTGAAGAGCATCGGCATGGACGTGCTCCGCCATCGCGTGACGATCACCTACGAAGCTGAGGCCGAGGAGAAGACGAGCGAGACAGTCATTCAGAAGATCTTCGATGAGCTGCCGGTGCCATGAGCGCAAGGAAGACAGATGTGTCGCAGTCAGACGTTGCCAAGCACAAGCGGTCTATCAATCGGCTTTGGGTCATTCCTCTGGCAGGTCTCGCTGTGGTAATGTTTCTCGTAATTGACGAATGGTTGCAGCCTTCGTACCAAGCCAAGGCGGCGCGCGAGTGGTTTGAGGAGGTCGTGGCTTCCTCCTCCGCATTCTATGAGCGCTCAGAAGTTTTGAACGCTTTCTGCCACTTGGAAGGCTACGCTGTTCCGCACTTGATTCGGTATGTTAATGGCCACACCTCTCGGCTTGACAAGGCCTATGGTGCTTTCCTCAGCATGTTGCCCAACCGATTGCGAGCAGCGCTGCCGGCGCCTCGAGATGATTCTTACTACTATTCTCGCCGGTTTCCTGCGCTGGAATTACTCGGGTATATCGGGCGTTTGCAACGCTTCAAATTGGAAACGGGAGAGCCGATTGTGAAAACTTCAGTGGCCAGTGCCGTGCCCAGCCTTCGGATCGCTCTGAAAGATGGGAACGCTGACATTCGGGTCTTCGCTGTGCAAACACTGTGGTTTATTGGCCCACCCGCAGGGCCGGTGGTGCCGGATCTGATCAAGCTTGCTGAAAATCCAAACGAAAGAGGAGCGCTTGAGGCTGTTCAAGCTTTCGGAACGGTCGGACCAGCAGCCAGCAATGCTGTCGAACTGTTGACCAAGATTGCGATCAGCGGCCGAGCGGACGCTGGGGCGGCGGTCGAGTCGATTGTCAGTCTTGGCCAGACTGCGCGTTCCGCTGCGCCAGCACTTGTCCCATTGCTTAGTCACGCGGATGAGAGGATGCGGACGCGGGCAGCTCGTGCGTTGGCGCACTTTGGCATCACTCCCGATGACGCAGTGCCCGCACTAGTGCAGCTAAGGCAAAGCACCAACACCTGGCTTAAAACAGTCGCTACGTTAGCGCTTTGGAATCGAAATCTGAGTGACAATGATTTCAAAGCGGAACTGACTTCCGCGCTTGAATCCGAAATGGCCGGTCCGCTTGCTTGGTCTATCGGTCATCTCCCCGGCAAGGCCACGGCATTCTTGCCAGAGATCCAAAGGCTGTCGAACCATACCAATGCCGATGTTCGACGTATTGCCACAAATGCCTTGCGCAAGATTTTACTGAATCACCCATGATCCCGCGCGAAATCCTCAAGAAGATCCGCCAAATCGAACTGCGTTCGATTCGGTTGGTGAATGAGACATTGGCCGGGCAGTACCATAGCGTCTTTAAAGGGCAGGGGATGAACTTCGACGAAGTGCGCGAGTACCAGCCGGGCGACGAAGTGCGTTCCATTGATTGGAACGTAACGGCGCGGATGAATCATCCGTTCGTGAAGAAATTCGTCGAAGAGCGCGAGTTGACTGTCATGTTGGTGGTGGATTTGAGCGGGTCCGGGCTGTTCGGTTCGGGCGAACAATCGAAACGCGAGCTGGCTGCCGAGATTGCCTCGGTGCTCGCGTTTTCTGCGACGCGAAACAACGACAAGGTTGGGCTGATTCTCTTTTCCGAAGGCGTTGAGAAATTTATTCCTCCACGCAAAGGCCGCCGGCATGTGCTGCGAGTGATTCGTGAGATTCTTTGTTATGAACCGCAGCGGCAAGGCACTGATCTGAATAGCGCTTTGGAATTTCTCAGCCGGGTGACGACGCATCGCGCGATTGCGATTGTTCTTTCCGACTTTCTCGGCCAAACCAGCCCGAGCCGCTCGGAGATCGCCGCGCATTTGCGCCGGCAGGTGGTGCTTTCCGAGGCGCTCGCTCAAGCCTCGGCCACAGCGCTTCGTCAGGCGAATCGAAAGCACGACGTTGTGGCTGTGCAAATCACGGATCGCTTCGAACTCGAATTGCCTTCCCTCGGTTACCTGGTCTTGAAGGACGCGGAGACTGGCGAAGTCGTCGAGGTCAACACCGGCGACGAACGAAAACGGCGCGCCTTTAAGGAGCGTCAGATGAAGGCGCAAACGGAACTGCGCCGTCTCTTTCTTTCTGCGGGCATCGATTCGATTCAGTTGCGGACCAATGAACCTTACGCGGCCGCTCTCGGACGATTCTTTGAAACGCGCGAACGACGGCGGCGTCACGGATGAAAACAAACCCCGTCATAGCGAATCTTGGAACGAACGCAACGCCTTCGGCGGGTGACGACATTCGGGCCATCAAAGCGCCGATCGAGATTCCAAGTGGATGGACTTGGGTTTGGTGGACGTTGATCGCGCTGGCGCTTGGATTGCTGGGCTGGCGGGCTTGGCGACGCTGGCGCACAAAGGCTCCGGCCACTGTGTCTCAACCGGTAGTGCCGTCCCACGAGCGAGCTCGAGAAAGACTTCGGGAAGCACTGGCGCTCATTACCCAGCCGCGGCCATTTTGCATCTCTGTTTCCGATGCGATTCGGACCTATTTGGAAGAATGCTTCGACTTTCGCGCTCCGGAACGGACAACGGAAGAGTTTTTGGATGAATTGCGTGCGAGCGCTCTCCTGACGTTGGATCAGAAACAGACATTAGGCGAATTCCTGGCGCGTTGCGACTTGGTCAAGTTCGCACGCTATGAGCCGGGTGAGGCCGAACTGAGGAACCTTTACGACGCGGCAGTCCGACTTGTGGACGAGACGGAGCCGTCACCGCAAACGAACCAGCCGGTCGCAGCAAGCGTTCCAATTGAAACGAGCACGTAGGGTCTTCCTTGTAACGCATAGTTTCACTCTATCAGCATCGATTCGAAATCCTCGCAGGTCGCGCAGATTGGAAATTCGAAATCTGAAATTTGAAATTCGGATTTCGGATTTTGACTCGCGAGGTTCCACATTGGCGGCGCTCTGCCGAGACGCCGCTACGGGAAGCTGGTTCATGGGACGGAGCTGCTGGCTGTGGCGGCGTTGGCTTGCGGCGGCTTGGGCAAATGGCTAATCTCCGTCCGAAATTCATTAGCTTACCAAGCTGAGGGCCATTATGAGTGCGGTCGCTGCATTCGCAGGTCGAAGCCTCCGGACCGCAGTGAGGCTATTCGTACGTTTGTACTATCCCCGGATTGAAGTGGCCGGGCGCGAGCACATTCCACGGTCTGGCCCGATTTTGTTGGTCGCCAATCACGCGAACTCGCTGATTGATCCTGTGATGATCGGAATTGCTGCCCAACGCCCAGTTCGATTTCTGGCCAAGGCGCCTTTGTTTGATGTTCCGGTGCTTGGGCCAACCATGCGCGCTTTGGGAATGCTTCCCGCGTTTCGCGGCATGGACGATCCTTCCCAAATCAAACGCAACCTCGACACCTTAACAGCAGGCGCAGAATACATGGTGAAAGGCGACGCGGTCGGGCTTTTCCCCGAAGGCAAAAGCCATGATTCACTCAAAATCGAAATGATCCGGTCGGGAGCTGCTCGGATGGCGCTTCAGGCGGTTAAGTACGGAGCAGCCGATTTGCAGATTGTCCCTCTAGGGATCAATTACGAGCGAAAGGAGCGTTTTCAAAGCGCGGTTTGGATTCGTGTGGGCGAACCGGTTCACGCGAACCAAGTGATTGCCGAGCACGGCGATCAGGAACGCCGCGCGTTACGCGGGTTGACTCAGGAAATCGAGCGGCGGCTTAAAGAGGTTGTCATTCACTTGGCTCAAGGCGATTGGGCGCCGTTTCTTGACTATCTCGAAGTCATTTTTCCACCGCCGTCCAATGAAAACGGCGGCTCAATCGCGGCGTTGCGTCAGCGCAAGCGCGTTGCCGATGCCATGAATCACTTTTTGGCTACAGACCCGTCGCGAGCGGAGTCCTTGGCGGGCGCGCTCGATCGGCATTGCCAAAGATTGGCCGGTGTCGGACTACAGATGGATTCGCCAATTGTGAGATTCAGTGGATGGCGGCTTTGGTGGCGCATGGCCTGGACCGGCCTCAGCCTGGCCTTTGGAGTTGTGCCAGTTCTCCTCGCGACCGTTCATCATCTGATTCCGTTTTTGGTCGTCCGCGGGCTCAGTTGGAAGTTTCAAGCTCCAGGGAAAGCTACCACTTCACTGACGCGTCTCTCATTGGGATTACCGATCTACGCCGTCTGGTATGTCTGGGTGTGGTTCTGGATAAGCGCGCGCGCGGGAACCGGGCTTGCGTGGATCTGGGTCTTGGCCATGCCGTTCGCTGGAGTCTTTGCATTGAGCTATTGGCGTCGGGCCTGCGAGGTGGCATTGCTTTGGTGGCGCGAAATTCGATTGATCCTGTCCGGCGCTGACCTCGAAACATTTCGACAGGATCAGGCAGCGCTTTGCGGACAACTTCGAGAATTGGCCGAGGAATACCGCCGTGTTTGCCCGCGTCCGGAGTCTGCGGCATCGGCGGGGGGAGCTTCCGGATGAGGCTTATTTGTGGCAATTGGAGCGGCTGTGGGTGGTTGAATTGATTTAGATCGAGACTTGCGACATTGGTACATTTCGCCTTTGGGTTGAACCAGGCAGTTTCAGGTTCGCCCTGCCAGCCGCGGACTGTGCCAATGTTGTGTGTTGATTAGTTGTTCGAGTGCTTGGGAAGTTTATGAGCTTTTTCGGATTGGATAGTGAGAAGACCATCGCGCGCATCAATGCCGCGGCGGTGACGCCCCACATCCCAAGCTTCGTTCGATCGCTCTCTGTTAGCGCGCTTGGGTTCTGTTTAGTCAGCTTGGCTTCGTTTTCGGCCTGGGCCTTTGGAGGGAGATTCTTTTATGCCCACATTGGGGAGGTGGGGCTTTACGCTGTCTGCGCGCTGCTTTTTGTCGGGTTAACAGGGTATGTTTTGCACAGGCTCGTGATCGGCCCCGGATCGTTGGGGCGATTCTACAAATTGTTTACGGTCGCGTTTGGAGCTTACGCGGTGGCTTGGTGCGTCGCCTGGTTTAGCTTGCGTGGCAAGCAAGGCGAATGGATGGGATCGCTGGCGGGGACGCTTTTGATGGCCGTTGTGCTGGCCAATGCGTTCTCGGCGCCGCGGGCCGCATTCCATGTCGCGACGGTCCTGTTTATTACTCATTCGGCTGGATACTTCACCGGCGGCTATCTTTACGAACTTTGCAAAAGTCCTGCGGCTCTTGAATCGTTCGGGCATCTGCTGGGTAAAGGGGCTCTGGCGCGAACAGGAATGATGCTGTGGGGAGCGGCTTATGGGTTTGGTTTTGGCGCTGGCCTAGGCTGCGCGCTTTATTTCTGTCAAGAGCCCATTCGATTGAAACTGCAGCGCGAGTGATCTGGCAGGACAGCGTGTCTGAGGCGCTGCGCAAGGTCTTCCGCCAAGCATCGCTGCAGCCAAGCAGAATGGTGATCGCGTACCGAACATGCTGAGACAGGCGAGACGCGCTGTCCTACTCAGCGTCCGGAGCTGAAATAGAGTTGTTTTCCGTTGCGTAGTTCTTAGCTTCTGTTGCGCATTGTGATGAAGACATTCAGTGAGATGAACTTTCCTGGAAGGCTGATCGCCGTTGAGGGATTGGATGGCTCCGGGAAATCCACGCAGATTCACCTGTTAAAGCGCTGGCTGGAATTGCAGGGCGCCAAAGTCTTTTTCAGTGAATGGAACTCGTCGACGCTGGTGAAGAATGCGACGAGCAAGGGAAAGAAACGAGAGCTGCTTACCCCAACGACGTTTAGCCTCATTCATGCGACCGATTTTGCCGACCGTTACGAACGCCAATTGGTGCCTCTCTTGAAAGCTGGCTATATCGTCCTGTGCGATCGATATATTTTTACAGCATTCGCGCGTGATACGGTGCGTGGCTGCCCGCCAGAATGGGTGCGGGGCATTTACAATTTCGCGGCGCTGCCCGACCTTGTTTTTTTCTTCAAGGCGAGGCTCGAAGTTTCGCTCCAGAGGATTCTGGAAGGGCGGCCTGAGTTGAAGTACTTTGAAGCTGGAATGGATTTGAAGTTATCACCCGACCCGTACGAAAGTTTCCGCATCTTTCAGGGGCGAATTCTGGAACAATACCTAGCCATGAGCACCGAATTCAGCTTCCTTGTGATTGATGCGAATCAACCTGTCGAGGCGCAGCAAAGCGTGGTGCGGCAGCTTGTCGCCGCCAAGATTGATTTGTCGCAGTTTTATTTCAAACACCTCGAATTGCGCACCGCCTAAGTGGAAATATGTGGTTGTTGCCCCTCCCCATGGACCTGCTTGTGAACTGCCCCTGGCGAAGGCAAAAAGCAGCCTCTCTCCCTAACCCTCTCCCCATCGGATGGGGCGAGGGAAAGTTTTTGGGCAATCGAATCGATGCAAACTTACCCAAGGCATACGCGCCCGCATCTATTCCCTCGCCCCATCCGATGGGGAGAGGGTTAGGAAGAGAGGCTTTATGCACCAGGTTCATGGTCTCAATGTGTGCGCAAAAGGAGCGCCGCCATTCCTAAACATCCCGGGTTTGCGGCGCTCTTACGATACGCCGCTACAGCCAATGAAACGAAACCGTAACACCACACCCACAGCTCGCCCTCAACGTCGCATTGTTGTCCCTCAGCCTTCGCCGAAGCGTTTTTACGGCCATGGCATACCGGGCGTGGACGTGGAGAAACTTTCCGGAAAACTTATTGTGGTCGAGGGCGCGGACGGCTCCGGACGTTCGACACAGATCGCGCGGTTGGTCCAGTGGCTTGAGGGAGGTGGGCACGCGACGGTCCAAGTCGGCTTGAAACGGTCCACTCTCGTCAGCGAGGAGCTCGATCACGCGCAAGAAGGGAATATTCTGAGCCGAATAACGCTGAGCCTGTTTTACGCGACCGACTTTGCGGACCAATTGGAGAACATCATTCTGCCAGCGCTCAAGGCAGGATTCATGGTGCTTGCCGACCGCTACATTTACACGCTGATGGTTCGTGATATGGTTCGTGGGATGGATGAGCGCTGGTTGAAAAACGTTTACGGCATCGCTTTGGTGCCAGACGCCGTTTTTTATTTGAATGTTGCGCCCGAGCAACTGATCCAGCGCAACTTTGCCAAGAATTTCTCCCTTGATTACTGGGAAAGCGGGATGGACCTTGGGCTTTCGCGCGACATGTTCGACAGCTTCCTTAAATACCAAGCCTTGGTGGAACGGCAATTCAAGCGGCTGCAAGCCACGTACGGGTTCACCATTCTCGATGGCCACTGTTCGATCGACGAGATCAGCGAAGAACTGCGCAAGAAAATCGAATCGGTCCTGGCAGAGTGATTCGACACGACCGCATTTAACCTGTTCGCCTCAGCTGTTACTGTGCAGCCGACCTTTTCCCTATCGATGAATCGACTGGTAGGACAGGCGTCCCGCCTGTTCAAAATGTTTGAGTGCACGGAGACAGGCGAGACGCGCTGTCCTGCCAAGGGGCTCGGTTCCGGGACTTTCGTCTGCTTCTTGCTTTTGTTTTTCTGCCTTCATTTCGAAAGCGCGGCTTTCAATTTCGACCGCCAGACCGATCTGCTTTGGCAACATCAATTGGACGGCTCGGTCGGGGCGTGGATGCTGATTAATGGCTTCGTTTATCAAAACAGCGCTCCGATTCAACCGGCATCATCCAAAGACTGGCGGGTTGCGGCCACTGGTGATTTCGATCATGACGGCGAAACTGATTTGTTGTGGCGTGATCACTCGGGACAGATTGCGGTTTGGCTAATGTGGGGCCGGACACCGACGAGGTTCATCACACTCAAACAGACTGCCGCACCCGTCTGGAAAGTGGTGGGAAGCGGAGATTTTAACGGCGATGGCCATACGGATATTGTTTGGCGCCACACCGTCTCAAACTCCACGGAGGTATGGTGCATGGAAGGGGCGGAGAGCACCAACTTCGTTGCCAGCATTCCCATTCAACGCCGCGTGGCCGACACAAATTGGGTCGCCGTTGCAACAGAAGATTTCAATCATGACTCCCACACCGACGTCGTTTGGCGCGACGCGCGCAGTGGCAATGTGAGGATCGGCTTCATGCGTGGCACAACCGAAACTTCCAGCGGACCAATTGAGCCGCCGCCCGGCCGCGATTACCAACTCTCCGCGACGGGACCATTCAATCGGCTCGGCAAGATCGATCTCGTCTGGCGTCACACCGGAAATCCTCCTGGTCCGGACAAACTTTGGTTTATGGATGGAGGGCGCCACTTGAGTACGACGAACTTCATCTACACAAACGGCGTCGAGGTGGTTGTCGCCGACACTAACTATGTGATGATTGGGACTGGGGATTTTAACACCGAAAGAATCCTTAGTGCGACGAATCTATCGGATGCAGAGATTCTGTTGACCTGGCGGTACGGCAACACTGAACCGGTCACGCTTGAACGCAGCAAAGTGAGCCAGCCCGACTGGAGCACTCTGGCGAGGAAATACCGTCCGCTACGCTTCACCAATGCTGTCGATGTGGCGCCGGGCGAACGTTACGAATTCCGGCTTCACTCCGGGTTGCGAGCGAGCAAGGACTATATTCTCGTCGGCAACAAAGCGCACGCTATCGAAAAGCGCGGCCGAGTGTTGCTGTTGGTTGATGAAACTCTCTCGTCGAATTCTGGTTTGCGCAGCCAGTTGGCTATTCTCGAACAAGACTTGGCTGGAGACGGCTATCAAGTCGTTCAGAATTATCGCGCGCAACGCCATGATGAAGCCCTCAACGCAGCCAATCCGCGCTCCTGGGGCCGCAATCCCAGCCGGATTGCCTTCAACAAGCGAATCATTACAGATTTTTACAACGAGGCGAAAACCGAAACCAATTTCGTCTTGCTCATCGGTCACGCTGCCATTCCCCACTCCGGAGCGGCCTGTTCAGACGGCCACCCCGACCATATGGGAGCGTGGGTTGCGGATAGCTATTACGCCGACATCGATAGCCATCTTTGGCGAGATAGTTCGAGCACTGATTATGTCGATCGGACCTTTCCAGGAAAATCCAATTGCAGCTTCGATGGCAGATTTGACAACGATGACCTGCCATCGAACCTCGAATTGGCCGTGGGCCGAATTGATTTTGCCCGATTGCCCGCTTTCAAGTTGAAAGGCGAAACCGAAACTCAAGCTGAAATCCGGCTCTTGATTCAATACCTAAAGAAGAATCATCGCTACAGGCATAACATTGCGCCCTTTCCTCTCCCGCAGAAAGCCATCGTCGAATCATCCTTTGCCGATAGTTTCGGCCCACATTCAATTTTCGACAACGCGCTGCGCCTCAGTTCGCGATCGTTTGGCCTTGATCCTTCGCATGTCATGAAGGGTGACCTGTTCGCATCGCGCGGCGCCGGACATCTGTGGGGCCTCTTCTCCGGGGCAGGCCTTCATAACCGCATCCTCCGCGGGTATGTTTCAGCGACTGGGCAGCCCATTGTTCGCACGGCCGAAGAACTGGCCATCGCGGCCAACGAACCTCGCATTGGATTTTACATGCTTCACGGTTCCTACTTCGCAAATTGGAATCTCGTCCCCAATAATCTCCTGCGCGCAGTTCTGGCCACACCCGATTACGGGCTGGCGGCCGTTGGATCGTCATCAGGATCGGGTTCGTTTTGGCGTTTCGAACCTCTTGCCCTCGGTGAGCCAATCGGCATTGGTATTCTCCACACCGTTCGAGTTACTCGTGAAACCATTTCTGTGGATCGATGGACATCCTTGCTGGGCGATCCAACGCTCCGGCTTCAAGTCACATCGCCGCCTTCCGATCCGCGTTGGGGCAACTCAACGTTGTCTTGGACGCCCCCGCCCGAGGATGGTCCTGCTGCGGGGGATGTCGATTACCTCGTGGAATGGTCGAGCGATGGTTTGACGGGAACCTGGCATCGTCTGGCGCTCACACCCAAGGTATCGATCAAACATGAGATGGCCGGTTCACGAACTTATCGCGTTCGAGCGCGAAGGCTGGTCTTCACCGGCAGTGGATCATACTACAATCTCAGTCAGGCGATCTTTTACACCGTGCGCAAGCCGTAGCTACGCTCTGCTGGGGAACACAGCCAAACGGGTTTAACAAAGCGATACGAGATTACGCGATTGGCTGCGAGTGGGATTAGGAGCGCAGTGTTCAGACTTTCAGAAACGTTCGCAGCGTCGAAATGAGATTGCAGGCGGCCTTTGGTTAATGATAAGTAGGTGCGAATTGCTGCAAATCTTTTCATGATTGAGTGGAACATTCAGTCGCGCGCACACGCGTGTCAGGCTTGCCATAAACCGTTTTCGGACAAGGAAGCATTCTGGACTCTGCTCTTTGATCAGAGACATTCGTACGAACGATTGGATGTGTGCGGTAGTTGCTGGACCGCCCAATATAGCCAAGGCGCGACTGATCGGAAGGGCTTCGTCTCTTTTTGGCAAAGTGTTTATGCCGCTCCACGGCCGGCTGCGCCTGATCCAATTCAGAAGGAGACGGCCGAGTCGTTGCTCCGCAAACTAGTCGAGCAGAATGATCCGAGTCACATCGGCGCCCGCTTCATCCTGGCCGCCATGTTGGAAAGAAAGCGCCTGTTAAAAGTCAAAGCTCAACTGTCTCTGGAACACCAGCGCATCTTCGTCTATGAACATGTCCGCAGCGGCGATTTGTTCCATATCCTCGATCCCAATTTGCAACTCGATCAACTGGAAGAAGTGCAGCGGGACGTAGCACAACTGCTCGAACACGGATTGAATCCGCCCGCGCCGCCTCAGCCCGCTACTGCTTCCGAAAGAGACAACAACCGCGGGAGTGAGTCACAACCTTCGGAGGGTGAAGCGGCGCCGGCCAATTCAACTTCCATGGAATAATTCTGGTTTGTGTCAGACCTCGACGCTCTTCAAGCTAGATTGGGGTATGATTTTCAAGACGAGGCTTTGCTGCGTTTGGCCTTGACCCATCCATCAGTAGCGCACGAACAAGGAACCGTTGTGCAGCACAATCAGCGCCTCGAATTTCTCGGTGATGCCGTCTTGGAACTGGTTTTGACGCGTGTCTTGTACGAGAGATTCCCTGCGTTCGGCGAAGGTCCTCTGACCAAAGCCCGCGCTCAATTGGTTAACCGCCGCACGCTGGCCGAGCAGGGGAAACGTTTGGGATTGGGCCAGCATCTCGTGTTGAGCCGAGGGGAAGAGCTGAATCGCGGCCGCGAGCGGCCCTCGACGCTGGCGGATGCCTTCGAAGCGCTGGTGGGAGCGATCTTTATGGATGGAGGCTTTCCGGAGGCCGAGAGATTCTTGCTCTCGCAGTTCCGCGATGTCTTTGGTGAATTGGATGTTATCCCTAACCTGGAAAATCCGAAAGGCGAGTTGCAGGAAGTCTTGCAAGCCAATTCGCCCCAATCGCCCCAGTACCAACTGGTCGCCGTGACAGGGCCGGACCATGACCGGCTTTTTGAATGCGCTGTCTTCTATCGTGGAGAGGAGCTTGGCCGCGGCACTGGCAAGAGCAAGAAGGAAGCAGAAAGCCGAGCGGCCTGCCACGCCTTGATCAGCTTGCGCGAGCGGCGAGCGAAATAACCGTAACGCAGACTTTCAGTCTGCCGTATCGCCGATTTGTAATCGGCATGCCGTCCGCATCTTCCCGGACGCTCGAACTTGCGGGCGATCCGCAGAATACAATTCCGCGATACAGCAGACTGAAAGTCCGCGCTGCGAGGAAAGGCAAGCGCGGCAAACGCGGTCCGCTACTCTCATGCAATCCCTCCGTGACAACCATTTGCTGCCGGGACCTTAAACCACGAAAGACGCAGGAATGCACGGCAGGTGGCCTTGACACACTGAGAACACCGAGTCGATATTGCGCTGCTTGATTAACTGGAGGGCTGGTCGCAACGGGCTACGATCCGCCTTATGTTGCCGTGTATGCGAGTCAAGCCATGGCCACCGTCCATGAGATCGATGGTTGGATGAGCTCTATGAAAGAACCTCTGAACTTGCTCCTGATTGATGATAATCCTGATGATCGCGCCCTGGTCATTCGGGAACTGCGGCGAGAATTCCCCAGCATCCAGATCGAACAGATTACCGACGCCAAGAGCTTCGAACGATCGCTCCATACAGGACACTTTCATCTGGTCATCACGGATTATCAGCTTCTTTGGACCGATGGGTTGCAGGTCTTGCGCACAATCAAATCACTCTGGCCCGAGTGCCCGGTCGTGATGTTCACCGGGACGGGCAGCGAAGAGGTGGCTGTGGAAGCGATGAAGGCCGGGCTGGATGATTATGTCCTCAAATCTCCCAAGCATTACGCCCGGTTGCCAGCCGCTGCCAAGTTGGCCTTGAAGATGGCCCGCCAGCGGCACGAGTTGAAAGCCGCGGAATCGCGCTATACATGTAGCATCTTGTTTAACACCGTTCCAGTCGGCTTATATCGCACCACACCTCCGGGGCAAATCCTGGACGCGAATCCTGCTTTGGTCGAAATGCTCGGCTATCCCAATCAGACGGCGTTATTGGCGATCAATGCCTCCGAGCTTTATGCGCGGCCGGAGGATTACCAGAACTGGCCCCGGCTGATGGAACGCGAAGGTCTCGTGCAAAACTATCAAACGCAATTGCGGCGTTTTGACGGCAACTTCTGCTGGGTGCAAGACAGCGCCAAAGCCGTCCGCGACCTCGTTACCCGCCAGACGTATTACGAAGGCTGCCTGGAAGATATCACCCAACGGAAAGAGGCCGAAGATGAACGCGAGAAACTGATTCTTGAACTTCAAGACGCGCTGGCCAAAGTGAAAACGCTCAGCGGCTTGCTTCCGATTTGTTCAGCGTGCAAACGAATTCCCGATGACAATGGCTATTGGAACCAAATCGAAACTTACATCCAGAGCCACTCAGACGCAGAATTTACCCATAGCTTTTGTCCTGATTGCATGAAACGTCTTTACCCTGAAGTGTTCGGAGAAGGCGTTAAAATGAAGTGAAGTTGTTAGTTAGTTAGTTTAGGTTAGTCAACCTCCGCTGATTCGCTTTCGCCTGCTGGTGGCTCCCATGACCGCTTTCAACCTTGAATCCTTTCCAGCCACGCTTTCCATCAACCCTCTTGTGAGGTGTGGCTGGCGAAGGCAAAAAGCAGCCCCTCTCCCTAACCCTCTCCCCATCGGATGGGGAGAGGGGCTTTATGCACCAGGTTCATGGTCCCAATGCGCGCAACATTTGCCTGGAGGCTCCCCCAGGCGTTCATCGGCCAAACGCGTGTCCAAAAGTCTCATCTAGGGGCTGGTCCCGATAAAGGCGGCGGCGAACGTTTTGCCGAAGTTTCAGCGCACGACCGATACCATTTTCCAGAGAAGAGAATATCGTTTGAATATGCGCATCAGAACTTGAGTATAGCGAATGGAGTCATGGATCCGCTTTGGACGACGGTCACGGCCGGCCTGCAAGTCATATGGTGATGGACCAAAAAGCCCAGGAGTTCACGACCTCGAGAATCGGATTACCTTTTGGAACAAGAGCGCAGAGCGCATCAGCGGCCTGATGGAGAACGACAAGGTCGGCGAAATCTCCGATACCGGCCGCGTCGCCTTTCTGGCCAAGCCATTCACTACCGAACAACTCCGAACAACTCTTGATCACCTTGCGTAAGTTGTTGGATCCTGTCGCGCCACAGCCGGATTAGTTGCTTACGCGTGTCTCAAAACAGAATTCCAGACAGCCCTGGAAGCGTTGCTGCGCATCGGGCCAACCACCAGGTTTGCCGGCGCCCTTCCGGAAATCTATTTTCAACAAAGAATCCTGTGTTTTGCCCAGCGGCTTCTATTGTCAGTTGATGTCCTCCAAGCTGTGGTTCAGATGCCGAAGGCTTCGTGAGTGTCCTGCAGAAGCCAAATCAAACTCGCTCGGTTTCACATTGATCGAACTCCTCGTGGTGATTGCGATTATTGCAATTCTTGCAGGGATGTTGTTGCCTGCGCTTGCCAAATCGAAGAAGACAGCGCAGCGCGTCTCCTGCGCGAGCAACGTTCGTCAATTGGGCCTGGCCAATACGCTGTACATGGACGATTTCAGCGACCGGTTTCCCAGCCACGTTGAGGGCCCTGTGCTCTCGTACTACGCTTGGGCTGGCAAACGCGGCACAGAATATTTATCTGACGAACGATTCATTAACAGTTACGTGACCGTGAATCGCAAGGTGAACCAAAAGGACAATGAAGGAGTATTCAAAGTCTTCCGTTGCCCAACCGACCGTGGCGCGACTAGAGGCCGTTGGGCAGCCGATCGCAAGCCATCGTTGTTTGACACGTTCGGTTGCAGTTACTTTTACAACAGCGGCGGCAATGAGAATGGACCGAACGGATTGCATGGACGTCGAGCAAGCCAAATCCTTTCCCCGAGCAAGGTCGTCCTCGCCAACGATTATGCGTTCTGCGCATACGGCTGGCTGACCTCAGTCCCAGGTGCTGCGTCGCGACCGTTTCAATTCAGTCTTTGGCACCACGACAAAACGCCCGGTTGGGGGAACGTTGTGTTCGTCGATAACCATGTGGACTATCTCCAGGCGACTTACGACAAACCTGACTTTCAAAACGGCGCGAACTGGACCTTTCTCTTTGATGGGCCAAAAACCAAAACCGGCAACTGACGCTGCGCGAAGCGGCTGATCGCCAGGACCGCAGTGTTTACCCGCGTTTACGCTGCAGAAACGTCCACATACCGATCACTCATGCCCATCAGCCGATAAACACGATCATCGGGAATCGAGGGGTCTCGTCCAGCAGTTGCTGCATTCTGCGGTCCTCGGCGGCAGATCGTCGAAAACTTAGCCAAGGAGCGCGTCTTGAATTTCAAGCAACCTTTTGTCTCATATGAGACAAAAGGTTGTGCTGCGGTCCTCCTTGTCGAGGTGCGGTATTTTGATAGTCCATCTGGGCAACTTGTCAGAGATTCCCTGGCTGATAATTCAGGGGTGAGCGCCAATTGCATCGAAGCAAGAGATGATCGCAGCTTGGGTAACGATTGAGACGTGAAAGTCTCAATCGCGAAACGAAGGCGAGTCGAAGCCCGAAAGGGTCCTAGAAACTCGCCTTCTATTTTTTAGCGCGAATTCCAGCAGCATCGCGGTGCGTTTTGTGGCAGGCCGAACAAGTTTTCGCCATTGCATCGAAGGTCTCGTCGAGCTGCGCGCGAATCTCCCGCTTCGGATCGGCCGCGAACAAGCGCAACAAGCGCTCGGCTTCCTTCGCCTCGATCTCCGCCGCCTTCAATCGCTCGATGAACTGAGCCCCGTGATGCGCTCCGTCCGCCAAACGCTGAGCTTCGCGATAATGTTCCCATAGAATGACCGCTTCATTGGCTGGCTTAATATCTGGATGCTCCCTCGGCACTTGGTAACCAGCCGTCCGAACCGCTTTCAAGTGGTCCCAGCGATGATCGATATCGACCATCGCATCGACCAATCCGGAGACCTGGGCCGTTTCAGGAAAATTGCACGAGACTTCGCCAAGCTGTTTTTTGGTCGGTTTGCTGAAATTACGGACCACATCGTACAAGCCGGTGTACTGCGGGGCCGTTCCTGCTGCCACGAGCCAAGCTTCCGCCTCTGCTGCCGTCCAACCGCTGTTCGCCTGGCAAATTACGGCGGCGGCTGTCGGACCGCGATGCCGGCCATGATGGCAATGGACATAGATCGGACCTGCCAGCGTCTCGCTAGCTTTGGCCAATTGAAGTTGAAGATTCGTGCTAATGCCATCGTAACCGTGCGGCAAATGGACGTAGCGCATTCCGTGCTTGCGCGCGGTCTCCACGTCCGGCTTCGCCCCATCTACACTAAGGATGGTTTTGACCCCGAGCTTTTTGAGCGACGCAAACGATCCCTCGCCTTCCGGAGAGCTGCCGGAGAATACGTTGGCGCCGACGGCGAACACATTATGGAGCCCCGGAGCTTCGAGCGGTTTTACGCCGGGTGGGACCGAATCTGGGCGATCGTGAAGACCTTCCGCCGCGAAGACTACAATGCCGCATCTGATGGTGAGAAGCGCCACAGCGAACAGCGCTTTCATTCCTGGCTTATCGGCTTTCATCAGTGCTTTATCAAATTCCAACCAATTGCGGCGGTTCCAGTCAACATTGACCGCTGGTGGAATGCGATCAAGAACGAATATCTGACAACCAAGCGGGCGTTTCGTTCTGAAGTCTGTCGCTCGATTCTGATCTGCGTCTGACAGCAGGCCTTTTACGCTAAGCGATTTTTGGGTGGCTGCAGTTTGATTCGCCTCGAAACCAAGTCCATCTGCCCGCAAAGAAGTTGCGGACCGCGTCTGTTCCGTTGGTTCCAGTTTGATCCCGTGGGCCACTCTCGGCACGTCATTATGGCGGTCTTTAATCCTTTTGCCGCAAGTACGCGAGATGATCCTCCTTTGGAAGGGGACCGATGAAGTCTAGCCGGATGATAAAACAGAAGCGTCTCGATGAGATTCTGCAATAGATTGATCAGATAATCGTGGCGCCGAATGTGCGCGAGTTCATGCGCCAGGATGGCTTCAAATTGAGACGGCGTTAGGCCCGTCAAGGAACTCGCCGGAATAAGAATCACCGGACGCAGGCAGCCGATGACCGTCGGCACTTCCACCAGGATAGATTTGCAGAGGCGCACCGGACGGCTCACGTTAAGTTGCGCGATCAGTTGATGAACTCTTTCCGCCCAGATTTCGTCGAGCGATTCGGTGGCGCTGCGTTTGATTTTATTCAAATAAAGCCATCCAGCCAGCAGCCGCAGCGAGAGAATAACAACAACAGAGAACCAAATGGCGACGAACCAGGGCTATTTTCCCGACGAAGTTTTGTCTCATATGAGACAAAACCTTGTCGACGCACGATTCTTCTTCATCGGTTGGACGGCAGGGAATTCGCCGGTCAAATAGCGCGGGCGGTTTTGCAGGCGTGAGGGTATTTGATGAACATAACGCGCCGAATGAATATCCGTCAGGCGAAGGGATGTCGAGGAGCAGGAGCAGTTGGCGCACACCATGGCAATTCGGATTACGGAAGGCTTCACTTGTTTGGTTTGGCATCCAAACAATTTCTGACGATTTGGGCGAGGACTTCGGCTTGGTATGGCTTTTGCAAGAAGGTGAACGCTTCTTTTGGAACAGCAGTTGGGTCTAAGAGACTCGAGCTGTAACCGCTCGTATAGATCACTTTGAGGTTCGGTTTTTCAGCGACAAGTTTGGTGGCTAGCTCTTGACCAGTCATTCCGTTCGGCAGAACCAGGTCGGTGAGGAGCAAATCGACTTGTCCGTGATTCGCCTTCCAGACCTCGAGGGACCGGTCAGGGTTCAGCGCAGCCAGGGTTCTATAGCCGTGCATTTCTAATATTTTCGCCATCAGGTCGAGTATCCCTTCCTCGTCTACCACCACGAGAATGGTTTCGTGGCCCATCAGGGTAACAGAAGGCGGGGCCTGGTGGATAACCGCTGACTCGATCGGCGATGTACAAATTGGCAAGTATACCTTGAATGTCGAGCCAACGCCGACTTCGCTCGAGACTTCGATCCAACCCCCATGTTGTTTGATGATGCCGTACGCCGTCGCCAAGCCCATACCGGTGCCCTTGCCAATGTCCTTCGTGGTAAAGAACGGTTCGAAGAGCCGGGCCTGAGTGGAGAGGTCCATGCCGCAGCCTGTATCAGTGACGCTCAAGCAAACGAATTGCCCGATCGAGCCCTCGGAATTTCGCCGGACGTACTCGGCATCGATTCCAACCTGAGCGGCGCTGATCGTAACGCGCCCGCCGCGCGACATGGCATCTCGCGCATTAACGACGAGATTCATGAGGACCTGCTCGATGTTTCCTGCGTCGGCCAGGACACGTGGGAGAGATGGGGGAAGACTGACATGGAGGGCGAAGTCTTCACCGATCAGCCGCGAAAGCATCTGGGTGAGTTGGCCGATTAACGCGGTGACATCGACGGCGGTGGTCTGCATCACTTGCTTTCGGCTGAACGCGAGCAATTGCCGGGTGAGCGTTGCGGCGCGTCCGGCGGCGTTTAGAACTTCAGTCAGAAACGGGTGCAACTCCGGTTCCGTAGTGGGACGGTTCAGACTGAGGCTGGTATAGCCCTGAATAATCGTGAGAAGGTTGTTAAAGTCGTGCGCAACGCCGGCGGCGAGTTTGCCGATAGCTTCCAGCTTCTGGGCGTGACGGAGTTGATTCTCCAAAAGCCGCCGCTCCGTCAAATCTTCCGTAATGCTGAGGAGATACGGTTCGTTGCCCAGGTTGAACAATTCGAGGCAGAGAAGAACTTCTCGCACGTCGCCGGTTTGGGCTCGGAGCCGGCACGGCCAATTGCGAATGGTTTTGTCGCGGCGCAGTTTTTCGAGCATTCTGCGTCGCTCTTCCGGGTCGATCCAGAGCTTCAGCTCGGTGGGAGAATGGCCAATGACGTCGTCGCGGCCGAGGGCGGTCATTGGCAGAAAGCGATGGTTGACATCGATGTAACGCTCATCCTGAGGCCTTTGGATGGCCATCGGAATCGGGCTGGAATTGAACGCCTTCGAGAATCGTTCCTCCGAAAGCCGCAAGGCTTATTCGGCCAGCTGCCGTTCGAGGACTTCGGATTTGAGCCTGTAATTGGCGGTGCGCAACTCCTGGGTTCGTTGAGTGACCAAGTCATCCAAGTCATTCAATCGGCACTTGTGTTGCTGGTTAAGAAACCATTTTGGGGTCAGGACATGGGCGAGTTGCATCACCTCAATATTGTCGAACGGCTTTTTGAGAATCAAAATATTCTCTGAGACGCCGACGTTCCTCGTCATTTCCTCCCAGGAATAATCAGAGTAAGCCGTGCAGATGACGATTTGGAGCGCGGGATCGATCTGGCAGATGCGTGTGATGGTTTCGATGCCGTCCCAACCGGGCGGCATGCGGACATCGGCGAAAGCCAGAGCATAGGGGAGCCCTGCCGCTAAAGAGCGCTGCACCATTTCGACTCCGTCCTCTCCCTGATAGGCGGAGTCGATTTGAAAGTTGATGGGCTGGTTTGTTTGGGATGCGTCACCGAACAACATGGCTTCCGTTTCGGCGAGCGCACTGCGACGGGATCTCGGCGTGTTGAGGACTTTGCGGAAATCCTCGTGAATCGCCGGATTGTCATCGATGACAAGGATTCGATCGTTTCTTTCCTTAACGACTGTACTCATAACGCAATTCTTTACTGGTGAGGGGTAGTTCGAGGGTAAAGGTGGCTCCTCGTCTTGGACCATCACTCTGGACGGTTAAGGCGCCTCCCATTTCCCGGGCCGCCCATGCGGCGATGTGCAAGCCGAAGCCGTGGCCATCCTTTTTCGTGGTAAACCCATGGGAAAAGATGCGAGTCAAATTTTCGGGGCGAATGCCAATTCCGTTATCGCGCACGGTTATCTGTGCCCGGCCGCCTTGCGTCCGAATGGAAAGCCACAGCTGCTTTTCCTCGGCCTCGTGCAAAGCGTGGCGGGCATTGCGTATCAGGTTCACCAGAATCTGCAACACGATATGCCTGTTGATGGAAACCTGAGGCATATCTTCGTAGTCGCGGAGAACGACAATGTCATCGTCCTTCAAGAGGTCAGCGTTGATTTGCAGCGCATCCTCGACAAGGTCCGCCAGAAAGAGTGGTTCGACCATCGCTGAAACCTTGGAATAACTTTGCTGCATAACGATGATGTCTTTGATGTGCTCGACATGCTTGACCAGAAGCTCCAACTCCTTCCGCATCGTGGCGTGTTCTTCGGCGAGGTGTTCGGTTAGATTGATGAGGTAGGAGAACAGCATCTGGCCCTTGGGGTCCTTTTCCACAAAAGCGGCGAAGTCCTGCGCATGTTGCTGCAGCAACGCGCCGACCTGCGCCAGTTTGAGCGTTTGGATTTGCCGGATTCTGTCCGACAACAACGTCGCGGACACATTGACGCTATTGAGCACATTGCCGACATTGTGCAGAACTCCGGTCGCAACTTCCTGCATGCCGGCCTGCCGGGAGGTTTCACGCAACTGCTTGTTCAGAAGTTCCAGCTCTAACTCAGCCAGTTTCTGACTGGTAATGTCTTTGAACACGACAACGGCCCCAACCAATTTGCCATCTTCGACAATGGAGGTGCGCGCATACGCGGCATGGAAGCTTGTGCCGTCTTCCCGCCACAGAACTTCGTCCTCGCTTCGAAAGGGTTCTCCCGCGCGCAACGGATCGCAGATGGGGCAATCGTCCTCGCGGTACGGCCGGCCATCTGAGTTGGAATGGCGCAAGATCGAGTGCTCAGACTGATTCACCAACTCAGGTATGGTCCAGCCAATCGTCCGGGCCGCGGTCGGATTGACGAAGGTCATCTTGCCGTCAATGTCGAGGCCGCAGATTCCTTCCGCAGCTGAATTCAGAATCAATTCATTTTGGCGCTGGAGTTCGAGCAGTTTGCGGGTGCGTTCCTGCACGCGTTCCTCGAGCTTTTCCTTGGCTTGCCGAAGGGCTTGATCCTGCTGCTGAATCTGGCCGAGCATCTGGTTGAAGGCCTGGACAAACGATCCTAATTCATCCTCGGTCCTTTTTTGCGCGCGAATGGAATAGTCGTTTCGGTCGGAAATGACCTTCGCGGTGCGGACGAGGTCAAGGATTGGTTCGGACACAAGCCTTTGCAAACGGCCCGAAAGCAGGTAAGCGATGACAAACGAAATGGCGAGGAACAAGGCGACAATCAGGCTGTAGGACTGCACGCGTTCCCGCATGTCTTGGAAGTGCGCGATCAAGCAGATTGTCCCAACTCGTTCTCCAGTTTTTTTTGTCATGCAACGGAGAAAAGAACGCCACATGATCCTTTTCCCAATGGTAGCCGTCCGCGAGCGGTGTTACGGGCAGCCGCGCTTTAGTGGTCCGAGAGAGGAGCTATGGCCGGCCGGTGTGGGTGGTTCACGCCGAGGAAAGGTGGACGGAAAAGAAAATCTTGGGCGGAGAGAAAATCAGCCAGCGCCGTGGCAGTGACTGGTGGTGGATGCTGGACGAAGATCTC